>Ga0134092_1000313_pt1 | contig 50318 bp, 52 predicted proteins | sample 3_6taG_FD_94454 | JGI IMG/M metagenome (GOLD analysis project Ga0134092, IMG submission 94454) | Switchgrass degrading microbial communities from high solid loading bioreactors in New Hampshire, USA - 3_6_20_6_A3 metaG | ecosystem: Engineered > Bioreactor > Semi-continuous > Anaerobic >... | reverse complement strand
TAATAATAAATCTATTTATTTTTATAAATAATATAAAAATAAAAATAAAATTTTTTATTTTTTTTTTTTTTTAATATTTTCCTAAAATAAGAACTTTAGCTAAAATTATAACGTCATTATAAAAAGATGGTAATACATATCAAGTATTGGTAGAGTATTCTATGTTAAAATATTATCAAAGGGGGGGTGACAATATTTGGATGACATAATAGTGCTGGAAGATGTACGAAAAGTATACAGGATAGGAAATGAAAAGGTTGTTGCAGTTGATAACGTAAGTTTGAAAATATCAAAGGGTGAAATATGCTGTTTCCTGGGCACTTCAGGTTCAGGCAAATCAACGCTCCTGCACTTAATGGCAGGCTTGGAAAAGCCTACAAAAGGAAGCATTATTATCAAAAACATGAAGATACATAATATGAGCGAGAAAAAGCTTGCTAAATTCAGGCAGGATTATGTGGGATTTGTCTTTCAGTCATATAATCTTATGCCCACTTTAACGGCCGTTGAAAATGTAAGTATGCCCTTAGTTTTTAAAGGGATTCGCAAGGCGGAAAGGGAAAAAAGGGCAAAAAAGATGCTTGAAGCAGTGGGCCTGGAAACCCACTTTAAGCATAAACCAAGCCAAATGAGCGGAGGTCAGCAGCAAAGGGTTGGAATTGCCAGGGCTTTTGTCGGCAATCCTGAAATTGTTTTTGCTGATGAGCCCACCGGAAACCTGGATACAAAAACGACAAAAGAAGTAATGGACCTCATTGTTTCACTGGCAAGAAAAAATAATCAAACGTTAATAATTGTTACTCATGATACGGAAATTGCGGCATATTCAGACAGAATATTTTATATAAGGGATGGGAGGATTGAAAAAATTGAAACAAATACTTCGAAAGTTGTTGGTGGATAATATGATGAAGAGACATGCTTTGTTGAAAATTATGCTTGTTCTTGTTTTTACCGTAACGCAGGTTATGTCTGCCTTTTCGCCTGTGCTGGCAGGCAGCAAGACAGATGCAGACAGGGTCAGTATTTCCGTTTCTGCAAGCACGGATCCGGTAAAAAGGGGAGAACCATTTGATGTAAATGTAACTATTAATAACAATTCAAACGAAAGTATTAGCAATGTAAAAATAAATATAATTAAATCATCAGATAATCTTCTTTCACCTGTTAATTCCGACTGGAGTATATCAGTAGGAGATATTCAGGGAGAAGATTCTCATACTGAAACAATTAGACTAATATATATAGGAAATGAAGTCATTTTGCCCATTTCATTTAGCTGTACATACGACGAAAGTCCGAGCTCTATGCTGGTTAAATCAATTAACATGGTTTTTTCCAGCGGAAGCACTGAAACACCACCCTCCACGGACATCAGCAAGGTGGAACCTGTTGTAAGGGTGAAGCCTAATATTTCAATGCCGGTATTCAGGGCAGGAGAAAGCGTTACCATAAGCCTTCCTGTTGTAAACAGCAGCATATATGAAGCTAGGAACATAAGCGCCACCATAGATACCAGCAATATGGACAGCTTGCCTTTCACTTTTGACAGCATTTCTCTTGTGTCCAGCATAGATAAGCTGCAGAGCAACAAGGAGGGAACCATATCCTACAAGGTAAATATTAAGCCTGATGCAAAAGAGGGAATCTATCCCATAAAGATTAATTACAAGTTATATAGCGTTTACAACAAGGAATATACATCAAGCGAAATCATATATATAAAAATATTAAATGACAAGACACCACCTAAACTTGTCCTTGAAAATATTCGCACATACAGCAATGATCCCACACCCGGAAATAACATGGCTGTTGAACTGATTCTCAAAAACCATGGAATGCTGGAAGCAAATGATGTTAAAGTAACCTTGACGGGATTAAGCAGTGAGACTGTGACCACGTACAAGTCAGTTGTTTCCAGGTATTTACAGAAAATTGAGGGGCAGGGAGAAGGAACTGCCGAATTCATGCTGATAATATCGGAGAATTTCAAGGGTACGAATATTTCCCTGGGTGTAAAAGTGGAATACAAGGACGGAACAGGAAAGGAATATACCGAGGAATATCCCTTCTTCATCCCCATTAAGCAAAAAGCGGAGCCTGAAAAGAAGAAGGAAACAAAACCTGAACTGGCAATGTTTAATTTAAATTTTCCTACCGAAGTATTAAGGCCGGGGGATGAGTTCGATTTAAGCTTTACCCTTGTAAATAACGGAAACGATGATGCCAAAAATGTAAAAGTTTCCGTAACCTGCGAAAACGGCATACTTCCGAAGTCCATGAGTACCGTTTTAATTGATTCGTTGGGCAGCGGGGAATCCAAGGACTTAAAATTTACTTTGTTTGCAGATAAGGGAACCACTACAAAGAATCATTTAATTACAATTAATATTGAATATGAAAATGTTTTGGATGATATTGATGACAATAAGGATAAAAGGGAGACAACAGAGAAGTATGCAATGACAAGGTACGCAGGCGTTTATATAGAAAAGGAAGAAGAGAAGAAAGAAGAACAGGAAAAAACCGTGCCTAAAATAATTATAAGCAGATACTCATTTGAACCTGAGGATGTCAGGGCAGGCCAGAATTTCATATTAAAGCTGACTTTCCTTAACACAAGCAAAATAGTGCCCATAAGGAACGTTAAAATAACATTTAATGCCGATGAGGGAGTATTTATACCTACTAACAGCAGCAACGCATTTTATATAGAAGAAATGGGAATACAGACTGCGGTTGAACGTGAAGTGGAGTTGTATCCAAAATCTGACGCGGTTCCGAAATCCCACATATTAAACCTGAATTTTGAATATGAAGATGAGAAGGGCAACCAGTATACTGCCAGCGAGAAAATCAGTATTCCTGTCAAGCAGCAGCAAAAACTTGTTTTAGGCCAACTGAGCATGCCTCAGTCTGCAATGATGGGCGAGACCATACCTTTATATCTTGACTTTTATAACATGGGAAAGAGCACCCTGTATAACCTCATGGTACAGTTAGAGGGAGAAGGTTTACAGACTGACATGCCCAACTATTTTGCCGGTAATTTTGAGGCAGGAAGAAGCGATTATTTTGAATGCATGATAACTCCGCTAAATCCGGGCCAGGTAAGTGGTGCCGTTGTTTTCACGTATGAGGATGAAGCAGGGAATAAACAGGAAATGCGCCAGGAGATAAGCATAAATGTTATGTCATTTGACATGCCGATGAGGGATATAGATATTATGCCCGTTGACATCGGTATGCCGGAGACGAAAACCGGAGACGACTGGAAGAGCAAGCTGTTAACCCCATTAAATATAGGGATTGCATGTGGCGTAGTGCTGGTAATCGTAATAGTGTTAATAATACTCCTCCGCAGGAGGCGTATAAGAAAGGCAGGCATGTTTGTGGATGAATAGTATTGATATTTTTGCTATGGCTTTCAAGAACCTGTGGAGAAGAAAAGTAAGAACCATATTGACCCTGCTTGGTGTTATCGTAGGTACTGCATCAATTGTTGTGATGCTCTCCCTGGGAATAGGAATGAATGAAAGCTTCAAAAAACAGGTAAGTGCAATGGGGAGCCTGAATATAATTACTATAAATAAATACTACTACCCTGAAATAAAAGATGACAGCGGAAATTCTTATGTGATGCCGCAAACCAGAACCCTTGACGACAAACTGGTTGAAAAATTGAAGAAAATTGACGGGGTGGAGGCTGTTACCCCCTTGCTTTACTCATACCTTAAGTTTGTATCGGGGAAATATGTTGCATACGCCCAGGTCACAGGCATTGATGTCAGCAATATGGAGGCCTTTGAATTTAAGCTGAGCGAAGGAAGGCTTCTTAATTCGGAGGATACCAATGCAGTGGTTATGGGAAGCAGTATTGTAAATTACTTTTATAACCCGAATTCCCGGAGCAGCCGTTACTGGTATTATGACCAGCCCCAGCAGCCTGAAATTGATGTTTTCAATGACAAAATTGTCATGACCTTTGATATGAGCTATGGAGAAATTAGAAGGAGAGATACACGCACCAGAGACAGGAGAAATCAGCCGACTGAAATCCAGGTGGTAGGACTGATTGAGGCAGGGAGTGATAAGGATTATTCGGTTTACATCAATATTGATTACCTTAAGAGCCTTATAAAAGCCAATAACAGGGCTACAAGGACACCTGGCAGGATATCATACGGATATTATTATGGTTCTTCAACAAAAACGGATGAATATGAACAGATCTGGGTTAAGGTAAAAAATATGGAAGATGTGGAAAGGGTCCTGCAAACAATAAAGGATATGGGCTATGGAGCATCCAGCCTTATTGATATATTAAGGTCCATGCTTGATGCTACCAAAACCATAAGAACAGTGCTTGGGGCCATAGGAGCGGTTGCATTGTTCATTGCAGCCCTTGGTATTACAAACACCATGATAATGTCAATTTATGAAAGAACAAAAGAAATAGGCGTCATGAAGGTCATCGGCTGCATTGTAGGAGACATAAGGAGGTTATTCCTCCTTGAGTCTGCCCTGATAGGTTTTATAGGCGGTTTGCTTGGCATTGGTTTCAGTTATGGTATTTCATATCTGCTGAACCGTGCGGGTATACAGTTCCTGGATATAGGTTGGAGCATGCCGGGGCAGCAGACACAGATATCTATAATACCCTTGTGGCTTTCTTTGGCGGCCGTAGGTTTCGGCACATTGGTGGGAATAATTTCCGGTGCATATCCTGCTGCAAGGGCTATACGAATAAGCGCACTTGAAGCCATTAGAAATGAGTAAGACTGAGGGCGGGGAGAATTGAGATAATCCTCCTTGCCCTTTTTTTATTATAATAAATAACATGGGGGCAAAAAATGAAAATTCTTGATGTTCAAGAGTTTATTATTAAAAGATTAATACAGACAGGGGGCCTTTTGGTTAGAAACGGCTATAATGACTTGCCTTTCTGGTATACTTCCGGGAGACCGGGACCGTTTTATGTTAATACTCAAAACAATGATATTGATGTGATTTCGGGCGGCGAAAGAAGGGACTGGTTTTTTTCCATACCGGTTTCTATTGAATTAGAGCTACCGCATATTTTCCTGTTTAAAAACGGTTTGGCAACACAATGTAATCCGGATGGTTCTATTGAAAAAACTTTGAATATTAAGAGAAAAAGGGTTTTGCATGTTTCTGACATAATAAATTTGGCGAGCAGTTATTTTAAATCATGGCTGCCGATACTGTAGAAATATGATGCAGTCATGAATAATACTTCAACAGTTGCAGTAAGAAATAAAGACGGAGTGAGGAATCTTTCAAAAATCAACATCAATGTTATTTCTCCAGTTAGTATTGATATGGAACTGTTTGAAAACACTTTTAATTTAGGTTTGATTTCAGAGTTTGCATATGAAGAGATTAAGTTATACTACTCATTTCCTGATAAATGTACAAGGGAATTGATAAAGCATACGGGAGATTACATGATTGAAAATATAAGGTCTTTTGACAGTGTTCAGATATCGAGAATTCGCAGCTTCATTGAAAATGACCCATATGGATTTAGAAAAGAATTCAGTCCATTTTTTGACAAAATGAGGGAAGCCATTGAATCATAATCAATATGCTTTAGCAATTGATATAGACGGGACTATGGTTCCTAAGGTGGAATTTGCTTTTTCACATGAGTTAATCAATAATTTAAGCAATAATCTAAAAAATACTGTTGACAATAGGAAGTTTACTCTTTATAATATTATTTGTCGGTCGGTTAATTGACAGTGAAGCGGTAAATGATGAGGGCCATTAGCTCAGTTGGTAGAGCACCTGACTCTTAATCAGGGTGTCCCGGGTTCGAGTCCCTGATGGCCCACCAATTTAAATTAATAAAGTATATAAAATAAAAGAAGCTCAAGAGAGAGCTTCTTTTATTTTATATATAGACGCTTTTTCCAATGTTTTTCTTAACTTTTTCATTTGATTTAAAAAATTCTTATTCCCCTTCATGATTTCTATAAACTTTCTGGCATGAATTCAATCAAGTATGGGAGTCGTATTGAAAAATTTTACCACATATATTATCCTAATTATTATAAATGTAATTTTTAAAATTTTTAGCCGGGGAGCTGATGTAATTGTTGAATTTTCTTGATGAGATAAAGAAGAGGGTACTTATATACGACGGTTCAAAAGGATATATGCTTCAGAAGTTCGGCATGAAGGGCGGAGAGTGCTCCGAATTATGGAACGTGGAACACAGGGATATAGTGAAGAAAATATATAGCCTGTACAAAGAAGCAGGGGCAGATGTTATACAGACAAATACATTTTTGGGTAACAGGATAAATCTTCAAAAATATGGCCTTGGTGACAGGGTATATGAGCTGAATTACGAAGGTGCCAGACTGGCAAGAGAAGTAATGGGGCAGGACGGATTTGTTGCCGCATCAATAGGACCGACCGGAAAACTACTTGAGCCTCTCGGAGACATGGATTTTGAAACGGCATATGAAATATTTGCTGAGCAGATAAAAGCCCTTGTTGACGGAGGAGTGGATTTAATTAATTTTGAAACTTTTACCGATTTGGCAGAAATGCAGGCGGCCCTTCTCGCAGCCAGGGAAAACACTGATATCCCGATTATTTGCTCCATTTCATACGAGAAAAATAATAAAACATTAATGGGATGTGACCCGCGGACAGCTACGGTAATATTAAAATCCAAGGGGGCTGATATGATAGGCACCAATTGCTCCTTTGGACCTGATAATATGATTAAGGTTGTAAAGGAAATATACGAAGCCGGAAGCGGATACTTAATGGTAAAGCCGAATGCTGGATTGCCTGATGTTAAAGATGGGACGATTGTTTACAATGAGTCCCCGGAAAGATTCGCAGATGTGGTGGTTAAATTTGTACGGTACGGAGCAAGGCTGATAGGCGGATGCTGCGGTACAACGCCGGAATACATTAAAGCTATAGAGAAAAAGGTGAGTTTGATTGAGATTCCCGATGATTCCGTTTTCCCGGCATATAATGAAAATATCATTACTTCTTCCGTAAGTTCCTTTGATATAAGCAGTTCTTTCAATATAAATGTCGGACAAGAAGATGGGGTTATTACCTGTTTTAAGGGCGCAGATGTGGGGAAGATAAGTTTGTTTGAGGACCGGGAAGTATGCTCAAAACTGAAAAACGGGAATCTTGAGGTAATTGATGATATGGCGATGGATTTGGCAGAGAAAGAACATGATTTGATATATATAAATGTTGACAGCGGAATTGAGGGAAAAGATTTTTCACTTTTGTCAAAGGTGGTAAATAAAGCACAGGCATATTTAAAGCAGCCCTTTATTATTGAAACGGTTTATCCTGAGGCACTGGAAAAAGCTCTGAGAACTTACAAGGGAAGGGCAGGCGTAATAATCAGGGGGAACGATGAGAATAAACTTAATAGAATAGCTGAAAAATACGGGGCTCTTGTAATTAGGAAGTGAGCCTGCAGGCCCACTTCCTAATCTTCCTAATTAATATCGATCCTTTTTTCCTTTTTCTTCGATGTTTCCTGTTTCGGCGCAGTTATGGTTAAGATTCCGTCCTTATATTCAGCGGTGGTTTGATCCGGCTTTATTCCGACAGGCAATGGTATTGTCCTGGAAAAATTGCCGTAAAACCTTTCAGAATGATATATATTTTCATCACTAAACTCATTTGACCGCTTTATCTGCCCGGATAGTCTTATATAGTTCTCATCCACGGATACATTCAGGTCTTTTTTATCAATTCCCGGAATTTCTGCTTTCATGATTATTTCATCATTGGTTTCGTAAATATCGATTTTCGGTCCCCCGTTTAAATTGAAGGGCCTGCTGAATGGAAAACGGTCAAGCATGTTCCACATGTCTTTTGTGAAATTATCCACTTCACGAAAAGGATTCCATTGAACAAGGCTCAATTAAATCACTCCCCGCTTGTAATTTATTTATGTTCGTCCTATACCGTTTTGCCATATACCGGATAATTTTTTATTATACTTTTCATTTATTTATTATCCGAAATTTTATGTTAATTATACTTAACCATAATTAACTATAGTTAGCTATAATTAGCTATGATTAGCCTTAATTATCATTTTTATTATCCTTTAACTTTTAATTATTTCGAGGTATTTACTTTAAAATAAAAATATGCAAAATAAAAAATATGTAAATTAAGAAAAGGTAATTTGGGTATTTATTTTGAAGGAAAGACGGTTGATTTGCGGAAGTAATATGTTGATAATTGATAATAGACGAATATTACGGATATGATTGATGAAAATCGACAAGAGGTGAGTATAAGTGGTAATAGAATATTTAGCGTCTCTCACGGAAACGGTTAATTTTACCAGGATTATTGCAGCCATCGCCGTTCTTTTAATATTTGTTATCTGCCGCAGTTTATTTGTTAAACTGCTGCTTAAAGCCATTGAGGAATTGCTTGATAAAACCGTAAAAAAATATAAACCTGTTGTAAATTATATGGTTAAACCCTTAAGGTTCCTGGTAATTGTACTTGGCATCTGCTTGGCATTCAGCATATTGGAAGTTCAGAAATACGGTATGGCTTTTAGTTACAGGATACTAAACTCCCTTATAGCCCTTTCTATTATATGGATTTTATACAGTTTTGTTGACGGAGTTACTTCAGTCATAAAGGAAAATGAATTGTACAAGGATAAGGACAGTAAAATAGACGAAATGTTTTTTCCTTTTATAAGAAATGGCATAAAAATCATAATTGTAGTCCTGGGTTCCATAACGATACTCCAGCAGTGGACGGACAACATAGCCGGGCTTATTACCGGGCTTGGAATAGGCAGCCTGGCCATTGCATTGGCGGCAAAAGATATGGTGGCAAATCTGTTTGGTGGCCTTACCATCATGCTTGACAGGACATTCAAGGTGGGCGATTGGATAATGGCTAAAGATGTGGAGGGAAATGTGGAGGATATAGGTTTCAGGAGCACAAGAATAAGAACAATCGAGCAGTCGGTTGTTACAATACCTAATTCACTTATGACAAGCGAACTTATAGTAAATTATTCAAGAAGGGGAAAAAGAAGGGTAAGGCAAATTCTCAAAGTCAGCACCGATACAAGTATTGAAAAAATTTCGGAATGTGTAAAAAGGATTAAGGCCGTTCTTGAAAACCATCCCAATGTGCATTCCGAAGGAATACTCGTGAATTTTGACAATTTCGGCGATTATGCCCTGGAAATCCAGGTATGCTATTTTACCAAGACGGCAGTTCTCAAGGATTATTTAAACATAAAGGAGAAAATCAATTTTGAGATAATGAAGATTCTAAATGAATTGGGGATCAGAATGGCTTTGCATCCAGGTGTATTTTATAGTATAAATAAATAGGACGCAACTTTTGCTGCTCTTTTCTTATAAAAATAATATTTGGGGGGGACTGCAGAAGTGGAAGCTAACAATAGCGGATCAAACGATTGGAACGATTGGAATAATAAGATTATGGCAGAGGGAAAGGAACTGCCTGGGTTTTTGGTTGAAAAACTGAGAGAAATTATGGAGGAGAACGAATCACCGCTTGTATTTGTACCGTCTGATTTGAACCTTCAGGGAAATTTCCAGGAATCATGGCTTGTACTTACCAACAAAAGGATTATTGCGGCAACTATAAGCAAAGATGGAATGGTTGAATATAAAACCTATGCTCTTACCCTCGTAAAAAGTGCCAAACTGGTTAACGGTTATGGCAGCGGAGCCATAAAAATTCAGTATGAATTCCATGTTGTAGAAATAATCAGGTTTACAAAAAAATATCTAAAGTATTTTTCCCAGTTCGCAAGATACCTGCAGAAAATCATAGAAAATAATTACAAAGCTGAAATATGGGAAAATAACGAACACCCCGGATTAAACGCAAACAGATGCAGGGAATGCGGCCGTCCAGCGCCTGAAGGCTTAACATTGTGCAACAGGTGCCAGACAAAAAAGAAAATGATGAAAAGGCTGTTCGGCTACCTTAAGCCTTATACCGCAAGGATAATCCTGATGCTTATGACCACGTTTGCGTTTACGTTGGTAGGGCTTATCCAACCCTATCTTCAGAAATTTATGATAGATGAAGTTCTTACCAAGAAACAGCTGGATCTTTTAAAGTTTATTGTTATCGCAATATTGGCTGCACACATATTCCGCTCGGTTTTACAGGGCCTGAGGTCATTTCAGCTGACATACCTGGGCCAAAAGATTACATTTGATTTAAGAAGCGACGTGTATTCCCACCTTCAAAAACTGAGCCTTTCATATTTTGACAAGAGCATGACCGGTGCTATCATGACAAGGGTTACCGGAGACACCCAGGAACTGCAGCAATTCATAGTAAACGGCCTGGAAGAGATTATAATAGAAGTGTTTACCATGATAATAATAGCATATTTCCTTTTTGTGATGGACTGGCAGCTTGCCCTGATTGTCCTTATTCCAGCGCCTATTATCTATTTTGGTACGAAATACTACAATAAAAATATAAGGCGGGTTTACCGCAGGATATGGCGGAAACGTTCCAACATGAACGCTTCGCTGGGGGGAACCATTCCGGGTATTCGGGTAATTAAGGCATTTGCAAAGGAAGATGAAGAGATAAAAAGGTTCCATAATATTATGGAAGATTTTTATCAGGAGAATATAAAGGCGGCAAAATACCAGTCTATTTTCTCACCTGCCCTTTCGGTTACAACCGTAATAGGTTCGGTGCTGATCTGGGGCTACGGCGGATACCGTGTAATAGTTGAAAACAGCATTACCGTAGGAACACTAATAGCGTTTACATCATACATGTGGCAGTTTTATCAGCCTATACAGAGGCTCAGCAATTTAAGCGTGCAATACCAGAGAGCGTTAACGGCCATAGAAAGGGTTTTTGAAATCCTTGACCAGAAACCTGAGTTTGTGCTGGAAGGCGGCATGCAAAAACCCGAAATTAAAGGAGAAATCGTGTTTGAAAATGTTAGCTTCAGGTACAGGGATGAGGAAGAAGTTTTAAATAACGTAAGCCTGAGGATTAAACCGGGAGAAATGGTGGGGCTTGTAGGTTCAAGCGGTTCAGGCAAAACAACACTTGTTAACCTGATACCAGGATTTTACTTGCCGACGGAAGGTAATATATGGATAGATGGAGTTAACCTGCTGGACATGGATTTAAGATACCTTCGTTCAAGGATAGGTTTTGTGCTGCAGGAGCCTTTCCTCTTTCCTGGAACAATATGGGAGAACATTACATATGGCAAGCCCGATGCAACCTTGGAAGAGGTTATAAGTGCTGCAAAAGCCGCAAATGCCCATGATTTTATCATGGAACTATCGGAAGGCTACGATACTTACGTGGGTGAGCGGGGAGTGGGCCTGTCGGGAGGACAGAAACAGAGAATATCAATTGCAAGGGCCATATTAACCAATCCTGCAATACTGATCCTTGATGAAGCCACGTCCTCGGTTGACACCGAGGCTGAAAAGCTGATACAGGAAGCGCTGGACCGCTTAACCAAGAACAGGACCACCATAGCAATAGCCCACAGGCTTTCCACCCTTAAAAACGCTGATAAAATAATTGTTCTGGCTCATGGGGAAATTGTTGAAGAAGGCAAGCATGAAGAATTAATGGCTAAAAACGGGGTATTCAGGCAGCTTGTTGAAATTCAGTCTGAGATTATCAGGGACAGGGATAATGTTAAAGAAATGGATTTTCCCGGTGACAGGGAGTTAATGAGAGCCAGGGATAGAGACAGAGACAGAAACAGAATGACTTTTAAATAAGGAGGAAATAGTATGGGTAGGGATATTGCCATGGAGCAAATTGACATAAAATTTTTCGATCCTGATAAGATACGAATATACATAGATGAAAACGGGGAATTTATTCTTGAAGATAAAATCATGGGTGAATGTTTTAAAGGAATTGAAATTAAGGCCTTATTCCCGGTTACCAGGAAAGCCAACACGGTATCGGTATTTCATGATAGAAAAGAACTTGGTATTATCCTGGATTACAAAAAGCTGGATGATGTCAGCAGGGAAACAGTGGAAAAAATTATTAATGAAACATATTTCATCCCTGAAATAGTCAAGATATACAAAATAAAGGAAGAAAACAGGCTTTCGTCCTGGGATATCGCCACAGACAAAGGAGAAGTAAAAATCCAGGTCCATCACGGAAGGGATGTGAGCCTTAGGGGAAGTAAGGCATATATAAGGGACAATAACGGCAATCTGTATATTATACGCGATATCAACAAACTTGACGTCAAAAGCCGGAAAATGCTCATGGCATATGTGTAAGGCAGAATGTGAGAAGCAAACAGAATGTGATAAAGAGAAGAAAAATCATTTGTTTAAATAATAAAAAAAACATGTATAATATTAATATATTAACTTAGCATATCAATTATCCAAATATCAGGTTAATATATCAAAATATTAAAAAAAAGGGGGTGTACGGCCTGATGTATATACCTGAAAAGGATTTGATAGAGAAGGCCCAGAAAATGGATGTCCAGGCATTCGAACAGCTGGTGGAAAAATATCAGAAAAAAGTATTCAACATAGCTTTTAGTATGCTGAACAATATGGATGATGCCAGTGATATATCACAGGAAGTATTTATAAAGGCTTTCAAATCCATAAAACATTTCAAGCAGAATTCATCTTTTTCAACCTGGCTGTACAGGATAACCGTAAATACATGCCTAGATGAGCTAAGAAAACGGAAAAATAAAAGCAATGTTTTTTCGATAGATCAGGTTATACATCTGGAAAGCGGAGAAGTAACACGACAGCTTGAAGATGACAGGCCTACACCTGATTCAATGGTTGAAAACAACGAGCTGAGGGCATTGGTGAGAGATTCCATTTCCCAGCTATCGGATGAATTGAAAGAGGTTATTATTCTAAGAGATATAAACGGTTTAAGCTATGATGATATAGCAGACATGCTTGATTGTCCCCTGGGTACTGTTAAGTCAAGAATTAACAGGGCGCGGAATGCATTAAAAGAAATTTTAAAGAGAAAAATAGAACTTTGGAAGAAAGATTTCGTCAAATAATATGGAAAGGAGGGTTGGAGAGATGATGGATTGCGATAAGGTAAAGCAACTATTATCCAGCTATATCGACGGTGAATTAAACGAAGAGGAGAAAATAGAATTTGATAATCACATTGCACAATGCTCTTCATGCAAAGAAGAGTTTAATGATATATTGAAAGTCCTGGATATACTGCATAGCATTCCGGAAGTAGAACTGCCCGCGGATTTTAAAGAAGGGCTCCATAAAAAACTGGTGGAAGTTAAACAACAGGAAATAAGGCCTTTCAGGATAAGAATCCTGTCTTCCGTTGCTGCAGGAATCATGGTAATGTTTGCATTAGGTATTGTCATTTTTAATGCAGGAGGCCTGAGGCAGAAAAAATTCGATACAGATGGCAAAACGAATTCTGCCATGGAACAAAGGGCAGAAAGCGCCGGTAACAGTTCCGGCATTGTCAGGGGTTTTACCACTGAATTTAGTGACAGTACCGTTCCCGATACTACAGAAGATATCAATATTACAGCAGAAAGTCCTGAACCCGATCAATCCATGAACATCATGGCCGGCGATATTAAGATACAGTTTACCGAAGGATTAAAACTGGAAGCCAGACATGGAGAAACAGAAACCGATGGGCAGGCAGTAGAAGAGCAAACCGGTACATTATCACAGGAATTATTATATAGTGAAAATTCAAAAATCAAGGTTTCGGTTATAATAAACGACAATGCGGTAAGCCAGGAAAGAATAATAGCTCTGGTTGCTGAAAACGGCGGGGTTGTGAAAGATGACACCGGAAATAAAGTCCCTACCTTGATGTCTACGGCCAACTTTATTGAGTTTACCATTCCCGGCAACATGTACGAAGTATTTTTAAGCAGCCTTAAAAAAGATGTTGAAAAAAGCAACGCAAATGTTGATTCAACATCTCCGTCCATTCGGGATGATATAAAGGCAAGGCTTGAAGAGCTGGCGAAAACGCTTGAAGCAATAAATGTAAAATCAAAGGAGATAGAAAGCAGGAAAACTTCTGAGGAATCTGCCTCCAACCCTGAAGATGGCAAGATAGAGAATAAAGAACTTGATGCGGAAATGGAACAGCTGGAGTCTGAGAAAAAGAAAACGGAAGACGAAATTGAAAAATTGCTTGAAAGCAATGAATATGTGGCCGATGTAGTGATAAATGTAAGCAAATAACGGCATATGAGATCCTTGAAAGCCTAATTTGACGAAATCTGTTTTGTTATATAAAATAGTAATCGAAAAAAAGAGTAAAGAGTACGAGGTACCGGTAGACATGCAGAATGGTAAATTAATGTTAATTGACGGGAACAGTATTTTAAATAGGGCTTTTTACGGGCTTCAAGGGCCGCATCTTTTGGCTACGTCGGACGGGCTTTATACCAATGCTATATATGGATTTATTAATATATTATTAAAATATCTTGATGAAGAAAAGCCGCAGTATATATGCGTTGCTTTTGATGTAAAATCCCCTACTTTCAGGCATGAACAGTATGACGGTTATAAGGCAAAGAGGAAGGGGATGCCTGAAGAACTTGCGGTGCAAGTCCCCATAATGAAAGAAGTCCTCGATGCAATGAACATAAAAAGGATTGAATATGAAGGTTATGAAGCTGATGACATAATCGGATGCCTTTCATTGCGCGGGGAGAAAGAGGGCATTGAGGTTGTTATAATAACCGGGGACAGGGATTCACTTCAGCTTATATCCAGGCTTACCCGTGTGAAGATTCCCACCACGAGATTTAATAAAACCCAAACGGAGGAATATAATTACGATTCTTTTGTTGAGAAATATAAAATCCAGCCTGAGCAGATGATAGACGTGAAAGCCCTTATGGGTGACACTTCGGATAATATACCCGGGGTAAAGGGAATCGGTGAAGTAACGGCACTGGATTTGATTAGAGAATTTGGGAGTATAGAGAATCTTTATAATAATCTTGATAAAATCCAGAAAAAAAGCGTAAAAGAAAAGCTTGAAAACGGAAGGGATATGGCTTTCTTAAGCAAGAAACTTGCAAAAATAGAAAGGGATATCCCTATTTATTTCCGGGATTTTGATGAACTGAGGGTACGGGAGTACAACAATGAAATGCTTTATGAAATCTTCCGCAGGCTGGAATTCAAGTCTCTAATACAAAAGCTGAACCTGTCTGCACCGTCCGGAAACACAGAGAATAATATTCAAAATATTGAAGAAAGCATTCATCATAACCTAAACATTAAGCATATAAATAACGTGGGGCAGCTTAAGGATTTAATGAAGTTCCTGTCCGAAAAGAAAGAAATATCCTTTTTTTATATTTTGGATAAGGATGGTTCGCCCCAGGATGGTAAGGCATTAGCAGGAAGCCTGGCGGGCATAGCCATATCCTGGCCTGATGAAGAGGGCTGCGCCTATATAGAAATTAAAAAGGAAAATAATGGTGGATTAAATAATGAAAATGAAGCTATTTGCGAGGATGACTTTGTAAGGGAATCCGGGGAACTTTTCAGGAATGAATCCGTAAAGAAGTACGGGCATGATGTAAAAAACTTTTTAATATACATGAAATGCAAAAGTACGGAAGTAAGAGGTCTGGCTTTTGATACCATGATCGGGGCATACATATTGAATCCCTCAAGGGGGAGTTACTCGATTTCCGACCTGGCGGCAGAATATCTGAAAATCAATATTGCCCCACTGGAAGAACTCATGGCCAAAGGTAAAAAACACGTTGATATGGGCGCCCTTCAGCAGGAAACCTTTATATCCCGTGCAGCAGAATATGCCAAAATAATATACAAGCTTTCAAAAAAACTGGAAGAATTGATTAAAATAAACGGTCAGGAAATATTGTATAATAATATTGAGCTGCCGTTGGTAACGGTCCTTGCAGACATGGAATATCATGGATTTAAAGTAAATAAAGATGAATTAATGGCTCTTTCCAGGGAATTTGATAAAAGAATAGGCTTTCTTGAGAAAGAGATATACATGATAGCCGGGGAAGAATTTAACATTAATTCACCAAAGCAGCTTGGTACTTTACTTTTTGAAAAATTAAAACTTCCTGTTAAGAAAAAGACAAAAACAGGGTACTCAACCGATGCAGAGGTTCTGGAAACCCTTTACGGAGAGCATGAGATTATTCCGTATATACTTGAATACAGGCAGTTAACCAAGCTTAAAACCACATATACGGACGGCCTTCTGGAAGTAATAAATCCTGTTACCGGCAGGATTCATACAAAATTTAACCAGACCGTTGTTGTGACGGGAAGAATAAGCAGCACTGAGCCCAATTTGCAGAATATACCCGTCAAGCTGGAAATAGGAAAGAAAATACGAAAGGTATTTGAACCGGAAGATGAGAATTATTTACTTACCGATGCTGATTATTCTCAGATTGAACTCAGGGTTTTGGCCCACATTTCGGGTGATGAAAACCTGATTAATGCATTTTTAAACAATGAGGATATACACACGTCCACTGCTTCAAAGATATTCGGCATACCAAAGGAAGAAGTCACGCCGTTGATGAGGTCGAGGGCCAAAGCCGTGAATTTTGGTATTATATATGGAATTGGGGATTTCAGCCTGGCAAAGGACCTGGGTATAACCAGGAAAGAAGCCAGAAGATATATAGATGATTACCTGGAAAGGTATCCCGGAGTTAAACAATACATGAGTGATATTGTTGCCCTCGGTAAAGAGCAAGGATATGTAACTACCATATTCAACAGGCGCAGGTATTTGCCTGAGCTTCAGTCCAAGAATTTTAATATAAGGTCCTTCGGAGAACGGGTTGCGATGAATACGCCCATCCAGGGAAGTGCCGCCGATATCATTAAAATCGCAATGGTTAAGGTATACAATACGTTAAAGAAAAATAAAATGAAATCACGGCTAATCATGCAGGTGCACGATGAGTTGATCATAGAAACCCATATAGACGAAAAGGATGAGGTAGAAAAGATTCTAAAAGAGTGCATGGAAACTGCTGTATCCCTTAAAGTGCCCCTTGTGGTGGATATTAAAACAGGAAAGAACTGGTACGAAGTGAAATAAATCCCGTATTTAAACTAATCTCGAAGTTATAAATTTAATTTATTCTTATATTTGATTCAAATTAAGTTTAATTTGAAGTTCTAATTAGCTATAATTAATTATGTTTTAATTAAATCTGATGAAGGGTGAATTAAGTTGAATATTATTGGTATAACAGGAGGAATAGGAAGCGGAAAAAGCACGGTGGCAAGAATATTGCGCGTGCTTGGAGCAAAAGTTATAGATGCTGACAAGATTGCCAGGGAAGTAACGGCAAAAGGGCAACCAGCTTTGGATGAGATAGTGGAATATTTTGGGAAAGATATTTTGAATGAAGATGGAGAATTAGATAGAAAAAAACTAGGGAAGATAGTTTTTGAGGACAAGGAAAAACTAAAAGTTTTAAATTCCATTACTCATAAATACGTTATTGAAAGGATTATTAATGAACTGGAAAGGCTAAAGGAAGAAAATGCGAATATTATTGTTCTTGATGTTCCTCTGCCTGTGGAACATGGTTTCCTGGATGTTGTTGATGAAGTATGGCTGGTTACGGCAAATAAAGACACAAGAATAAAGCGAATTATGGAAAGGAGCGGCCTTACATACGAGGAAGTCATAAAAAGAATGGAAGCTCAAAAAAGTGATGAGGAATATTTGAAAATTGCAGATGAAGTCATTTACAATGACGGAAGCATGGAAGAATTGGAAAGCACTGTTGCAAAATTATATATCCAGAAAAAATTAGGGTGATTTTTTTGAATTATAAAAGCAGGAACGGGCAACGTAGTTTTGGAAATCATAAACGTAAATATAGATATATTTTGTTTTTTATTATAGCGGTTATATTAATTATAGCTGTTATAGATAATTCAACTACAATATTAAAGATGAATTATCCCATGAAATATAGTGAATATGTGTTTAAGTATTCTGAAGTATATAACCTTGATCCTTACCTTATTTTCGCCATTATTAAAGCCGAAAGCAGCTTTAATCCAAAGGCAAGGTCAGTAAGGGATGCAAGGGGGCTAATGCAGATTACTGAAAAAACAGCCAAATGGGGAGCGGAAAGTATTAAAATAGAAGGTTTTGAACTGGAAGATCTGTATGACCCTGAGACCAATATAAGAATCGGATGCTGGTACATGAGGCAGCTGCTTAACGAATTCGGGAATGATACCGATCTTGCCATAACGGCATACAACGGCGGAAGCGGTAACGTCAAAATGTGGCTGGATAATGAAAAATACAGCAAATCAGGCACCCGGCTTGATGTAATTCCTTTCAAGGAAACCGACAGGTTCCTAAAAAGAGTAAAAAGATATTATCACGTGTATAAAAAGCTTTATGCCGGAACTTAAGAGCATTAAGATTAAAAAGGTTCACTCGGCGGGGAAATTAAAATATAAAATTAGAAAAATGAGAAAATAAAATTAAAAATGAGAAAATAAAATTAAAAAAATCAGAAATTAAAAATATAAAATTAAGAATATGAAAGCGGTGGAGATACTATAACTTCCTTCCCACCGCTTGAGCTATTGGTTTTAAATCCTCCATAAGCTGCGCGAAGTTTGCCGGCGTTAAGGATTGTGGCCCGTCACACAAAGCGCAGGTAGGATCGGAATGCACCTCAATAATCAGCCCGTCAGCTCCGGTGGCTATTGCTCCCTTTGAAAGTGCCGGAACGTACTTCCATGTTCCTGCCGCATGGCTTGGGTCAACAATGATAGGAAGATGGGAAAGCTCCTTTACCACGGGAATGGCGCTCATATCTATAGTGTTCCTTGTTGCGGTTTCATAGGTCCTGATTCCTCTTTCACACAATATAACATTATCGTTGCCGGCAGACAGTATATACTCTGCAGCCATGAGCCACTCTTCTATGGTTGCTGCAAGGCCCCTTTTCAGAAGCACAGGTTTGCCTGTCATGCCCGCTTCCTGAAGAAGCTTATAATTCTGCATATTTCTTGCACCGATTTGAATTATATCAGTATAGGATGAAACCAGGTCCACGTCCCGGGTGTCAAGCACCTCGGTCACAATTTTCAAACCTGTTGCTTCCCGGGCTGCGGCCAGGATTTTCAACCCTTTTTCTTCCAGGCCTTGGAAAGAGTAAGGTGAGCTGCGGGGTTTAAAGGCTCCTCCCCTCAGGATTTTAGCCCCTGCCTGTTTTACCTTAAAGGCTACGGCCATATAACTCTCTTCGCTTTCTATGGCACAGGGGCCTGCCATGATTGTTATACTTTCGCCGCCTATCTCCACACCTCCTACGTTAACAATGGTAGGCGTCTGCTTGAGCTCACGGCTTGCCAGCTTATAAGATTTCATAATGGGCACGATGCTTTCCACTCCGGGCATTGAAGTGATTGCCTGGGTGTTTAAAAGCCTTTTGTCCCCGATGGCTCCTATAACTGTTTTAACTTCTCCGTAAATGGGATGGGTTTTAAAACCGAATTCCGTTAATTTTTTCTCTACATCGCATATTTGTTCCTTTGTGGCAGAGGGCTTCATTACAATAATCATAATCCCAACTCCTTTTTTGCTATAATATTTTCCCGTATAATCTTATATAATATTTTCCTGGCATAATCATAATTCTTAGTATAATTAAAAACTCCCCGCCCCTTTATGGGACGAGGAGTATGTAATCCACGCGGTACCACCCAAATTGGCATAAGCCCACTCATTAAAATGTACAGGATTGTCAAATCCGATACATCCTTTCTTTTAACGGTGAAAGCTCCGTTATGGCCTACTTAACGTTTTATCAACGGTTCAGCCAACAGCTCCGGGGAGAACTTCAATTGCAAATCCCTCCAGGGCTCACACCATCCCCTGTTCGCTGCAAGGTTCTTCGCAACCTACTTATCCCCTTCATAGCCTTTGCCCTGTATTTTATTTACAAATATATTTAGAGATATAATACCATGCACATTAAGCAAATGTCAATACCAAGAAAATTTTACATTATATATTGCATATATGAATTAACCCTATTATAATATTATTAATATATTATTATTAATAAATAGTCATAAATGTGTTGAATTCGTTTGATTGTTTTAATATATTTTAGATTGCTTTAATATATTTTAATATAACATATTAAAATTTGTTAAGTTTTTAAAACAGGGATGAGATTAGAGGAGAAGTGATGAGATGAGAAGAGACGAGGTCAGTGTGAATATCTGCCTTATATCCGGGATTAAATTTATATTTATCATTATCAGTATTATGGCTGATCTTGGCATGTTCGAATGGAATCTGCCATTCGCTTCTCATGTCTCTCTTGATATTTGCTTCTAAAATTTCATCTCCTGGTTAATTTATCCGGTTAATTGATAAGTACAAATACCGGCATAGTTGTATTAAATCTTGTAAGGGGAAGGTGAAATTGTCATGCTGAAAAACATTATCTGCAAGCTGATTAATTCGGAAAACCTGGAAAAGGCGGAAATAATGGAAGCTATGGAACACATAATGGAAGGGAGGGCGACGCCGGCGCAGATAGGAAGCTTTTTGACTGCCTTAAAACTTAAAGGGGAAACTATAGATGAAATAACCGGCTGTGCAGAGGTCATGAGAGAAAAAGCCCTTAGAATTAACCCCAACGTTCCATTTTGCATTGACACCTGCGGCACCGGAGGGGATGGGGCATGTACTTTTAATGTTTCCACCGCGGCGGCTTTCGTAGCTTCTGCTGCGGGAATACCGGTGGCAAAACACGGTAACAGGTCTGTTTCAAGCAAGAGCGGAAGTGCCGATGTTCTTGAAAACCTGGGTGTGGATATCAATCTTCAGCCTTCTGACGTGGAAGAATGCATCGAGGAAATAGGTATCGGCTTTTTATTTGCACCGGTTTTTCACATGTCCATGAAACATGCTGCAGGACCCAGAAGAGAACTCGGATTCAGGACTATATTCAATATTCTCGGTCCTCTGACAAATCCGGCAAATGTAAAAGGACAGGTATTGGGGGTTTACCATAAAAATCTTACCGAACCCGTAGCCAGGGTGCTTCTTAACCTCGGAGTAGAAAGGGCAATGGTGGTACATGGCCTGGACTGCATTGATGAAATATCCGTGAGCGATGAGACCTTTGTATGTGAAATTAAGGACGGAAAAATCGAGAGCTATGTGATAGATCCTGAGATGTTTGGATTAAGAAGGGCCTTAAAGGATGAGGTAAAAGGCGGGGATGCGGTTGAGAATGCAAAAATAATTTTATCCCTGTTTTCCGGTGAAAAAGGCCCCAAACGCGATATGCTTTTGATTAACTCCGCTGCGGCTTTATATATTGGAAAGGCGGTTAATTCAATAAGGGAAGGAATAGAACTTGCGGAATGGGTCATAGATTCCGGAAAGGCTTTAAAGAAGCTAGAGGAGTTGTCTGAGTTTACCGGTACTATAAAAAATAAAAACAGGGAAGGTGTGACGGCGTGAAAATACAAATGAACGACATTCAAATAAACGACATTATGAACAGAACCGAAACTTCGACCGGCAATGTGCTTGATAAAATTATTGAACAAAAAAGAATAAGACTTAAGGAAGAAATGGAAAAAATCTCAACGGAAGAATTGAAGCAGCGGCTAAAAAGGCCGGGTGTACACTGCCCGCTAAATTTTTACGACAGTATTAAGAAAAATAATAACGGACGGATTGCAATAATAGGCGAAATAAAAAAAGCTTCGCCGTCGAAAGGACTGATAAAAGAGGATTTTGATCCTGTCCTGCTGGCAAAGGAGTATATGGCTTCCGATGTTCAGGCCGTGTCAGTGCTTACCGAAAAGGACTATTTTTCCGGGAGTGACGAACATCTGGCCAAGGTCAGGCAGGTGTGTACAAAACCCGTGTTAAGAAAGGATTTTATAATTGATATATGGCAGATATACCAATCCCGCTGCCTTGGAGCTGATGCCATACTTCTCATTGCTTCTGTTTTATCGGATGAACAGCTGAATAAATTCCAGATAGTGGCAGGCATCCTTGGGATGCAGTGCCTGGTAGAGGTGCATAACATGCATGATCTGGAAAGGGCTCTTGAGTCCGGGGCGAAAATAATAGGCATAAATAACAGGGACCTGGAAACATTCCAGGTTGATATCAGGACCACTGAAAGGCTTATAAACAGCATACCCAGCGACAGGGTGGTGGTGAGCGAAAGCGGGATAAGTACCTCCGAGGACCTGGAATACCTGGACAGGCTGGGAGTGGACGCGGTACTGGTGGGAGAAAGTCTTATGAGGGCCCCTTCCATAAATGAAAAGTTAAGGGAACTAAGAAACTACGGGCCGGAAAAAGGGGGAGTCCTGTGACCAAGATAAAATTGTGCGGAGCCAGGAGAGAGGAAGACATAATATATATGAACAAGTATATGCCTGACTACGTGGGTTTTGTTTTTGCCGAAAAAAGCAAGCGGAAAGTGACGGTTGAACAGGCCGCCGGGCTATCCTGCCTTCTCAGAAGGGAAATAAAAAGGGTCGGGGTATTTGTATCCCAGGATATAGGAATGATTAAGGAAGCAGTTAGTTTATGCGGACTGGATGTTATCCAGCTAAGCGGAGATGAAGACCCGGATTATATAAGACTCATAAAGGAGAAACTTCCGTCAGCCGAGATATGGAAAGCCATCAGGGTGGGAGATGAAGCTCCCGGGAAAGCCATACTTGAAACCATGAATCTTTACGGCGCCGACAAATATCTCCTGGATTCATATGTTGAAAAAAGTTACGGCGGAAACGGTGTTGCATTTAACTGGGAACTTGTAAAGGATTTATTTGAGGGGGAAAAACCATTTATAGAAAATGAAAATCGGATGGATAAAATCATTATTGCAGGCGGCCTTAATCCCGAAAATGTAAGGAATGCAATAGACATGTTCAGGCCGTACGGCGTTGACGTGAGCAGCGGTATAGAGACAGAGGGAGTTAAAGACGAGACCAAGATAAGAGAGTTTATATACAAGGTTAGATACGGGTTTTGAGACATAAACCATAAGCAAATAAATCACGGAAAGAACAGGGTACACAATAATAAATTAATCGGAGGGAAAACTATGTTAACCCATGAAAGCATGATAAGCACTGGTAAAAAAGGGAGGTTTGGCATATTCGGAGGGCAATATGTACCTGAGACGCTCATGAATGCTTTAATTGAGCTTGAAGAGAAATATGAGAGCTGTAAAAAGGACCCTCAGTTCATGGAAGAGCTTGGTTTTTACCTGCGGGAATATGCCGGAAGGCCCTCTCTCCTGTATTTTGCCCGTAAAATGACCGAAGAGCTGGGAGGGGCAAAAATATATCTAAAGAGGGAAGACCTGAACCACACGGGTTCTCATAAAATAAACAATGTCCTTGGGCAGGCGCTCCTTGCCAAAAGGATGGGGAAAAAGCGGCTTATCGCTGAAACAGGAGCAGGCCAGCACGGGGTTGCCACGGCTACCGCGGCGGCGCTGTTCGGACTTGAATGTGAAGTGTTTATGGGTGCCGTGGATGCTGACAGGCAGAAGCTTAATGTATTCAGAATGGAACTCCTGGGGGCAAAAGTCAGACCAGTACATGCAGGTACCGCTACTTTAAAGGATGCCACCAATGAAGCCCTGAGGGATTGGGCTGCCACCTTGGAGAATACCTTCTATGTAATAGGTTCTGTTGTAGGCCCTCACCCTTATCCTACAATTGTGAGGGACTTTCAGAGCATAATAGGTATTGAGGCAAAGAAGCAGATACTTGAAAAGGAGGGAAGGCTGCCGGATTATTTAGTGGCCTGCGTTGGAGGGGGCAGCAATGCAATGGGTTTATTTTATCCCTTCATAAATGACCTGGATGTAAAACTGGTGGGAGTTGAAGCAGCAGGAGAAGGAATTGATACCGAGAGGCATGCAGCCGCCATAGCCAAAGGGGAAGTGGGGGTCTTGCATGGCATGAAGTCCTATTTCCTCCAGGATGAAGAGGGACAGATAAAGCCCGTGCATTCAATATCAGCGGGCCTTGATTACCCGGGAATCGGTCCGGAACACGCTTACTTGTATTCGTCAGGCCGTGCGAAGTATGTTTCGGTTACCGACAGGGAAACAGTTGAGGCTTTTCAATATCTTGCCCGGACGGAAGGAATACTTCCGGCACTGGAAAGCTCCCATGCCATTGCTTATGTAATGAAACTTGCACCCACACTGCCAAAGGACAAGATAATAATCGTGAATCTTTCCGGCAGAGGGGACAAGGATGTCCAATCGGTTGCAAGGTACCTGGAGGTGAACATAGATGGGTAGGATAGAAGAAAAATTCGCAAAATTAAAACAAGAAAACAGGAAAGCATTGATAACCTTTATAACGGCAGGGGATCCGGATTTGGACACCACAAGGCGGCTGGTGCTTGAAATGGAAAAAAAGGGGGCGGACTTAATAGAGCTGGGAATACCCTATTCGGATCCCGTTGCGGAAGGGCCGGTTATACAAAGGGCCAACGAAAGGGCACTGAAAAATAAGGTAAAAATAAAAAATATCATGGAATTGGTGCAAAGTATAAGAAGGGATTCACAGATACCAATACTTTACCTTTTATATTTCAATTCCATCCTCCGGTATAACCCGGAAAACTTTTTCCGAGACTGCCTTGAAAGCGGCATAGATGGCCTGATAATACCAGACCTCCCTTATGAAGAAAGGGGCGAAATAGAAGAGTATTCAGTGAAGTACGGCATACCGATAATAACCCTCGTATCGCCCACCTCAAGGGAGAGGATTGCCAGGATAGCAAAGGATGCAAAGGGATTCCTGTATCTGGTATCCTCCCTCGGGGTCACGGGAAGCAGGGAGAAGTTCAGTACCGATTTTAACCGGTTAACCGCTTTAGTTAGGGAACATACAAGTATACCCATAGCGATAGGTTTTGGCATATCGAATAGGGAGCATGTAAGTTACCTGAAGAACTATGCGGATGGGCTAATAATCGGGAGCGCAATTGTAAAACTTATAGAGGAAAGCCAATCCCCGGATGATGCAGTAGGAAAAGTAGGAGATTTTGTTTCGGAAATGCGGAAGGAACTGGACAAATAAACCTTATAAATAACTTTTTCGAATAACCCTTCCGGCTGCAGTTTCTTTTTTAACGTTTCTATTCCTTTCTTTTTATGTTATTATTATATCCGGGGAAGGTGATTTGAATATGAACGGAAAAACAAAAGTTCTTGTAATAGATGATGATGTGAATATTTGCGAACTTATAAGGCTGTACATGGAGAAGGAAGGTTATGAAGTGCTTTCTGTTTATAACGGTAAAAAGGCCATGGAAACTTTTTCAAATTATGCCCCAAACATCGTGATCCTGGACATTATGCTGCCAGGAGCGGACGGATGGCAGGTTTGCCGTGAGATCCGGAAAATCAGCAATATTCCTATAATAATGCTGACGGCAAAGGGAGAAACTTTTGATAAGGTGCTGGGCCTTGAACTTGGGGCCGATGATTACATTGTTAAACCTTTTGAGCCGAAAGAACTGGTTGCACGGGTAAAGGCCGTCTTAAGAAGGTATGAAAGAAAGGATATAGATGTGCAGGAAGTGGTGTATCCGAACCTTGTAATAAACAAAACAAAATATACAATAAAAGTTAACGAGGTTGAAATGGAATTACCTCCAAAAGAGCTGGAGCTTTTGTTTTTCCTTGCTTCAAATCCCAATAAAGTATTCACAAGGGAACAACTCCTTGAGCATGTGTGGGGATTTGATTTTTACGGAGATTCAAGAACCGTAGATGTGCATATTAAAAGGTTAAGGGAAAAGCTGGATGTGCCGAACCAGGTATGGCAGCTTAAAACTGTCTGGGGAGTTGGATATAAGTTCGAGGTGAAATAATGTTTAAATCCATTTTCAGCAAACTTATGGTAATATTCGTATTGATTATTGTTTTCAGCTTTTCGGTTTCAGGCTTGACTCTGTATTACTCCCTGGGCAAATATGTTTCATCCGAGAAGTTAAACGAGCTTAATAAAACAGGAGAAGATATCAGGGAATATCTCAATATTTATGTTGAAAACAGTAGTTACATGTTATCCGAATTATGGCTTCAAAAACTGTTGGATTTATATGTTAGAAATACGGGGATTTATTATATATGGATTATCGACAGTGAAGGTAATATTATATTTAACAGTCCTCAAAACATGGTGAATCTGGACCAGAGAATAAGGAAAAACCTTATTTTTGACTTCGGCACATACAGACTCCCTGATAAGCGGCAATACGAAAAGGTTTTTTCGGGCATTGATCCGGTTGTGGAAACCGGAGATTTTTATGGCCTTTACAGGGATACAGGATGGTCATGGCTGGTATTGCAAAAACCTTTTACCTATACCGACAGGAATGGAAATAGTAAAATTATTGCGGCAATATACCTGATCACGCCGATTGCCGAGATAAACAAGACAAGAAGCACCGTGTTCGAGTTTTTTATAATCGCTGTTATTGTTTCAGGAGTAATTTCAATTATACTTTTATACATCTTTTCATTAAGGTTGACAAGGCCTTTAAAGCAGATGAGCCATGCGGCTAAGGTAATAGCTTCGGGGGAATTGAGCCAGCGAATTGACATAGATACCCAGGATGAGATTGGTGACCTGGCCAGGGCTTTTAACCAGATGATAACCGCTATTCAAAACCTTGAGAACATGAGGAGAGGATTTATCGCCAACGTTTCCCACGAACTCAGGACCCCGATGACGTCAATAAGGGGTTTTATTGAGGGAATACTGGATGGGACAATTCCTGAAGAGAAACATAGAGAATACCTGACAATCGTGAGGGATGAAGCGGTAAGATTAAACAGGCTTGTTAATGATTTATTGGACCTTGCCAAGATGGAGTCAGGCGAAATCCACATAAATATGATCGATTTTAATATTAATGAACTTATAAGACGGGCTGTAATTAAGCTTGAAAGTATAATATCCGAGAAGGACCTGGAAGTGATAGTAAATTTTGAAGAAAATGACGTTTTTGTTAAAGGAGATAGTGATGCCATCGAGAGGGTCCTTATTAACCTTATTCATAATGCCGTGAAATTTACCGAACCGGGCGGTATGATTGTTATCGAAACTGCAATGTATAAGAAAGAAAAGGATAAGGTTGTGGTGTCTGTTGCTGATAACGGCATCGGAATGGATAAATCGGAACTGGATATGATTTGGGAGAGGTTTTACAAGTCGGATAAATCCCGGAGTCAGGATAAATTAGGAGTAGGTTTGGGACTTGCAATAGTAAAGAACATTATCAACGAACACGGCCAGAAGATATGGGTTGAGAGCGAACCAGGAAAAGGTTCCACGTTTTACTTTACACTAAACAGGGTATATAAAGATAAGAGAGAATAAACGAGATTTATTAAAGAAAAGTAAACAGATGAATAAAATTTAATAAATTATTCATATATTTTTCAAAAAAACTCTGTAGAATAAAATTGTAAATTGAGATAAATGAAATGTATAGGTAATTGATAAGTAAATTGAAAAGAAAAATGGGAAGTGCATATAAAATTTTTGGGAAGATGTTTATTTAAAAACTTATCGGTAATTAATATAGATGAGAAGGAGGAGATCGGACATGTTGGATGATATTTATGATGGAGGAGTAAATAACACTAACACCGGCGGAAATTCTAACGATAATTTAAATCAGGGTCTTGACAGCAATACTACCGCAAACAGGCAAACATTCCAGAATTCACCGTTCATTTCCAGCAAGGATTATAAAAAGAAAAAGGAGAAAAAAAGGAGTTCATTCAGCCAGTTAATAGCAGCATCCCTGGTTGGTTCGATTTTGGGCGGTCTGATAGTGTTCCTTGCGATGCAGTTTGCCGCGCCTGCCGTGCAGTCAGAGGTGGGAGGATACATTGACAAGATACTCGGTACCAACCTGGTTAGCCTGCAGCCGAATAATGAAAACAAGAGCGGAACAACTTACAAGATTGAGATAGAAAAGACCGATTCTCCCGTAACATGGATTGCTAAAAAAGTCAGCCCATCAATTGTGGGAATTCGGGTAACTTCAAAAGTCCAGAATTTCGTTTTCGGAATCCAGGAAAGCACTGGTGAGGGCTCAGGAATAATAGTGAGGGAAAACGGGTACATCGTGACAAACTACCATGTTATACAAGATGCCTATGATAGAGATACTTACAGCATGAGGAAAGACGCTTCAATCCAGGTGTACCTGCCAAACGAGGTAGATAAGCCTTATAGCGCAACAATAATCGGAGTTGACGTGAGAACGGACCTGGCAGTAATAAAGATAGATGCAACCGGGCTTCCGGCTGCAGAATTAGGTGATTCGGACACTCTGGAAATAGGAGAATTAGCTGTGGCAATAGGTAATCCCGGTGGCTTGGAATACATGGGTTCGGTAACAGTGGGTGTAATAAGCGGCCTGAACAGGAAAGTAAAACTGGAAAACGGTTATGAGTTGCAGCTGATACAAACTGACGCCGCCATAAACCCGGGAAACAGCGGCGGAGCGCTGGTTAACTCTCAAGGACAGGTAATAGGTGTCAACAGTGTTAAAATCGTGTCCCAAGGGTATGAAGGCATAGGATTTGCAATACCTATAAATACTGTCAGGGAAATATTCGAGAATCTCATAGAACATAAATATGTTCCCGGAAGGCCGTACATTGGTATTGTCGTTGATACAACATTTAATGAGAGAGCAGCTAAGTATTACGGAGTACCGGCAGGTGTGCTTGTAGATAATGTAGTACAGTTCAGCGGAGCATATGCTGCAGGCATTCAAAAGGGAGATATAATAACAAAGTGCGAAGGACAACAGGTTAAGACCCTTGATGAGCTGAACGAGATAAAGAACAAGTATAAACCAGGCGATAAAATTACCCTTGAAATATACAGGTATACAACCAAGAGTTACATGACCGTTGAAGTGGAACTTACAGAGGAAAAACCTGTGAATGTGGATAACAATTAAATACTGCCGGTAGATTACATTCTGCCGGAAAATAACCGGCCGGTTGCCGGATTATCGTTATAAATTATTCCGAAACAGGGTTTTTCTTAAGGAGAATTACAGATCGAATTAAGAAAAACCCTGTTTTATTTTTCCAAAATAATCATGAATAATAATGCTGAAATAAACACATATTTAAGATAACTTTAAAATGAATTACATGTGATATATAAAACATGTGCAAAACGGACATGAAACATATGTAAACATATACAAAACAAATATAAACATATATAAACAAATTTCTAACAGAATCATTCGGAGGAATTATAATGCTAACGCAGGCAAATCGAAAGCTCAAAATATTATTTGTTTCAGCGGAAGTAACCCCATTTGCCAAAACAGGCGGTTTGGGAGACGTGGCAGGCTCTTTGCCCAAGGCCCTTGCGCAAATGGGAAATGATGTGAGAATAGTAATGCCCCGTTATAAAAGTATTTCAGGGAATTTGGAATATGTTACCGATTTTCCCGTTTCCATGGGCAGTTTTATAAAAACCTGTATTATCAGAAAAACCGGCATGCCTTGGAGCAGCATGCTTTTAAATCGTGAAGACATGAATCTTGAAGATATGTTATTGAAAAATGATGGTATATTATTAAAAAAAGATGATTCGAACAGCGGGGCCGGGGTGAATAAAGGGGAAATCCCGGTATATCTTATTGACAGCTATGATTATTATCACAGGGAAGGGATATATTGCTATCCGGATGACGGCGAAAGGTTTGCCTTTTACTGCAATGCAATTATGGAAATGCTTCCGAGGATAAATTTTCAGCCTGAGATTATTCATTGTAATGACTGGCACACAGGCCCTATATGCATGCTGCTGAAGGAAAAATATGCGGCCCACCCCTTTTATAGCAATATTTCCACCCTGTACACAATACACAACCTTAAGTACCAGGGTACCTTCCCGAGAGATATACTAAAACTTTTTAACCTGGGTGAGGAACTATTTATTCCCGATAAAGTGGAATTTTACGGTATGTTTAACTTTATGAAGGCAGGTCTGGTGTATGCAGACATAATAAATACCGTAAGCCGGGTTTATGCCTCTGAAATCCAGTCCCCGGAATTTGGCGAAGGTATGGAAGGGCTGCTGAGAAAACGGCAGGATGATTTATTCGGCATAGTTAACGGCATTGATTATGAAGAATTCAATCCCGCCACGGATAGCAGGATATATGTTAATTATGATATAAATTCCCTTGAGAAGAAGAAGGAAAATAAATACTTCCTGCAAAAAGAAGCCGGGCTTCCCGTGGGAGATATGCCGGTTTTAGGCCTTATTTCAAGGCTTACCGACCAAAAGGGCCTTGACCTTATAATTGATAAAATTGATGATATCATGAAATACCCTTTGCAGTTTATTTTACTGGGAACAGGCGATCCATATTACGAGAGCCGTTTTGTTAACCTGGGCAAAAAGTACCGGAATAAAATGGCAGTATTTATTGAATTTAACACTGTGCTTGCCCAGCGGATATATGCAGGGAGCGACATGTTTCTAATGCCGTCTAGGTTTGAACCCTGCGGCCTTGGACAGATAATAAGCTTGAGATACGGATCAATTCCGGTGGTAAGGGCCACAGGCGGGCTTGCTGAAACAATAACCGATTACAGGGAGGACAGGGAAAAGGGAAACGGTTTTTCATTTAAGGAATATTCATCCGATGCCCTTTTAAAAACCATTGATGCCGCCCTTTCATTGTACAGCCGAGAACCTGAAGAATGGGAAAAGCTTGTACGAAGGGCACTGAAACTGGACTTTTCCTGGAATAGGTCTGCGGAAAAGTACATGGATTTATATTATTTGGCAGTTGACAAAAATCAGAAGATAATAAAAAATTAATAGGAAACTATCAAAAAATCAATTTAAATTAATGCGAAGCTATCAGTAAAACTGATATAAAACTGATGCGAGGTTATATTGGCGAAAATTTAAACAGTAAAAACAGTAAAATAGAAAAAATAAAAATAATAAAAGCCATATTCAAAAACGAGACAAAGGAAATTAAAAGGGGAAAGCGGTTATATGGATGGGGTTAAAAATTGGAAGACTAATGTAAATACTGATAAAAGCATTGAGGTAATTGCCGATTCCGGGGAAAGCATTGAAGAACAAAGGGAAAGGGCGCATAAGATAATAGAGGAATTCCGGGATATGTATCCTGATGCGGGCTGTTCATTGGATTACAGTGATCCCCTTCAGCTGCTTATTGCTACCCAGCTTGCCGCACAGTGCACTGATGCCAGGGTTAACCAGGTTACAAAAACCCTTTTTAAAAAATACAGGAATGCCCATGATTTTGCAAATGCGGACCTGGCTGAGCTTGAAGAGGATATCAGGCCGACCGGGTTTTTCAGAAATAAAGCCAAGAATATTAAAAGATGCTGCAGGATGATAATTGATGAATTTGGAGGAAGGGTACCAGATAACATGGAGGATTTGCTGAAACTTCCGGGGGTGGGCAGAAAAACTGCAAACATTATACTTGGGGATATATACGGCATACCCGGAATAGTCGTTGATACCCATGCAAAGAGACTGGCAAAAAGGATGGGATTTACCAGGCATGATGATCCATATAAGGTTGAGCTGGACATGATGGAAGTAATACCAAAGGAAGAGTGGACAAGATTTTGCCACCAGCTTGTTTTCCACGGAAGGGCTGTATGCACTGCCAGGAATCCAAAGTGTCATTCCTGCCGGATAAATAAGTATTGCAATTACGGCAAAATGATGCTGTCGAAATAGTCATAGACAGTAAATTTTAATATACGGTAAATGACTCCACCATCCTCCAGAATATGCTTTCCTTTGTCTTATCCCATTCTTTTTTGGGGACAAAATAGCTTATACGGTACATGAAATCCCTCTTTTTAAAGAAAAATTCCATCCCTTTATAATAAGTATTGTCATTGCCGCTGAAAACCGTATAGTCCCAGAGATAACCCCTTTTATCTCCAATATCCTTTTCTTCGTACTTAAAAGACTCATATACCTGGGTGCTATTTTCTATTGATTTATCCAGGAACTCTTTCAGAGAATAAGGCATCTTCCATACCTGGACAAAACCGTGAATTATACCCTGGTTGTCGCTGAAATCTATGTGATAAAGTATATCGCCATCCTGGAACTCTTTTTCGCTGAGGGTGAATATTGAAGGATAGTCAAAAGTAAGCTTTCCTTTGAGAAAAATATAGGAAGAGAAATTTTGCATAACCGGTTTAACCATATTGGCGCTTACGGTAATTACATTTTCATTGTTTTGCTCATTGGCATATGTTTCATTAATGTAAATCTTTTCAGCCACAAGCAGCGGCGGGTAAGAGAAGGTAAATAAATCTTCCACGGTAATTGTTGAAACAGGCATATTATTTACTATGTAGTCGGTGAAAAAATACATGGCTGCCCAAACCGCAATTAAAATCATCAGTACAAATGCTTTTTTCCTTAAATTATGTACATACAGAATAACCAAAAGGATTACCTGCCTTTTAATTCGTTAATATTTTGCTCTTTATTAATAATATTCAGTTCTGCAAAAGAATAAAACTTGCAATGAAAGAATAAAACATTCGAAAACGGAATAAAACTTAATAAAAGGAGATTAATAAGAAATAAAAAAATAAAATAATAAGGACTCACAAAACTTAATGATAAAAATGATAAAAATAATGAAAAGAATAAAGATAGCTTTACCGAAAACCTGTTATATGACTGATAATAAAATAATAATTGTAACCTAAATCCGTTGATTGAATATATTGATATTGAAGGGTATTATTTTCTGTAAAAAGAGGTGTATGCAAGTGAAGATCGTAGTTGTCCGTATGCCTAAATTCCTCGGAAATATTCTCAAGAAAGTATTTGGTATAAAGTAAAAAAATAAGTACTTAAGATACCAGTGGGGGTTGATTTTCCCCCACTGGACATGAAGTACCGATTAGTTAGCAGCTCTTTTAACTTTATTTGAACGTAAACATCTTGTACATATCTTTATTGTCCTGGTTACACCATTATCGTCAATCCTAACTTTTTTAACATTAGGCTTCCAAGTTCTTGACGTTCTTCTTACTGAATGGCTTACCTGGTTCCCGAATTTTGTTTCCTTATTGCAAATCTCACATCTTGCCATTTATCATAGCACCTCCTTCATGCCGTGGAGAAATATTACTGCTTCGTTAGTTTACCGGACAGCAAATAAACAATAAATATAATAACATATGAAGATATAAATAATCAAGACGTTTTGAATTTTTGATGGGATTAATTTGTTTTAGTAAAGATTAAGAGAGCACATATCCACTATATTAACTTCTTTTAAACATATATATTCGATAGAGTTAAGTTCCGATTTACTTAATTGCTAATAATATTTGATTTTGGTAAAATAAATACAAACATACCTGAACATGAAAAATAATACATAAATTAGAAAAATCATTGTAAACACTTAAAAATATTCAGAAAACTATATTAGTTTCAGCTCTGCCTAACATAGCCGAAAAGCAATTTATTGTTAAAGCAGGTGCTGTTTAAAAATAAAAAGGAGGAATAAAAAGCATGCCGGACATGGAAAGAATGCAAAAGCATTTATTAGATTTGGGTGGTACCTACATATATAACCATGCAAGACGTTGCCTGGTTATTGCTAAAAAGCTGGCAGAGGAAGTATAATGAAGACATTCTAACATTCGCCTGCTATTTTCATGACATCAGCGCCTTCAAACCGTACCGTCCCGACGGGAAGTTCGATCATGCGGAGGAATCCGCTAAAATTATGCCGAAACTCGCCGTGGAATATGGTATCAATGATGCTGATATGATAAACACTATTGTGGAAGCCGTGAAATATCATGATAAACGCGGCTGTGGCACAGCTAACGAAACAAAGTTGCTAAGAAACGCTGATGCCATTGATTATCTCGGTTTTATGGCTGTTGCCCGTGATTTTTCAAAACAACCCAATGACATGTCGAAAGCTATTGCGGCATTAAAAAAGCATCTGAACGAATTCAGCGCTCTTTTGGAACTTGAGTCAGCTAAACGAATGGCCGAACCCCGCATTGAGAAACTGAAAACATTTTTATATGAGTTTGAACAGGAAAGCTTCGGACTTTATTAATATCTATATTAATCTCTATTTCTTCTAAATTTAACTTACATAATTTTATTGTTGACAATTGAAAAACATAGTATAAAATAACAATTAAAAGAAGATTAACATGAAAAATTGTATTAATATGGAGGAATAGCAATATTAAGGGTAATATCGGGAATTGCCAGAGGACATAAATTGAAGGCATTGGATGGATATGTGACAAGACCGACAGCGGATAAAGTAAAAGAGTCCCTGTTTAACATTCTTATGGGTGAAATAAACGAAGCATATGTTCTTGATTTGTTTGCAGGTACCGGAAGTTTAGGCATTGAGGCATTAAGCAGGGGCGCAAGGCATGCGGTATTCATCGATAATAATATAAAAGCAGTAAGTATTATAAAAGAAAACCTGATTCATACGAAACTTTCCGAAAAAGGGACGGTAATAAAGGGGGACGCTTTTGCCGAATTATATAAATTATCCCAAAAAGGAGAAAAATTTGATATAATATTTATAGACCCGCCTTATAACAAGGGACTGGCGATAGAAGCCTTGAAAGCTATTGATGAGTTGAATGTGCTGTCTGATGAGGGAATTATTTCGGTAGAAGTAAACAGCAAAGAGAATTTGCCTGACGGATTAGGTACTCTGGCATTGACAAGTAAGCGAAAGTATGGCGACACAACGTTGGCTTTTTATAGAAAAAGATAAGCTGCTAAGGCTATTACAAGGTAATGAGTATAAAATGCTATTATAATTAGCAATTATAATTAGTAAAAAATTAGCAACTGATAATTAGTAAAAAATAAACTGTAAAAACTAAAAATACAGCCCTAAATATTATAAACTAGTGTACATGGAAGTGATTTAAGTTGAAAATATGTGCATATCCCGGAAGTTTTGACCCGGTTACGAACGGGCATCTTGATATTATATACAGATGCGCGAAATTATTCGATAAAGTTGTTGTGGCTGTAGGAAACAACACAAGCAAGAATTATTTATTTTCCCTTGAGGAACGAGTGGAACTTTTAAAAACTGTTTTGAAGGACAACCCGAAAATAGAGGTAGACAGTTTTTCCGGCCTTCTTGTGGATTACCTTAGAAACAGGGGTATAAATTTTATAATAAAAGGGCTAAGGGCAGTTTCGGATTTTGAATATGAGTTTCAAATGGCATCAATCAACAAAATTCAGAACCCGGACATAGAAACCCTGTTTATGATGGCCGACGTTAATTATACATATTTAAGTTCCAGTGCAGTAAAAGAACTCGCCCGGTATGGCGGAAATTTAGACGGTTTTGTTCCGGATTGTATTAAGGATAAGATTTACGAAAAGCTAGGTAAAAAATACTGAAAATGATACATCGAGGAGGATATTTATAATGGAAATATTATCTATTTTGGAAACCCTGGAAGACGTGGTTGAAAAAAGCGTATCATTGCCTTTAACAGGGAAAAGCCTTGTTGATAAGGAAGAATTGCTGGAACTTATTAGGGAAATAAGACTGAAACTCCCCGATGACATAAAGCAGGCAAAATGGGTAAAAGAAGAGAGGCAGCGAATTTTATTTGAAGCTCAAAAGGAAGCCAATAATATTATTAAAGAAGCCGAAAGCAAAATATCCACCCTTGTGGACGAACATGAAATTACCAGGAAGGCTTATGAACAGGCCAATGAAATTATATCCAATGCCCAGAAAAATGCAAGGGAGATTCGCCTCGGTGCAAGGGAATACGCCAGCAGTGTTTTGGATAAAGTGGAGCAGATTTTAAAGGATACTCTCGATGTAATTCAGGCAAATAAGCAGGAGTTGAAATAGCCTTATAAATATAATACACTTTTAGGAAGATTTTTTGTTTTTTAAGAAGCGGATTTTATTATACGAAAAAATATCAATTAACAGTGTGAATATTAAAAATATCAGCAGGTATTTGCATGAAGTAATAAGATATTGCTTCCATGCCGCCGATCCGGGGACATGGAGGATAATAGACGCTTCCCTTGACAAATCTGACATCAGCAAATGAAAACCGGTTATTTTTAATCCGATATAGGTATATGCTCCTGCCAGTATGCTTTGCATGATTTTACCCAGCAAATAGACTTTTATGCTCAGGTCTGTATCGTTTATAGCATTTAATACCTGTGAATGAACTGACATTCCTCCCCATCCTGTAAATATGCTTATGAGAACCAGTTTGAATAACGAAGATACATCCTGCAATTCACAAACCTTGCTTAGACCCGTGGTAATCTCAAGAAATCCGCTGACTATGGCTGTAAGGACATGTTTGGCGTTACCGTCCTTTATGAAGTTGAATATGCCTGATTCGGCTAAAATACCGGATATAATGGAGAACAGGATAATGAAACCTCCTATGGAAAGCATTGTTGCCATGGAGTTTACGACCGCGTTCCTGAGAAGAGAACTTATGGCATATGTTTTTACGGAATATGCCTTTTTGCCGTTGTTATTATATTTAACCTTTTTATTTCCGTTACCATTATATTTGTTGTTATAATTGTCACTATAAGAGCCGGTTTTTATCTTCCTGTTCATCATGTTTTTCCTTGCGGCAAATCCAAATAAAATTCCTATTGTAACGGAAGAGGCAATATGGCATATAAGCAATAAAGGCCCAAGGAAAGGAGCCTTCAGCATTGCCGTTGAAACGGCGCCGGTTATAAAAAGTGGGCTTGCGTTGTTGCAAAAGGCAAGAAGCCGTTCCGCTTCGCTTTTGCTTATCAGTTTATCCCTGCGAATTCCTGCGGTTGCTTTTGCGCCAATGGGATAACCGCTGACAAGGCCCAGTACAAAGGGATAAGAAGCCGAACCGGGTAAATTAAATATGGGCCTCATTACTGGTTCAAAAAAATACCCGATAGACTTTATAAAGCCGGTTTGGTTAAGTATTTCGGATGCGACCAGGAAGGGAAAAATGGACGGCAGAACCACATCCAGCCAAAGATTAACGGCCTTTAAGGCAGATGCTATGGCGGTATTTGAATATTTAACAAGACATATTATAAATAAAATTATACATAAAGGTACTGCAAGGTTTTTCAGATAACCGCTCTTTGATCTTATTCTGGAAAATGCAGGCATCGCAAAACTCCTAACCGGATTACAGGATGATTTATCAAAGGTTGTTACTATTAAAATTTTATTACCGGGTCGGGAAAATATTACAAGAAGATAAAAGAAGATTGATGAAAATATTACCGGACTGAAGAAAATATTTATCGGAAAGGTCTTGCGACTGCTTGAAAAGTCTTGCAGCGCAGTCGCCGGTGTCAGGATATGCACATTGGTTTACCGGCGGCCGCGTTGAAGCCAGTTATGATTTAATCCATGTTTTTATTATCGGAACTCTATATTTTGGTTACCCAGCCAAAAGTATCTTCAACTTCACCTGTTTGAATACCTGTAAGTGTGTCGTATAATTTCTGCGAAATCTCACCTGTTTTTCCGTTATTAATGGAAATTATGTTGCCGTTCCAGTTGAGTTCCCCTATTGGTGAAATTACTGCTGCCGTTCCTGTGCCAAATGCCTCTTCCAGCAATCCCTTGGCGTGTGCGTCATATACTTCCTGTATAGATAGTTTTCTTTCGGTTACTTTAATGTTCATGCTCTTAAGCAGATGAATCGCCGAATCCCTTGTGATTCCAGGCAGTATGCTTCCTTCAAGGGCAGGGGTTATCACTTCTCCGTTGATCTTGAAGAATACATTCATGGTTCCTACTTCTTCAATGTATTTTTTCTCAATACCGTCAAGCCACAATACCTGGGTATATCCTTTCTTTTTCGCTTCTACCTGGGCTAATAAGCTGGCTGCATAGTTTGCTGAGGCCTTTACATATCCCAGTCCGCCCTTTACTGCACGGACGTAATTGCTCTCCACGTATATCTTTACAGGGTTTATTCCTTCTGGATAATAAGCCCCAACCGGAGATAAGATAATAATAAACTTATAGGTGTTTGAAGGCCTTACCCCGAGGTACGGGTCGGTTGCTATAATAAAGGGCCTTATGTACAGGGAAGTACCTTTTTCCGTTGGGATCCAGTCTTCTTCAAGTTTTACAAGGGTTTTGATGGCTTCAAGAGCCAGGTCCTCGTCTACCTGAGGTATGCACATACGTTCATTTGATATATTAAGCCTTTCCACATTCTTTTCAGGCCTGAATAAAAGTATTTCACCCTTTTTGGACTTATATGCTTTGAGTCCTTCAAACACTGCCTGGCCATAATGGAAGACCATTACGGAAGGATCAAGCTCAAGGGGCCCGTAGGGTACGATTCTGGGATCATACCAGCCTTTGTCAACGGAATAATCCATGACAAACATATGATCGGTAAAATGTATGCCAAAACTAAGATTGCTGGGGTCAGGCTTCTTTTTAGGCGTTGATGTTTTTTCAATTCTTATTTGACATGACATAGTTACTACTCCTTTCAGATTTCAAACTATATAATATTTCAAACTATATAAATAAGAAATATACAATAATTAAATATTATATATATTATGTATCTTTTTAAAATAAAAATCCAGTTTTTTTTATAATTATTAGTAAAATTTTATATTTATTAATATATATCACTTTTTCTAATATTCCATAGGGCGCAATGCTTGATTGGCCCTTCAAATAATGCTTAATTACCGGTTCTTATAGCGGAAATCCAATCATATTATATTATATAATCATATTTGTCCCAGGGGAGTATGGTTATGGAACTATTTTACCATGTATATTACATAGTAAAGGGGAAAGGGTGCAAGTTCAGATTCTATTTGTACAAGTATACCCCGGAAGAAATATTATGTATTTCCGGGGATGTGAATGTTACGGTGGATAACCGCAACGAGAAGACGGCATGGTTTGACACAGCGTCGGAATTCCTCCTCACAGACAAGGAAAAATGGGATATTGTAGACAAGGTTACCAGGTACCTATACTTCTGAATTTAATTATTGTATTATTCCTGTCAATCAGTTTTTATGATATCATTGATGTATTACTGATATTATATTGATATAATATTTATATTCTGTTATTATAATCATTAGTAATAATCAAAAATGGCAATATATATTAAATAAGTTAGATACCGGAGGATAATTCATTGATGCTGGAAAGGTTTTTTCCTGACGAAATAGTGGACAAGATTCAAGACATAGATTTTAATAAGTTAAGAAGCAAGGGAATTAAGGCACTTATACTGGATATTGATAATACTCTCGTTCCGCCCTTTATTAAGGAAGCGGATGATGGCGTGATAGACTGGGTAAAAAATGTTAAAGACAAAGGATTTGAACTATGCATTGTTTCAAATGCCACAAAAAAAAGGGTTGACAGGTTTAATGAAAAACTCGGCCTTAAAGCGATACACAGGGCATCAAAGCCAATGAAATCAGCTTTTTCAAAGGCATTGGATTTGCTTGGTTTTAGTGCAGATGAGGTTGCACTGGTGGGAGACCAGATTTTTACCGATGTTTACGGCGGTAACAGAATGGGTATGTATACAATACTTGTAAAGCCTATTGACAGGAGAGAAGCCCTTTTTGTAAGGCTGAAAAGATATCCTGAGAAATATATAATGAAAAAATACAAAGAATATTTGATGAGAGACAGGCTGGTAGCCGAGAAGTAAAATGTTGATGCAAAAAGCAAACGGACCTGTATAGTGTATTAATTTGGGGAGCAATAAGACATATGAGGATTATAAGTGGAGTAACAGGAAAAACAAAACTGCTGGGTGTCATTGGAAATCCTCTTTCACATTCTATATCACCCCAGCTTCACAACACTTTAAGCAAGCACATGAATATTGATGCTGTATATGTTCCCTTTGAGGTGAAGAAAGAGAATCTTTCCGATGCGATTAAAGGTCTTCGTGCCCTTAACGTGGCAGGATTTAATGTCACTATCCCGTATAAAAACGATGTAATGGAATACATAGATGAATTTTCAAGGGAAGCGGAACTAATTGGCGCCGTAAATACAGTCAAAAACGAAAACGGAAAGCTGTACGGTTACAATACGGATGTTTCAGGATTTGTGCGTTCTTTTAAAGAGGAATCGGGAATGGACCTGAAGGGGAAAAAAGCAGTCCTGCTCGGTGCCGGGGGGGCTTCCCGTGCTATTGCCGTAGGACTGGCTTTTGAAGGCGTGTCCAGAATATCAATAATCAACCGGACTATATCAAAGGCCGAACAAATAGCAAATATAATCAATAACAATACATTGACCGTTGCCGAATGTTTCTGTACAAACGATCTGAAGGTGCCTGAAGTATTGAGGGAAGGGGACATAATTATTAATACTACTTCGCTTGGCATGTTTCCGGATATTGAAGGGACACCTGTCAATTTTCCTTTTGAATTTACAAAAGGTCAGGTTTTATATGATGTTATCTATAATCCTGCCAAGACAAGGTTTTTAATGGAAGGAGAAAAACAGGGCCTTAAAACCGTAAACGGCCTTGGTATGCTTATTTACCAGGGAATACAGGCCTATGAAATATGGATGGACGTAAAGGTGCCTGAACGTTTGATAAAGAATTTATACAGAGCTTTTTCCGAATTGTAAGGAGTAATATATATGCCTGAAATTATCAAGCTTGTTACATTATATACATTGAAATATTTTGCAGTTTTAATCGGTGGATTTGCGGCAGGTTACATAAACTGCTTTATTGCTAATTTTTTAATTGATCGCATAAAGAAATACGAAATGGGTCCAAAGAATGAATTCAATGAGGGTACCGGTGACAATGAAGCAGGCGGCAAATCCTATAATGGCAAAGTGCATGATATGGATATGATACTGATTTTTGCAACAATCATATCTTTTCTCATTTTATTCATAAAATACGGATTGACGGCGGATTTTGGCTTTTATTCTTATTTAATGTCCGTTCTTATCATAATGTTTTTCACGGATCTTAAAACCAAGACAATTCCGAATGAACTGGTGGTTGCAGGCCTGTTGGGAAGCATTGGCGTATTTATATACAACATATTTGTACCGATGGAGATGTATGCCGGCGCCGGAAGCGGATGGTGGCAGCCTTTGCTGGGGGTTTTGCCCGGTTCGGGAATATTATTTCTGATTTCGGTGCTGGGAACGTTAATATTTAAGAATAACAACGTGATGGGAATGGGAGATGTAAAAATATTTGCACCTATTGGTATTTTCCTTGGCTGGAAAATGTGCATTCTTGCCCTGATCATATCGATGTTTCTTGGGGGAATTACAAGTTTACTGCTTATTGTTCTGAAAAAGATGAACAGAAAGGATACCATACCTTTCGGTCCCTTTATTGCCGTTGCAACTTTTATTGTAATTGTATATGGAGAAAAAATATGGAATTGGTATTTTTCAAAACTGGTGTAAATCCGGAGACGAATGAAAAACTGGAATTAAAAAATTTGGTAATTGGTTAAAGTAATAAAATTATTATTATGAGAGGGGAATAATAATTATGACACTAAAGAACAGTATGGAAGAATTAGCATCCAGTATATTAAAGGAGGCTATTAAAGACATAGACGTATGCAAATGTGAAAAATGCATGAAGGATATTTTGGCATTGACCTTAAATGCTCTTCCGCCTAAATACGTGGTAACTGAGAAAGGAGAGCTGTATTCAAAGGTTAACCTTTTAAGGCAGCAGTTTGATGTAGACGTAATTACCGCAATTACAAAGGCTTCCGAGATAGTTAAGCAGCATCCGAGGCATTTCGTGAAGTAAGGAAATGGCTGAAAAAGATGCAAAAAACGCCTAAAACGTTAAGGACTGGAAAGGACGAGCAATACTAATGATAAGATTCGGACCTTCAGGCAACTCAAAAAGCTTTTATGACCAGGGATATAGTTCATCTGTACAGATGCCTGCATGGTTAAAAAATATGGGACTTAATGCCTATGAATACCAGTGCAGCAAGGGAGTAAATATTGGAAAGTCAAAGGCAATAGAGATAGGGGAACAGGCGAAGGAACATGATATATATATGAGCATACATGCTCCTTATTATATCAATCTTATCAGTGAGGATCCGGAAAAAAAAGAGAAATCCATACAGTATATACTTCAGTCAATGGAAGCTGCCGTATGGATGTATGCCGAGAGGGTTGTTGTGCATGTTGGTTCATGTACCGGTATTGACAGGAAAGAGGCATTAAAAATCGCGATTTCATCAATGAAGGAAACCATAGCAAGGGCTGACGATTTAGGGTTGGGAAATATAAGCATCTGCCCCGAGACCCTTGGAAAGATAAATCAGTTTGGGACATTGGACGAAATACTTGAATTATGTTTAATCGATGAAAGAATGATACCTACCATAGACTTCGGACACCTATATGCCAGAAGCGGCGGTAAAGTGAACTCGGTTGATGAATTTGCCGCTGTTCTGGAGCGGATAGAAGAGGTCCTTGGGTATGAGCGATTAAAGAAAATACATGCTCATTTTAGCAGGATAGAGTTTACCAGCGGGGGTGAGAAGAGGCACTGGACTCTTGAAGACATTCAATACGGACCTGAATTTGATTATCTTGCGGAAGCAATTTGTGATAAGAAAATGGAGCCGGTGATTATATGCGAATCAAGGGAAAACATGGCTGAAGATGCCCTGAAACTGAAGAATATTTATGAAAGGATTGCTGCCAGGGAAAACAGCGATGAAAAGCAGTAAAAAACAATAAAATGGCAGTAAAATACAGCAGTGGTGTATAGCCTGAAAATAACATGCAACCGATTGCTGGGGAGGGATGTGATTTGAGAAAAGTTCTGGTTATAAACGGCCCGAACCTGAACCTGCTTGGTATCAGGGAAAAGAACATATACGGCAGTGTAAGCCTTGATGATATTAATGAAAATGTAAGAAAAGAAGCTGAAAGGCTTAATATGGAAGTGGATTTTTTCCAATCCAACCATGAGGGGGAAATAATAGATAAAATTCATGAGGCAAGAGAAAAATATAATGCTATAATAATTAATCCGGGGGCATACACTCATTACAGCTTTGCGATAAGAGACGCGATAAAAGCGGTGGAGCTTCCGGTAATAGAGGTTCATATATCCAACATATACGGAAGGGAAGAATTCCGCTCAAAGTCGGTTACAGCCGAAGTGTGTGCCGGGCAGATAAGCGGCTTTGGACCCGATAGTTACATAATCGCCCTCTACGCCGCATACAGGTTATTTATAAAGTGAAAGGAAGTGGATATATATGGATGCAATATTTAGTAAAGAGGCTTTTTCAAAAAGGCTTGAAATGCTAAGGAACCAACTTGCGAAGAAGCAGGTTGATGCAATATTGATTACAAAAAGGGAAAACTACATGTATTTATCCGGCTTTACCGGGACATCAGCCCAATTGGTAATAACCGAAAATGATGCCGTACTTGTTACCGATTTCAGGTATGTGGAGCAGGCTTCAAAACAAGCTCCTTTATTTGATATTGTGGGATATACCGGTGATATTGCGGATGAAATAAATAATATACTGAAAAGAAAAAATGTTAAAAAACTGGGCTTTGAAAGCGAGAATGTAACCTACAGCCTGTACCGCAAATACTCTGAAAAATTAGGAGTCAGGGAATTGGTTCCGCTGAATGATACGGTTGAGTCATTGAGGATGATCAAAGACTCAGAAGAAATAAATTATATAAAAGAGGCTGTAAGAATTGCAGATGAGGCATTTGAACACATTTTGAAGTTTATTAAACCCGGAGTCAGGGAAACCGAAATAAGTGCGGAGCTGGACTATTTTATGAAGAAGCAGGGCGGGCAAGGGCCTTCCTTTGATTTTATAGTAGCTTCCGGTACAAGGTCCGCAATGCCCCATGGTGTAGCTTCTGACAAAATAATTGAAACTGGTGATGTCATAACCATGGATTATGGTACTATATATCACGGGTACTGTTCTGACATAACAAGAACTGTTTTCCTCGGAGAACCGGACAAAAAAATGATGGAAATATACAAGATAGTGCTGTCAGCCCAGGAAGAAGCGCTGAAAAATGCACGCAAAGGCATGAAGGGAAAGGAAGTTGATTCAATCGCGAGAAACATTATTAAGGAAGCCGGTTACGGAGAAAATTTCGGACATTCCCTTGGACATGGCGTAGGCCTGGAAATCCATGAAAATCCAAGGTTTGCACCTTCAAGCGACATGGTTATGGAAAACGGTATGGTGGTAACGGTAGAGCCCGGAATTTACCTGGAGGGATTCGGAGGGGTAAGAATTGAGGATATGATAATTATCAGGGATGACAATCCTGAAATTATAACCCATGCTCCAAAAGAACCGATTATAATCTGATGATAATTAATAATTTAATAATTTAAAATAAAATATTTTAAATTTGCATTTTTATTTATATAATTGTTTTAGAATAATTTTAGAATAGAAAAGTAAACCAAATATGAAAATTTTATAATTGGAGGGATTGATAAATGATTACGGCAGGAGATTTCAAAAACGGACTTACAATTGAAATGGATGGTCAAGTTTACCAGGTTGTAGAATTCCAGCATGTAAAACCGGGTAAAGGAGCAGCTTTTGTAAGAACAAAATTAAAGAATATTATGACCGGGGCGACAGTGGAAAAAACATTCAGCCCCACGGATAAATTTGATAGGGCCCACATAGAAAGAAAAGACATGCAGTATCTTTATAATGACGGCCAATTATATTATTTCATGGATGTTGAATCATATGAGCAAATACCCCTTAGCGCGGAAGAAATCGGTGATGCTTTGAAATTCATAAAGGAAAATATGACTGTTAAGCTCCTGTTCTTCAAAGAAAAGGTGTTTGGTGTTGAACCCCCGAACTTTGTAGAACTGCAGGTTGTTGAAACTGAACCCGGAGTTAAGGGAGATACGGTAACAGGCGCCACCAAAAACGCAACGTTGGAAACAGGCGCAGTTGTTAAAGTACCTCTTTTTGTAAACCAGGGAGATATTGTAAGAATAGACACGAGAACAGGGGAATACATGGAAAGAGTTTAACATATATTGAACGGGGGTGCAGGATTGGGTAGCCTAAGGGAACAGGTGGCTCAACTTAAGAGCTTGATTGAGGGCATGCAGAAAAACGAACTGGCCGTAAAAGGTGAGCTATCCAATGAAAGCAAATTATACACTGCAATACTTGACGTTATAAATGACATGGTCATTAAAATAGAGGATTTGCAGGGTGTCCAGGAACAGCAAAAGGACCAGATTGACAGCATAGATAAAGAACTATGCGAAATTGAAAATGTGATTTTTGATTATAGGGATGATCATGAATTTTATGACAATGATTACAAGTATGACGAGGAATGCCCTGAGTATTGCGGTGACTATGAGGAAGAGGACATATTTGACGACAGTTTGGATGATGAACAGGAAATTTATATGGTAGAGTGCCCGTATTGTTCTGAAATAACTGAACTGGAAAAAGGCATAGATATTAATGAAAAGGAATATACCCTTGTATGCCCCAAGTGTAAAAAGAACATAGATATTGGATGGCTGGGTGATTGTGAAGGATAACAGCGATTCTTTATAATGAAAGAAAATTTTATAATGAAAAAGAGTAAAGACAGGTTGCCAAAAATTTTTTGGACAGCCTGTTTTTTTATTGTCATAAAATTGGACAAATAAAAATATTAATATACTAAAATAGTTTACCATTAATAGAAAAATTATGTACGAAAGAAAGTGAAACAGGATGAGCGTTAGTCACAACAGGTTTACTGATGTTATCCGCTATACTTCTAAAGAGCTTCGGGAAGTTCTATCAAAAGTTCCTCCCGAAAAGATAGCAGATATTGAGGAAATAAGGATCCGGGCCAACAAACCTGTTATTATTCAAAATTATCGTGAAGACTGGTTTGTGGACGGCAGGGGATGTTTAACCAAAAATGAAAAGAATGCCTTTGTTCCCGGAGTCGATGATATTATAAAAACCCTTGAGATAATGAGCATGAATTCCATATATGTGTTCCAGGATGATATAAGGAACGGCTTTATAACCCTGCCCGGGGGACACAGGGTGGGCATAGCGGGGAAAACTGTCATAGAAAACGGGAAAGTAATTAACATGAAGAACATATCCAGTTTGAACATAAGGATTTCCCGGGAAGTGAAGGGATGTTCCCTGAAAATAATAAAATACATACTGGGGAAAAGGAATGAACCTCTGAATACATTGATAATATCACCTCCCCAGTGCGGAAAAACCACCATGTTAAGGGACATAACCAGGAACTTAAGCAACGGGATAAAAGAAATGGGATTTAGCGGGGTAAAAGTAGGTTTGATAGACGAAAGGTCTGAAATTGCGGCATGCTATAACGGTATTCCTCAGTTTGATGTAGGAATTCGTACGGATGTTTTGGATTCATGCCCCAAATCAATAGGAATGATAATGATGGTAAGGTCCATGTCTCCTCAGGTTATTGTCACCGATGAAATAGGAAACCAGGGGGACAGGGACTCAATTGTAAGCATATTAAATGCAGGAGTAAAAATAATAGCCTCAGCCCATGGATTTAATATATCCGAACTGAAGAGCAGGCATGAGATCTTGAGCCTGATCGAAAACAGGCTGCTTGACAGATACGTTGTTCTGAGCAACGTTAACGGGCCGGGAACAATAGAAGAAATAATTGACGGTAGCAATATGGAAATTATATACAAAAGAAACAGGATGTGAGGGGGGATATACGTGATTCTCAAGCTCATCGGAAGCGTCATGGTTATATCAGCATCCAGCCTTGCCGGGTACCTTGTGGCCAGGGATTGCTCGAGAAGGCCGGGGCAGCTTAGGGATCTGCAAATAATGATAAGAATGCTTGAAAATGAGATTAAATTTCTCTCCAGCTTTATACCAGATGCCTTTGAAAGAATTTGCAGGTGGATGGACAGTCCTGTGAAAGTGTTTTTTGAAGCCGCCCTGGAAAAGATAAAAAGCGATCCCGGAATTAATCTGAGCAGCGCCTGGGAAACAGCCGTAATGGAGAATGTTGACAAGACCGCGCTAAATGCCGAGGACAGGGATATTGTGCTGGCTTTTGGCAAAATGCTTGGAAACTCGGATCTTGAAGGCCAAATGAAGAATATAGAGTTTACGCTTCAGCAGCTGAGCTTACAGGAAAGAAAAGCGGAAGAGAACAAAAAGAAAAATGAAAAGCTGTATAAGACACTGGGTTTTCTAGGCGGTCTTGCAACGGTTATTGTTTTAATATAGCATGAAGGGCCGGTACCAATACATGAACCTAATACATGAATTGAAATAATACATGAATTGAAACCATATAAAAATGGAATTGCATATGAAAATGAAAATTTAATTAATGAAAATTAAAATATACCAAATAAAAATATATTAAGAAAATATATTCAGGGGAAAGGTAAGCTTATGGATATAGATATAATTTTCAGGATTGCAGCGATAGGTGTGCTGGTTTCTATAATTAACATGATGCTTAAGCATTCGGGCCGTGACGAACTCGCCATGCTGGCAACCATTTCAGGCCTGGTGATAGTCTTATTTATGGTTGCAAGGGAAATAGCGAACCTCTTTAACTATATAAAGTCCGTATTTAACTTTTAACAATAAGGTGGAAGATTAATGTGGATGTATTTCAGATAGTAGCTTTTGGAATTATAGCTGCCATTTTAATCGCTACTTTGAGGAATTTAAGGCCGGAAATTGCTATTCTTGCAAGTATAGCCGCAGGGGTTGTTATTTTTGTCCTGGTCGCCGGAAAGCTGGCCCCGGTGTTTGACACTATAAGAATCTATTCCAACAGGGCCAGTGTGGACATACAGTATTTGCCTGCACTGCTGAAAATAATCGGGATAGCCTACATAACCGAGTTTGGGTCAGATATATGCAAGGATGCCGGTGAAACATCGATAGCATCAAAAATCGAGCTTGCAGGAAAAGTTATAATTGCAATTATGGCAGTTCCTATAATTACTTCGCTGCTGGAACTTATCATTAATTTATTGCCATAGGGTTAACATGAAGTATTTACCTTTTATCATCTTGAACATGTCCAAAAGGTGTGGGATAAATGAAACAAAGAACATTCGGAATAATTGCCATTGCAGTAATGCTACTTGTACTGCAATTTACACAGGTATATACCGCAAATGCCCAGGAAGCAGTGAATACGCAGGAAGAATTGCTGGAGGAACTGCTGGAAAAACAGGTTCAGTCCAATGAAATACAAATGCTTAAGGAGTACATCGGGGAGTATGCATCCGGGGATGCAGGAAAAATTATTGATATCTACAGCCCTGACAAAATGATATCGGATTTGGTAAAAGGAAATTTTAAGTTTAACGTGAGGGATTTTATAAAAAAAACCGTTGCATATTTCATGCAGGAAGTATACCTTAACCTGGACATATTGTTGAAAATTGCGGTTCTGGCAATATTGTGCGCATTGTTAAAAAATCTTCAGGCCTCTTTTATGAATGAGAACGTGGGGGAACTTGCTTTTTTTATATGCTACCTGGTTATTGTCTCCTTCCTGGTTATTGGCTTCAAAGAAGCCTCAAGGGCAGGTATGGATGTTATTGAAGAAATGGTTGGCTTCATGTATGCCACAATACCTGTAATGATTGCTCTCCTTGTTTCAGGAGGGAATGTGGTATCAGGAGGTGTCTTTCATCCGACGCTGATTATGGCAGTGGAAGTTTCGGCAAATATAATAAAAAACCTGTTTTTACCGCTGATATTTTTGTCCACGGGAATTTCGGTGGTGAATAATCTATCTGATAAATTGCAGCTATCAAGGTTGTCAGAACTTATAAAAAAAATAGCCACAATATTGATTGGAGCAATACTAACTGTCTTTTTAGGGATAATTACCGTCCAGGGAGCCGTTGGCTCTGTTGCTGACGGAGTTGCAAGCAAAACAATAAAGTTTACCATAGGTACTTTTATTCCGGTTGTGGGAAGCTACCTTTCAGACGCCGCTGATATGGTCATAGCCTGCTCCCTCCTGGTAAAAAACGCTGCAGGTGTAATTGCCATGATATGCTTAATAGCGATTTGCCTTATACCTATTTTAAAAATCGGGGCAATAGTATTAATGTACAAGGTAACCTGCGCCTTAATCCAGCCTGTATCCGAAAAACGGATCACGGACTGCATCAACGATATTGCAAATTCGATGATCCTGATTATAAGTTCCGTGGCTGTAGTTGCATTTATGTTTATAATTTCCGTCAGCGTGCTTATTGCGGCAGGAAATGTGTCTGCCATGGTCAGGTAAAGCTGATGCGAAAGAAAAGCATGAGAGGAAAGGAAAGCAGGTAATAAAAGCGGTGATAAATGATATACAGTGGTGATATACAATGGTGGAGTTTTTTAGAGAATGGGTTTTAAATATAGTTGTTACAGCGGTAATCCTTGTATTTATTGAGCTTCTCATTCCGTCAGGCAAAGCAAAGAAAATGGTAAACCTGGTATCGGGTTTTATCCTGATTATAGCAATTATCCAGCCCTTTATCAGAGGGATATGGGGAGAACCGGATTTAGACTGGTTTAATGAGGCTTTGGGTGAAAGTCCCGGTATTTCAGGATACTCCGGTAATCAATATTATAAACCGGAAGATTCAGATGACAGTACCATAATAAGTCTCAGGGAGAAACAGGCAAGCCAGATAGTTGAAGTGTACAGGGAAAGGGTAACCAGGGAGATAGAACAGGTAATTACAAGGGAAGTGAAGGGAATTAAGAGTGTTGAAGTTGATTTGCTGATTAACGAGGATTATAATTCACAGAAATTCGGAGAAATACAGAGGGTTTATGCAACCATAGAGATAGCTCCCGCTCAGGAAGAAGTTCCAGGCCCCGGAGAGATAATTATAGAACCCATCCCTAAAATCGACAGGGTGGAGATTAACCTGGCAGAAGGAAGAGAAAAGCAGGACAGCCCGGAAAAGACAGATGAAAAAACGGACAGCACGGGAGAAAGCGGGCAGGCAAACCGGAACATCATAATAACAAGGCTTGAAGACAAAATAAGTG
>Ga0134092_1000312_pt1 | contig 50413 bp, 36 predicted proteins | sample 3_6taG_FD_94454 | JGI IMG/M metagenome (GOLD analysis project Ga0134092, IMG submission 94454) | Switchgrass degrading microbial communities from high solid loading bioreactors in New Hampshire, USA - 3_6_20_6_A3 metaG | ecosystem: Engineered > Bioreactor > Semi-continuous > Anaerobic >... | reverse complement strand
GCTCGGTTCAATTCATCTTCACCCTTGATAATTTGTTCTTTTTTGCCGTTTAATTCTGCAAACCCGTCTGCAATCTGCTGCTCCGCTTCTGCCAGCTTCTGCTCTGCCTCCCTTTTCTGCGACTCATATTCTGCTAATTTCTGCTCGAATTCCTTCATGCCCATCTGCCATTCTATTTCTTTCCGTTCCAGCTCGTACTTGGCTTCATCCAATTCCTTTCTTGCCTGGGCAAGTTGCTCATCCATCGCTGATTTTTGCCTGTCAAATTCCTCCTGCTGGCTTCTATATACGGCCCAGGCAGCATCCAATTGTGCCCTTGCCTCCTCCAGGGATTTCCCTGCGGCTTCCAGTTCAGCCCTTTTTGCATTTAATCCAGCTAAACCCGTTTCATACTGTTGCCGCATTACCGTAAGCTGCCTGCGCATTTCGGGCAGTTGCGAATTATATGGATTTTGAGCTTCAAGGGCTTTAATAGCACCTTCCAGCTCCTCTATGCTATCCTTTAATTGCTTTAGTTGTGCCTCAGCTGAGTTAAGTTCCTGTATTCCTGCATCATACTGATTTTTCCCGGCCGTATATTCTGATTCCCGGGTTGCTATTTGGTCATACGCGGACTGGAGCTGCAGGCGGGCTTCCTCCAACATGCTTTCCGCTTGCGCCTTTTCCTGTTCATATTTTGCATAGGCTTCGGATAACTGTTTTTGCCCGTCATCAAGGGCCTTTCGTCCTTCTTCAAGTTGAACTCTGGCATCATCCAGAATTTTTTGCGCCTGCTCAAACTGCCCATAAACATCCTTTCGATTTTGCTCCAGTTCCTCTTTCTTAGCAAGCAGCAATTCCTCTACCTCTTTCACCTGCTTCCATCCATCCTCAATCTGCTGCCTTCCGCTGTCGATTTCGGCCTGGGCATTATCCATTTCCTGATTGAATTCAGCCCTCTTTTTAGCCAGTTCCTCCACACCCTTTTCATATTCCAGCTGTCCGTCCTGCAGTTCCTTTTCTCCCGTGGCAATCTCGTTCCTTGCTTCCTCTATCTTCTTTAATCCTTCATCCAATTGGGCATAAGCTTCATCCTTTTTCTCTTCATATTCCTTTTTTGCATTTTCAAGTTCTTCACTGGCTTCCGCAATTATTTCGTTATAACGGGCTTCAGTACGGGAAAGGGATAACTGCTCAAGGTCCTTTGCTACTTTTTCAACCAGAACTTCATATTCATCGCTAAAAGCATTTAGAGCCTTGGCATCGGCAACCGTCACATATAAATCCGTATACACATTAAGGGCAAAATTATCGTTTTGCACATACATAACATAATCAACACTTCCTCTGCCCTTACTTGAGCTGCTCATTATATAGGAAATATAGTAGGGGGTTTTTACAAAACCGGTGATTTTGTAAGTATCATACTTGAGATTATCCCATAAGTCCCCGTCCGTATCCCGCAGGGTTATAGTATCTCCGATTTGAACGTTTTCAGAAACGTATGGCGTGGCAAGCAGTACACACTCCCCGGGATTTCTTGGCCAGTCACCCTCAACCAAAATAGGCCGGTTAATATAGTCGTTGCTCTCCTCATCCATGTTATCCGGTAAGCCATGGATGCGGAAGATGAAATCCTTCCCGTTAATCCGGGATACTGCGTCAATGCTGTATGTAGGCATAACTCCCAGTACGTTTTCCACATTTCTTATTGCCATGACATCATCCTCTGTAAATCCATAAGTGGACAGCAATCTGATATCCATGACGTTGGAGTTGTCATAATACAAATCGCCGGTTTTCTGCATATCATGGGAAACAGCAGCAATTCCGGCAAACGTGCCTGCACCAAGCAGCACAATTCCGAAGATGGAAAGGAATCTGCTGTAAGAATGGCGGATAGATCTTATAATATCTTTAAAAAATGCATTTCTCATTACCATTCAATCCTTTCTGCTGATACCGGATTTGGATTAAGCACCATTTCAGTCACCTTGCCGCTGTTTATTCTGATGATACGGTCAGCGGCAGCAGTGAATGCTTGGTTATGTGTGATGACAATTACTGTACGTCCGCTGTTGCGGCTGGTATCCTGCAGTAATTTCAGTATATTCTTTCCCGTCTTGTAATCCAGTGCACCGGTAGGTTCATCGCATAGCAGAATCTTGGGATTTTTGGCAAGAGCCCGGGCAATGGCTACACGTTGCTGTTCTCCGCCGCTAAGCTGCGAAGGGAAATTATTAAGCCGATGGCCCAATCCCACTGCTTCCAGCACTGTTTTGGCATCCAATGGCTTTTTGCAAATCTGTGAGGCAAGTTCAACGTTTTCAAGGGCAGTAAGGTTTTGTACCAGGTTGTAAAACTGAAATACAAATCCCACGTCATAACGTCTGTATTCGGTAAGCTGCCTTGGGTTATATTCGCTGATTTTCTTACCGTCAACTATTATGTCCCCTTCGGTGCAGGTATCCATCCCGCCAAGCATATTTAAAATTGTTGTCTTTCCGGCCCCGCTTGGGCCCACTATTACGACAAACTCTCCTTTTTCTATTGTGAAATCCACTTTATCTACCGCAATTGTTTTAACTTCCCCTGTCTGATAAATTTTTGATACTTTGTTGAATTCTATAAATGACATATTCTTATTCACCTGACCCTATATGACAAATTATAATTAATTAACGTATTGTTGATTATGCAACCGCAGTATATTATAATAAAAATAAAGATAAACAACAATAATCAATGTAGTCTACTAATGTGGTTTAATCAACAAATATTTAAAAAGTGTCAATTAAAGGAGAAATATTTATGAACAGCCAAAATGTAGACCGCCGCATCCGAAAGACAAAAAAGCAGCTCCGTCAGAGTTTGACAATGCTGCTTCAGGAAAAAAGCGTAAAGGACATCACCGTCCGTGAGCTGTCCGATCTGGCAGATATAAACCGGGGGACTTTTTACTTGCACTATAAAGATATATATGACATGGTTGAGCAGATAGAGCAGGAAATGTTTAATGAATTTTTCGAAGTTTTATCCAAATATCCTTATAAAGTGTTTAACGACAAACCGCTGCCTATGCTTATTGATGTTTTCAGGTTTGTTGCCAAAAATGCGGACATGTGCAAGGTATTGCTAAGCAAAAACGGGGACATTGCATTCCTAAACCGGCTTATAGGAGTGGTTAAAGAGCGGTGCCTCAATGATTGGATTGAAATGTACAATGCAAAAGGGACAACCCATTTTGAATATTTCTATTCCTTTATCGTATCTGGATGTATCGGTCTCCTGCAAAACTGGCTTGAAAACGGAATGAAGGAATCACCTGAGCAAATGGCAGCCCTGGCTGAGCAGATGATTGTGAGAGGGATTAAAGTACTGGAATAGACATCTGCATAAAATAATCATCTTCAAAGCTTGTTTTACTATTCATAATTCAGTGGCTATTTTTAAGCATAAGTCCACAAGGTTGGATCTTATTTGTTCCCTGCTGACCCATGCCCTTTTGTTCCATTCAATGCCGCTCAGGTCGTCTCCGCCATATAAAATCTGCCCCAGCAAAACATTTCTGAACTTGGATACCGCAAAGAAGGCTGCAGCCTCCATTTCAACGGTAACGCAACCTTCCGAAACCCTCTTTGCAATTTTTGCATCAGTTTCCCTGAAAATGGCGTCAGTTGTCCACGTCTTTGCTTTTATATACGGTATTTTTTCCCTTCTTAGTATTTCCTCAATAGCCTTTACGGCAGCGGGGTTACATTCTATTTCACGCGAGGGTTCAATATAATGATATGATACTCCTTCGTCCCTTACAGCCGCATAGGGCAGTATTAAATGCCCCACCTGAATGTCCTTTTTCAAAACCCCGGCACCGCCGCAAACCACAAATTTTTCAAACCCGGATGCTATTAGTTCCTCCAGCAGCGCTGCAGACCCGGCTGCTCCCACAAACCCCACCACCAGGCCGACAGGACAACCGTTATACTTTGTCTCATAAACCGGGATATCCACCGTTTCCGTCGGGCTTGTTCCGATTTGCTCCAATTCGCCCGTTTCCAGCTTTTTTCTAATTACTTCCTTGAAAAAAGTAATAACACATGCCTTGGATTCCGGTACCCTTTTGACAATACTCCCGGGCCGGAGCTTGGCCAATCTGTCCGAATCAAATTCCAGGATAGGAAAAGAGCTTTCACTTAACATAATATATAACACCACCTGATTCAGATATTTTGATTTAAGGTTTTTAAGCTCAAGCAGCAATATTTAGCCGAGATGCCAGAGTTAAATTATAATAATTATAATTTATATAGTTTTACATTTCAACATTAATTTTGATTAATTTTCCAAGTCTACAAATTGCAAGTTCCGCAAAATTTGAATTTGCCATATAAGTACATCTTAATTATTTGACTATATAAATTCATGATAAAAGGTTGAAAAGAAAGAAAAAAAGCTTATCAGTTTCTTTATTAAAGCTCATGGATTATATTAATGAAGTACAGGCTGAAATAATATTTTTATTGATTTGGATTTTAATTCTACTATTAATATAATCAAAAAAGGTATTTACCAGGGTTATAAGTTTTTATTTTGCATGAGAGAAGGAATAATAAAATGCAAGATTTGAAAAAAATATTAAACAACTGCAAGGATATATTATTATTGGGATTAATAGCAATCCCTATTGGAGTTGCAGTGGGTGCAATAGATACCCTTTTCGGCAAAGTTTTGTTGGAAGTAAATAATATAAGAAATAATAATGTTTTTAGATTAATACCCTTCCTGCCCCTCGCCGGCGTACTCATTACATATACCTATTCAAAAATAGGCAAGAACAGCATAAAAGGAATGGCCCTCATTTTTTCTGCCGGATTTAAAGAAGAAGATAACATACCCTTGAGATTAATACCCCTGGCCATGGTCAGTACATGGCTGACACACCTGTTTGGGGGCAGCGCAGGACGTGAAGGCGTGGCCGTACAAATAGGCGGAACGGTTGGGCATTCCATAGGAAAACGGCTCAACATCAAAAACAGTTCCAAAATACTGCTTATAGCCGGTATGTCCGCAGGATTTGCAGGACTGTTTCTGACACCTATGGCCGCAGCTTTCTTTGCCATGGAAGTTTTTACTGCCGGCATAGTTGAATATTGCGCCCTGTTCCCCTGTATAACAGCCGCTTTGTCCGCGAGCTTTATTTCACGCCTTTTAGGCCTTGGGAAGACCGGTGTGAATTTGAACTGCTCGTTAGACCTGGACATACCCTTAATTCTGAAGCTTGTCTTGCTTGGTATCCTTTTCGGTATTATCGGGGGCTTGTTTGCCTATATTTTGAATTTTACCGGGAAGTTCCTTGCTGAACATATCAGTGATCCAATTTTAAGGGTTTTTATTATGGGTTGCATATTAAGCGTCCTGCTCCTCCTTTTACATCATGGCAGATACGCCGGTTCAGGCTCCAATTTGATAGAAGCGTCCTTTTCAAAGGGGAAGATATACGAATACGACTGGCTGCTTAAATTCCTGCTTACTGTTTTAACCATGAGTATCGGTTTCCAGGGCGGCGAATTGGTTCCGCTTTTTTCTATAGGTGCAAGCCTGGGGGCCGTTATATCGCCAATTCTGAGATTGCCTTCTGAACTGGCATCAGCGCTCGGTTATGTCGCCGTATTCGGCAGTGCCACTAATACAATTCTCGCTCCTGTTTTTATCGGTGGAGAGATATTTGGGTTTGATTATCTGCCCTATTTTTTTATTGTCTCAGCAATAGCCTATGTTTTTAACGGAAACAAGTCAATTTATACAGCCCAAAGGCTTTCAGCCGATTTGAAATTGAATTGAATTTACTTGTTTCTGACTTAGGTCCACTATCAACTATCGCTTAAAATACCGAAGTAAAAATAAAAACCTCCTGATTTCCGTTCACTTATTATGACGAAATTAAAGGAGGTTTTATCAAAATATTCACCACTGCTTATATGTCTGAAGTGTTGTATATAAAATACAGAAAGGAACATATAAAGCCGTTGCGAAGAATAACAGGGATACAATGAGGGAAAGATTGGCATAAGTCGCAACCTGCCACTCAGGAATGAGTTCATCTGCTCCAATCAGATTAAATGTCACCCTGAGCAGGCCGTCGGAAAATAATAAGCCTGTCCTATCTCCGTCGACTTTAACAGTATTCAACAGAATATAGTCGCTAAACAAGACCAGTCCTACCGCAAGAAATAAAACAGATATAATTATTATCAATGTAAAATTTTTCTTCATACCCCTCACCCCTTTGACTAAAGATTTGGGTATTTTCATTTGTATGTTTATATAAATCGTTTTATTTTCAATATATAATTCTTCCCAGTATATTTTTTCATATTCCCAGTATTCTTTCAACCTGGGCTTTCATATCTTCCTTGCTGCAGACGGTGGTATGCCTTACTTCCTTTTTATCCAGGTCTTTCAATCCGGCGGGTATGGGTATGCCACATTCATCAGAGAGCATTTTAAGCAGTTCAAACTCTCCCTTACCCTTTGTCCTCTCATCTCCAAGTATCGCCCTTGAAACACTCTCATTAAACTTAAAGGGGCTTGCTGTAGACGCTATTACGGTTTTTGTGCCGCTGTCACCCGTTTCAGCCACATACTTGAAGTATACATCCATACCAACCGCGGTATGTGTATCAACCACGTATCCAAATTCTTGATACACCTTCCTTATGGCAGCCAGAGTCTCCTCCTCGGTGCTGTAAGCCCCCCAGAATATTTCCCGTACCTTCTCCCTGGTAATGCCATCCACTTCATATATGCCTTTTTCCTTTAATTCCTCCATCCACTTGCATATACGTTTTGAATCATGCCCGGTTACCTCATAAAGAAGCCTTTCAAGATTGCTGGAAATCAGAATATCCATAGATGGAGAAATGGTTTTCCTGAATTCCCTGTTCCTGTTGTATATTCCGGTGTTTATAAACTCTGTTAATACATTATTGTCATTGGAGGCACATATCAGCCTGTTTACAGGAAGGCCCATCCGCATGGCATAAAATGCGGCAAGAATATTCCCAAAGTTACCGGTTGGCACGACAATGTTAATTTTATCACCTATACTTATGCTGCCCTGCTTCACCATATCCGCATAGGCTGAAAAGTAGTAGACTATCTGGGGAACAAGCCTTCCCCAGTTTATGGAGTTCGCCGATGAAAAGCTGTAACCTTTTTGTTCCATGGTATTATTCAGTTCGGCATCAGTAAATATTGCCTTAACACCGCTCTGGGCATCATCGAAATTTCCCTCGACACCGATTGGATATACATTTTTACCCTCCTGGGTAATCATCTGTAATTTTTGAATTTCACTGACGCCCTTAAAAGGATAAAAGACGATTATCCTCGTACCATTTACATCTTTATATCCTTCCAGCGCCGCTTTTCCTGTATCTCCCGACGTTGCCACAAGGATTACTATTTCCTTGTTTTCTCCCGTCTTTTTTACGGCTTTCACCAGAAGATGAGGCATCAGTTGAAGAGCCATATCTTTAAATGCACAGGTAGGGCCGTGCCATAATTCAAGAACACTTATGCAATCGTTTAACTTTCGAACAGGTGCTATTTCAGGATTTCCAAACTTAGATTCGGTATAGGCTTTTCCTGTACACTCCTCAATTTCCTCCGATGAATAATCAGTTAAATACTGAGTCAATACTGCAACCGCTCTTTCCCTGTAATTCAACCCGACCAATTGCTCCATCATATCCTGTGTAATTTTCATGATATTTTCGGGTACAAACAATCCTCCGTCCGGAGCAATACCCATTTTAATTGTCTCTGCCGAAAGCATTCCTCTGTATTTTCCTCTTGTACTTTCATACATCATTTGTGTTCGTCCCCCTGCCAAACTTGTGGTTACTAATAATTTACTAATAATTTACTAATAATTTACTAATTATTATACATATTTTATATTAATTAAAATATCACATCAAGCCTATTTCAAACTTTTTTCCAGCTCATTAAACAGTGACAGGGCAGTCTTTTTGCCCGATTCGTACAGGTATTTTCTTTTATCCTTATCAATGTCAAAATCCAGGGCATGGATATCGCCCACATCAATCTTCCCCACATATTTCAAGCCGGAATCCCAGTTCTTCGGTATGCCAATGTCATGCACGGCAGAGACAAGTGCCTTGAAAACCGCCAGAGGTGTATTAATGCTAAAAAGGCCTTTATCGCCTTTTCCTTCAAGTACGAAAGCCACCACCGGACATTTTTCGCTGTTTTCCAGTAACCAGGAGGGAAGCCTGTCAAAAACGCCACCGTCAACAATATAATGAGTTTTGATTTTATCCCCGTCATTTCTCTTTATTTCAACGGGCTTAAATGCAAAAGGCACACATGTAGTCATTCTTATGGCTTTAGCCACCTCAAGCTTGTCAGGGTCAATACCGTAATAGGATATGTCATCAGGCAGGACAATAACTTTCATCCTGTTGCAGTCAACGGCCGTCATTCTCACTTTATATCCATTCGGGTTTTTTGCATCCTTTACCCCACCCCTAAGATCGGCAAAAGTCCTGATTCCTTTCCTCGCCAGTAATTTTGCCATCCACTCTTCAAGATAATCCCCGTCAAACAGGCTGCCTTTCTTGCTGTATTCTAATATATTCTTTATTAAATTCATCCTGTAATCCTTTAAATCAAGCAATTTTTCGTATAAATCAGCAAAATCAGTTAAATCAGCATCTTCACCCATCAGTAAAAAAGACTTGATAATATTTTCATCATGTTTTACTGACTTGTTAATGACTTTCATTACCCTTTTTACAGCCGGCACCTTTTCAGGTATTTTATCTGAATCAACCTTTGGCAAACTGAATTCATCAATTATTTTAAGCATTTCCTGTGTTTTTAAGCCTGCTGCGGCGCAAACGCCTGCAACACCACCTACTGAAACCCCGGTTATATTCGCAAATTTATAACCTCTTTTCTGGGCAATTTCAAAAACACCCGCATATGCCATCCCCCTGATTCCCCCTCCTCCAAGGGCAAGGTTGATAGTTTTTCTTTTCAGAGGAATTCTTCTACCGTAAGGTATCCCATAATATGGGATTTTGTATGGAACTCCATACGGGATTCTGTTGAAAGGAAAATTCATTCTAAAACCAAAATACATCCTGTTCAACCCCTTTATATTATTGCCGTTTAATTCACCATACCTGCCAAGTTTTATTTGTATTTATAGAGAATATTTGCTTTCGTGGTTGTTGTATTAATTTACAATAAACAATTAACAAAATACCTATTACATCGTATTAAAAAAGCACCCTTTACGTGCATAAAGGGTGCTTTTTTATTTTCTAGCCTGTGTTTAAAATAGCTTTTTTATTTTAATTAGTTTTTAATTAGTTGTTCCCGCTGCCCGGGTTCAGATAAATTCTTCATATTAATCAATTTAATCAATTGTTCCGCTGCCCGCAGAAATGCTGTTTAGCCTGCTTCTTGAATATTGGGCATATTCGCTGTTCGGAAATTTCTCTATAGTTTTCAAAAACATCGCCTTTGCATTTTCATTATCTCCCAGTTCAAGGTAGCATTTTCCAATATAATATAGCACTATATCCATGTTCCTGTACTCTTCATAATACTCGGGGATTTTGGAATATTTGCTTAGAGCTTCATTGAACTTATTGGATTGAAACAGGCTGTATGCCTGGCTGTAAACAGCATCTGCTGCCCGGGGCATTACATTATTATACAGTTCCTCATATTTTTCCTTTTCCTTTCCGACAAATTCTACGTTTTTCACCTGTACCAGCAAATCCGCCGCATCTTCGTACTTCCGTGCTTCATAAAGATTTTCCGCATCATAAAGCTTTATTGCTTCTTTATAATAATCCCTGTCTTTTGTTACTGCATCAAGCTCTTTTTTCAAATTCTCATAATCTATGCTTAATTGATTATATTTTTCTTCATACTGATTTTCTTCCGCTACTGTAAGATTCTGACCGGTGTCTTCATCAGCTATGCCGTTATTCCTTCCGTTCTTATCTTTTCCCAGAATTGCAGGTGAACATACCAGAAATGTGACAATAATCCCGGCTATAAAGCCAATCATAAACTTGGTTAAATTCTGCTGCCTTGTGTTTTTAACACTTCCGGTCACCGGAAAAGCTTTCATGCCGGTATTGGAATCAGGCCTGCGCTGCTTCTCCGCAGAAGCTTTTGCTTTTTTGCCTTGATTTTTCTTGTTTCCGGCCTTTGCTTCCTTTTCATCCCCACTATCCTTATATAAATCCTCTACTTCCGCACTCCCCATTTTTTTAAGGTAATTATAAGCCTTAATCCCATTATTTTCCGCTTTCAAAACCCTTTTAAACATCTCTTCGGCTTTGTCATATTCATTCAAATAACAGTAACACAGGCCCAGGAGATTAATAGCTTCATAGAATTCGGGGTTTAGAGATATTGCCTTCTTCAGCTCTATCACTGCAATATCTTCACTGTCCATTTTCAGGTTGTCCAGCGCATTATTATACAACAGGACGGATTTTTTCACTTCCTCGGAAATACCGGGATTATTTTTCTCTATGCTCTCCAGGTTAATCGGTGTAAAATTCATCAGTTCCTTTCTAAGATCAATCATAAGTGTTCACCCCAATCCCCAATACCATTATAATCGACACCGGCTCTTACAAAGGCACTTACAAAGAAGTTTCCTGTGAAAGGTTTCTAAAATGCCGCCTGATTTCGCCTATATAATATAAAGAACCAAAAGCACAAATTACGTCATTTTCGGTATATATTTGAAGAGCTGTGTTAATACTACCATCTATTGTATCACTAATTATTACATTTTTACAATAGTTTCTAATAATTTTTGCTAATTCAACTGCCGGCAGTGCACGTTCGTTGGGCGGTGTTAATACAATAAATTTATCAGCTAACGGAGCTATTATTTTTACCATTTCCTTATATTCCTTATCTTTCATTACTCCCATTATGAAAATTTTATTTTTGTCGGGAAAATACAACTCAAGGGCTTCTGCTAAGACTTTAATTGCATCTGTGTTGTGGGCACCGTCTATCAAAAAAACCGGATTCCTGCAAACAACCTCCATTCTGCCGGGCCACTCCGCATTTTTAAGGCCCTTCCTTATCGTATCATCGGTAATATTATACCCTTTTTCGGCAAGAACCTTGCATGCTTCTATGGCAACAGCGGCATTTTTCGGCTGGTGGGGACCCAGAAGCCTGATTTTCAGATTTTTATAATCGCCGTAATCAAAGGTTTGCCCGTCAATATCATGGGATACTGCTCTTATTTTCCTGAAATCCGTCTTGTGAAGCCGGGAATTTCTTTCCCTGCATGTATCTTCAATAACCTTCTCCGCTTCCCGATCCTGGGGGGAATAAAGAACCACGTCCCCTCCGTTTTTAATAATGCCTGCCTTTTCAAAGGCAATTTTCGGTAACGTATCTCCGAGGATATTCATGTGATCATAGCTTATCGAAGTTATAACCGCTACAAGGGGAGTATCTATAACATTGGTGGAATCAAACCTTCCCCCGAGACCCACTTCCAGCACGACAACATCACACTGGCATTCATAGAAATACTGAAAGCCAATGGCAGTCACTATTTCAAATTCCGTGGGATGCTCCAGGCCTTTCTTTAACATTTCATCCACATTGTGCTTAACCATTTCGGTTATTCTGGCAAGGTCATCTTCCGGTATTTCCCGGCCGTTTACCTGTATTCTTTCGGTGAAACGTTCAATGTACGGAGATATAAACATTCCGGTTTTATAGCCTGATTCCACCAGCACCCTGTTAATATATGCAACGGCGGAACCCTTGCCGTTTGTTCCTGCAACATGAACAAATTTTAACTTTTTATGGGGATTGCCCATCATATCAAGCAAATTGGTGATATTCTGAAGTCCAAGTTTCCAGCCCAACTTATGTGTACCATGTATATATTCCAAGGCTTCTTCATATGTCATATCAGAACCTCCCAAGCATTGCCGCCTTAATTATTGTTCATTCGCACCACAGCATTTCTTGTATTTCTTACCGCTGCCGCATGGGCAAGGGTCATTTCGCCCCACTTTGGATTTTTTGACCGTTGGCCTCGGAGGTTCACTACTGTGGGTTGCACTGACAGGTTCGGCAACCTTTTGCCTCTGGGGAACATGCTCCCTGTCTATATGGGCCTTAAGTACGATTTTTACCGCGTCTTCCTGTATTGATCTAATCATCTCTTCAAACATCTCGTGGCCTTCAAATTTATATTCAATTACAGGGTCTCTTTGTCCAAAAGCCCTGAGGCCTATTCCGTGCCTTAGCTGGTCCATTGCGTCAATATGATCCATCCACTTCTCATCCACGACTTTGAGAAGGACAACCCGCTCAAATTCCCTCATAAGTTCCGAACCAAGCTCATTCTCTCTTTTTTCATATTCTCTTAGGGCAATTTCCTTAACCCTTTCCTTCAGATCTTCTTTTGTAAATCCCGCTTTTTCACTATCATTTATTATCAGGGAACCCTGGGGTATCAAAATACTTTCAAAATACTTGGTCAGGCTTTCCATATCCCAGTGATCGATATACGAGCTTTCACTGCAATAGGCATCAACCATCCGATCAGCAATGCTATCTATCATCTTTATATAATAGTCCTTCAGGTTTTCTCCGTCCAGGACTTTTCTTCTCTGGGCATATATTATCTCTCTCTGCTGGTTCATGACGTCGTCATATTGGAGCACATGCTTTCTAATATCAAAATTCTTTCCCTCAACTCTCTTTTGTGCAGTCTCAATGGCATTGGAAAGCATCTTGTGCTCGATAGGCTGGTCTTCTTCCAAGCCCAGTGCATCCACAATGTTTCTGAGCCTATCTGAACCAAAAAGCCTCATAAGGTCATCCTCAAGTGAAATGTAAAACCTTGAGGAACCAGGATCACCCTGTCTTCCGGAACGGCCCCTGAGCTGGTTGTCAATTCTCCTGGATTCATGCCTTTCGGTTCCGATTATATGAAGTCCGCCAAGCTTCACAACCTCTTCTTTTTCCTTGTCTGTTACCTGCTTATACTTTTCATACAATTCCCTGAAAGTTTTTCTGGCTTCTAATATGATTTCATCGTTGGTTTCATTAAAGCCTATGGCCTCATTAATGACATCCGAAGGATAACCGAGCTTCCTCATCTCCTGTTTTGCCAGGTATTCCGGATTTCCTCCCAGCATAATATCCGTTCCGCGCCCGGCCATATTGGTTGCTATGGTTACTGCTCCCAATTTTCCTGCCTGGGCTATAATCTCAGCCTCTCTCTCATGATGTTTTGCATTAAGGACATTATGGGGAATCCCGCGCCTTCTAAGCATTTCACTCAAGATTTCGGATTTCTCGATGGATATTGTACCTATCAGGACAGGCTGACCCCTTTTATGGCATTCCGCTATTTCTTCAACAACAGCCCTGAATTTTGCACTTTCGGTCTTATAAACCACATCAGGATAATCAACCCTTATCATGGGCTTATTTGTAGGTATTTCTACAACGTCAAGCTTATAAATGGTTCGGAATTCCTCTTCTTCGGTTAATGCAGTACCGGTCATGCCTGCAAGCTTCTTATACATCCTGAAATAATTCTGAAAAGTGATAGTAGCAAGAGTCTTGCTTTCCCTTTCGACCTTAACCCCTTCTTTTGCTTCTATAGCCTGGTGCAATCCGTCACTGTACCTTCTTCCGTACATGAGACGGCCTGTAAATTCGTCAACAATTATTACCTCGCCGTCTTTCACAATGTAGTCCCTATCCCTTTTCATCAAGCCATGGGCTTTCATGGCCTGGTTAATATGATGGGATATCTGCATGTTGTCAGGGTCCGAAAGGTTTTCAATTCCAAAAAAGCTTTCCGCTTTTTTGATTCCCCTTTCGGTCAGTGTAACCGTATGGGCTTTTTCATCCACAATATAGTCTGCGTCAATGTCATCCATGTCTTCTTTTGTATCCGTCTGTGCAAAAACAGCGGGCCTAAGCCTGGATACAAAAGTATTTGCCTTTGCATAAAGATCCGTTGATTTGTCGGCGGCACCGGAAATAATGAGGGGCGTACGGGCTTCATCAATCAATATACTGTCAACCTCGTCAACAATGGCATAATACAACTCTCTTTGCACCATGTCTTCCTTATATATAACCATATTATCCCTGAGGTAATCGAAGCCAAGCTCATTGTTCGTACCGTAAGTTATGTCGCAGTTATAAGCCCTTTTCCTTTCACTGCCGTTAAGCCCATGTACTATAAGGCCGACACTCAGGCCCAGGAAATTATAGATTTTTCCCATCCATTCACTGTCCCTTTTGGCAAGGTAGTCATTTACGGTAACAAGGTGTACTCCCCTGCCAGTGAGTGCATTGAGATATAAGGGAAGTGTGGCAACAAGTGTCTTTCCTTCACCTGTTTTCATTTCTGCAATGCGGCCCTGGTGTAATACTATACCGCCAATCAGCTGAACCCTGAAATGCCTCATTCCCAGGACCCTGCGGGATGCTTCCCTCACAACGGCAAAGGCTTCCGGAAGCAAATCATCCAACGTGGCCCCGTTTGCCAGTCTTTGCTTGAATTCCGCTGTCTTACCCCTTAAGGCTTCATTGCTCAAACTCTGCATTTCAGGTTCCAAAGCTTCAATTTTATCAACAAGGGGAGTTATTCTTTTTATTTCCCTCTGGCTGTAACTCCCTATTATTTTCTCTATAAAATTAAACATTAGTCCAACCTCCGTAATTGTATGTTAGTCAGTTTACTATCATTCCGTTTATGCCTGTTTTTCTTCTTTTATATTAGCAAGCCTGTCAAGTATCATGTTATAACCGTCAGCACCGTAATTAAGGCACCTGTTAACCCTGCTGATGGTAGCAGCACTTGCACCGGTTAATTCGCCAATTTCATTATATGTTTTCTTTTCCCTTAAAAGCCTTGCTACTTCCAGTCTTTGTGCCAGTGCCTTGATTTCCGTAACAGTACAGATATCTTCAAAAAAACTATAGCACTCTTCTATATTTTGTAATAATAAAATGGCTTGGAACAGTCTGTCTACAAGGGGATCCTTCAGCTTGCTATTCATACTTTCACCATCTTTCTGATGTTACACTATAGTTAAGTTTATACATAAACTTATAGTTTATAGTTTATACTTTCATTGTTTTTCATATTTGTCTAAATATAATTTTAAATTAAATATTTTACAAAGTCAAAATAAGGCAGGTATTTCTCATGCATTAACCCAAATTCTTAAAATACTCATCCACTGCTTTTGCATATTTATCAGTAACTTCTTTTACCCGCGCATTAATTTCAATAAACTTTGATGATGCAGGAATCCAGCAGTTTTTTCTTCTCATTATCCTTCATATCAATTATTTCCTTACTTATTAACAACAATTCATTATTCATTCCTCTAAGTAGCTCTGTAGCTTTATCCTTATTTAAAGGCCCTTCATCAAGGGATAAATCTGTAAATAGCGGGTCATAACAATTTATTAGCAGATTTCTCATATTAGCAGTTAATTCAGTCGCTGCACCGGCTAATGAAAAATGATGGCATGCTTGATTCACATACAGCCTAAACTTATATGATTCTTGAAAATTATTGTTGATATAGTATTTATCTATCATGTCAAATAAATGATACAGTTGATACCACTCTGTATTCATATTGCTTATAAGTTCTTCTATAAGTGCATTGTTTTGCTTATATAACCTAATATTATTCGCCACAAGTACCGATAGAATAACGATAACGGCAATACAACCAATCACCCGTTTTTTTTCTGTGGACCAAAGCATAAGTATTTCCCCCTTTGACTAATTCTACCCTGAATGCAATTACTTATATTGTAACATAAATGTAAACCGGTCATGTCATTTTATATTATCCTTTATTTTCCTTTTTCAAAACCTTAATATATGATATAATCTATATTGACTAGATTATTATATAATAAATTTCATTAACAATTATTAAATAATAATTAAAAAATTTATTAATAAAAATTGAACTATTAATTTATTGAATTATATAATACGAATATATTATCAATTGACAGAGTTTAAGAAAAATAGAATATAATATAACAAATTAAAATAAATTAAGAAATAAGGATGATTTTGATATGAGTGAAATAAAGGTATTTCCGGTGAGAACAAAATCTGAGCTGAATAAATTTATCAAGCTTCCCTGGAAAATATATAAAAACAATAAGTGCTGGGTACCTCCCCTTATCGGTGACTTAAAGAAATCCCTTACCCCGCTTATAAATCCTGAAACCAGGGAAAGACCATGCGAATTATATCTTGCCCTTCTTGACGGTGAACCGGCGGCAAGGATATTTGTTTCAATGGACCAAGCACTAAATGAGAAGAAAAACGTTAATTCGGGCTATTTCTCTTTATTTGAGTCCATTGACAACATAGAAGTGGCAAAAGCTATTTTTGACAAGGCATACGAATGGTTTAAAGAAAAGGGCATCAATATAATAAGAGGGCCCGTTTCCATAGATGGTACTGACAGGGATGAAAACAAGGGTATTTTAATAGATGCCTTTGATAAACCTCCAGTTCTTTTTAATTCATATAATCCTGAATATTACATAAAACTCCTTGAAGAATGCGGTTTTGAAAAAGATTATGACCTGTTTGCATACTATCTGGATAAGGACATGCTGTTTGAAAAGGATCCTTCCAAAATTATAGAATATGCTAAGAAAAGGTACAATTTCAGGGTTGATACCATTAATCTTAAAAATATAGATAAAGAGATTGAAGATATAAAATACATTCTGGATTTAGCTGTGCCTGATGAATGGGAAGACCTTGTGGCACCTTCACTTGATGATGTAAGGAATATCGCAAAGAGCCTGATTGCATTTGCAGACCCGGATTTAATAACCATTGCAAGGGCAAATGACGGCAGTGAAAGGCCAATCGGGTTCGCCCTTTCTCTCCCGGATTATAACCAGGTGCTCATCCATTTGAACGGACGTCTTAATCCGATTTCCATGCTGAAATTTGCATGGTACAAAAGAAAAATAAACGGTGCCAGGATATTTGTTATGTTTGTCATTCCAGAATATAGAAGCAAAGGAGTATCCTTTGCCATCTACTATCAAATCTTTTTAAACGGTATCAAAAAAGGCTATATATGGGGCGAAGGTTCCACAATCGGCGAAACCAATATTCGCATGCGCAATGACATAGAAAACATGGGCGGTAAGAAATACAAAACTTACCGGGTATATAAGAAAATACTCAATTAAAAGCTTATTTTTCTTTTTTCATTTCTTTTCCTTTATTGCTTCATTTTCAGTTTCCTCGATAATTATATCATCGTCCAGGACTTCTTCATTTAATAAAGCTGCATCATTTAAGCTCATACTTTCTATAAAGCCGCCTTTTTTCACCTTGTATTCAATACCTCTCCAGACAACATAGGGCCTGTTAAATGAATACAGGAGATAGAATGTTCCGAATAAATCAAAGAACAGCGGCATTATTATATCAACCGGCAAGAATTTATTTTTGGTAACCAATCTGTGGAAACAACCATGTATGGTCCTGAAAAGCATGTATAAAAGTGAAAGCAAAAGCAGTTTTTTGTTCATGGTAAACACGGCTATTATAAACAAAGACCAATACCAGAACAGCATGATAACAAATGCCGGCAGATCAATTGCTATGTGTGTTTTTATACCTATGGCAATTCGTTTTGCATAATTGAAAGATTTCTCTTTTGGTATTTTATTAACATGACATTCCAAAAATGGCCCAAGGATTAGCTTGTAGCCCATCCTATAGAGAGTGTTTCCCAGATGCAAATCTTCAAGAAGGGAGCCACCGAAAGCTTCGAGCCCTCCGATATCCTTAATCAGCTGTTTCCTCATTCCAAAAGCTGCGCCTGTAGCTCCCACATCAAAGCCAAGTTTTGTAAGGAATGCCCATATAAAATCAGTTTCACTGTTTTGCACAAAAGTAAAAAATCTGGTCCAGAAATCTCTTCCGCCAATATTTATTTGACCGCATGTAGTCATTCCTACACTTTCATCCAATAAGGGCCTCACCATTTTTACAATAAAATCCGGCTTTATTCTTATATCGCTGTCACCGAAAAGCACAATATCATATTTGGCCAGTTTTAAGCCATGGACCATATTCGAGCTTTTTCCGTTCAAGCCTTCAATAATCGGATTAACGGTTATTTCAATATCCATATCAGGATTTTGTTCCTTGAATTTTTCCACAACCTTAATGGCAGGATCATCAGGGTCTTGAAAACTAAAGATATGCTGTACTTTGCCCCTGTAATTCTGATTTCTCCAGCTTTCCAAATTTTTCTCAAATTCAAAATCCAAATCTTTTACGGGATGTATGACAGTCACGGGAACCTTTTCATCTCTTTCGTCAGATTCGATTATAGTATCGGTCCAGTGAAGATGGAGATAAACGAACACCAGCTGGGCTATCCAAAACGAACAAAACAATATACCAAGTATAATTGCAAAATACATCATATAAATGACTCCCCCGAAAAAATATTTATAACTTTTCTCTGTAATTTTGCCTGTCTCTTTCTTTTTTATTATATAATCTTTTCATTGTGTAAACAACACTTATTATAATTATATTTTAATGTTTTTTGTATAATTTTTAAATTATTTCAAATTGTTTGGTTTTCTACTTCAAATATCTCTCCCCGCCAGTTTCTAAAAACAGCCTTTTTTTCCCCGATGTATAAAAGGTAATTGGGAAGGACAGGCGTTTTTCCAAGCCCACCGGGCCCATTTACTATATATGTGGGGATAGCCATCCCTGATGTTCTTCCTCTTAATGATTCCATTATCTCCATTCCTTTTTGAACACTCACCCAAAAGTGAGAAGTTCCTTTTACCGCTTTCGGATGGAATATATAATACGGTTTGACCCTTATTCTGAGGAGGCTCTGGTTCAATTTTCTAACTACATAGGGGTCATCGTTTACACCCTTCAAAAGAACCATCTGGTTGCCCAGCGGAATTCCTGCATCGGCAAGTATCTCACAGGCCCTCTTGGAGTCATGGGTAATCTCCCTTGGACTATTAAAATGTGTATTTACATATACCGGATGATATTTTTTAATAATAGCTGCAAGTTCATGTGTAATCCTCTGGGGCAATGTGACGGGCGTCCTGGTCCCGAATCTTATTATTTCCACATGTTTTATGCTTCTCAATTCTTTTAGTATCCATTCAATCTCGGAGTCTGACAGGAGGAAAGCATCGCCCCCTGTTATAAGCACATCCCGGATTTCTTTATTATTTCTCACGTATTCAATTGCCTTCATTATTTTGTTTCTTGAAGCATGGGTATCAAACTCCCCAATAAGCCTGCGCCTCTGGCAGAACCTGCAATACATCCCGCACATGTTTGTTACTTTAATAATAAGCCTGTCCGGATATCTCCTTGTTATTAATTCCTCCGGTGTAGTATCTTCTTCTGCCATTGGATCAAGCACACCCCTGTCGTCCAGCTCATGAATCGAAGGTACAGCCTGCAACCTTATGGGGCATGCCGGGTTCTCAGGATCAATGAGGGATAAATAGTACGGTGATACGGCATACCGGTAAACCGAACCTACCTTAGCCATATCATTGGCCTCATCCTCCGAAATGCCCAATATATCCATAATCCCTTTTACTTCAGTAAACCTGTTTCTTAGCTGCCACCTGTAGTCATTCCATTGCTCAGGGCTTGCATTTAGATATTCCATTATCCTGAATTTTTGGAATTCAATTTTCTCCTTGTCCTCTATGCCCGTCTTTATTCTATCTTTTATTTTGCAGTAATCCGAAATACTCTCTTTCAGACTCTCAAATCTATCCCTTATCTTACCGTTCTGATAGTCAGGCATTCCTCTCACAATACCACCCTCTTTCTTAATATTTCATGTTTTAACCTTTGATATTTCTTATATCTACAGGAAATTCGGGCATAATCGGGCATGATATAATTTATATCGTGCATTATATAAAACTACCATGCAAGCAATGCTAAATATCATTAAACTCATTAAGCTTGAATATAAACATAAATATAAAATTAAATATAAGCTCTACGGGAATAAATCAAGTATAGAAACAATCTGCGGTTTATACAAGCAAACCGAGATATGCACAGAGATTAACAATAAGAATATGTTGGCAATAACCTCCTTCCTTTCAAAGCTTCCGGGGTTAGCTGACGGGTTCGGACCGAAAGGAAACTTAGCCCTACCGAAAGATTGCTGTCTTCTCATTTCTTAAGGCCTTCCCACATCTACTTTCGGATTCACCCCACTATGTTGGTTCCCCCGTATCCCGCATTTTATCCGCAATGCAGGAATTCAGCATCATAATTAATATATTTCTCTAATTTCTCTATATTAAATATAATATGCAAAACATTAATTATTGGTTAACATAAATAGTTGATATATAAATACATTTAAGTACAAATACAATTGAAGAATAAAAAAACATATTAATATTGATGACAATATGGTTGAAAATACTATTTATTTATATTATAATATATATCCACTTATTTTGCAAGTTATAGCATAAAAAAATGCCATTTTTTAGAAGGGTTTTTTCATAAGTATGCTTCATATGTATATCCCTATTATTACGATATAACAATAATTACAGTGGCTTTCTCACTTTGAACGGCTTTATTCTTAAATTATTAATCACGAATACCAGTAACTTTTATTTTTGCTGAGCCAAGCCTGTGGGTAACAATAACCGCCGTCTTTCCTTTGCATATATCTACAAACTCATTGTACAAACGGGTCTCTTCCAATGGGTCAATAGCAGCCGTGGGTTCATCCAGTATTATGAAATCATAGGGACGATAAATACCGCGGGCGATGGCAACCCTCTGCCACTGGCCGCCGGACAATTCCGTGCCGTCAAATTCCCTGCCAAGCATTGTTTTTATACCCTTTGTCAATTTCTTGTCCTCCATATCTATACCGGCTTTCCTGCAAACCTGCTCAATATTCGAATCCTCATGCACTTTTCTCATATCGCTTATAGCTATATTTTCTTTCAGGGTCATCTTATACCTGCAGTAATTTTGAAATACAGACGAGCGGTTATCATTGGACACATTGGCAATAGGAGTATCCCCGATATAAATTTGTCCTTCCGAAGGGGAATAAAGTCCAAGCAGCAACTTGCAAAGGGTTGTTTTTCCGCTGCCGTTTTCACCTACCAATGCAAGGGTTTGGCCTTTCTTTACGGTTAAGTTAATATTTTTTAATGCATATTTTTCCGATGCGGGATACTTGAAGCTAACCCCTTTCAATACAACATCCCCTTGCTCACACTTTGTCTTTTCCGTTTCAGTATTGCTTTCCAAAATAAAAGAGATGTAATTTTCCACTCCTGCAACGTTTTCCGAAGCCCAGCGAATTCTATTGGATATTACTTCCTGCATAATATTGAAAAGGCGGTCAATGAAAGACAGAACCGCCGCAAACGCCCCAACGGTTATTTCCTGCCGCAGCACCAGGGCAAATATCATAAAAAGGATTACTCCATACCCTGCCACGGTAACGGAATCCATTATTAAATTTATTCCGTGCTTTTTCAACTGGGCCTTTAGTGTCAGCTTATTAAGCCTTTTAAGGCAGGAAAAAAACAGGTTCTTAAAGTAATCCGTCGCACCCCACAGGCAGGTCTCCCGCAAATCGGACACACAGCCTTCATAGTATTCGCATTCCCGTCTTAAAGGCGCAGAGGCATTTTCCAGGTCTTTGAATATTCTTATCTGCAGCACATTTGAAATCATGCACGGAATGAAAATAGCCAGAATGCTCAGGCTTAATATTGGTTTTAAGGAAAAAAGATAGGCCGTCATTGTCACAAAAGCCGACTGGTATCCTCAAATTCAATGCAGTCCAGGCGCTCAATACGCTTGAATATGTTTTGACCTATGTGCCTTGCAACGGCCAGATCCATAATACCGACATAACAATTATCAATCCCGTTCATTACCTGGGCGAAGGTATGGAACGCTATCAAAAGAATCAGGGCAATAACACAGTCTGTCATATTTGCTTTCTTTAGTATCAAATTCTGCACCGCATCAAAGAACCTCTGGGTAAATACTACCTGTAAAGTCCAGGACAGGCCGTGAAGAAAAGCAAAAAGACATTTTAAAACCTGTCTTTTCGGTTCAGCTTGAAATATGATTTGTATGCTTTTTATACCATAGTAAAACAAACCTTTATTTTTTATTAAGCCTTTGTCTTTTCCCATAATTAATCCCCCGTTAATTAATCCTCCCATCACTCATACCATGATTTCTGGCTCTCAAACATTCTGCGGTATATGCCGTCAGGGTTTGACATCAGTTGTTCATGGCTTCCCGACTCTGCAATTTTTCTGCCGTGAACAACCAGTATTTCATCCGACATTTTGGCTGCGCCAAGCCTATGGGTAACATATATGGTAAAGCGGTTTTTGTTTACCCTATGGAACATTTCGTATACCTGGCTTTCAGCCACAGGTTCAAGGGAAGCGGTTGGTTCGTCAAGGATATATACCCTGGCGTCCGAATAAAGCAATCTTGCTATGGCAATTCTCTGCCACTGGCCTCCTGATACGTCAACTCCGTCCTCCTTAATTTTCCCAAGAGGAGCGTCCAGACCTTTATTCAGTTCGCAGACCAGCCGGTCCAGGCCCACATCCGAAATTATTCTTTCAACTTTTTCTCTGTCATAAATCATGTTATTTCCGATGATAATATTATCTTTCATCGAAATTGCATAAGTGTTGAAATCCTGAAAAAGGACTGCAAAAATCGCCTTTTTTGTTCAGTAATCATATTCCCGGATGCTTTTTCCGTTTAGTAGTATTTCACCCTCATAATCATCATACAGGCCGATAATAAGTTTTATGATGGTGGATTTTCCTGCACCGTTTTCACCCACAAAGGAATAACTTTTGCCTTTCTTTAAGACAAAAGAGCAATCCTTTAAAACATAATTTTCCGTACCGGGATATTTAAAGGAAACATTTCTGAACTCAAGGGTTTCGAATGTAAAATCATTGTTTCTCACCGGCATGACACAGGCGTCTTTTTTCTCACTAAGGGCAAAGAATGGATTCAGGTCCTTAATATACTCCTGAAGCCGGGCAAGTTCATACATGGTATTTGAAAGCCTCCAGGACATAGTTTGAACCAGGCTGAAAACCGCATTAACAAGGGCTATAAAAGTACCGATGGAAATCTTTCCTTCATTTAGTGCCGGCAATAAGCTTGACACAATTATTGCTATTATCAGCAACGTGGCTATTGAGCCGCTTTTCATGTTAATATATGTTTTCTTTTCTATTTTGGTTTTCGTTTCAAATGATTGCATGCGGAGAGAATCATAGATTTTTTTGCAGGCTGCCGCTATAACCAAACAGTTTTCTTTCATTGCCGTATTCACGGCCGATTAGAACTCCGGCTAAATAACCGTATCGACTCTTTATTTTTTTTGATTCCTTGCCCATTTCATAGTTCATTTTTCCGGTACGAAATACCAGGACATACAACGGTATGCTCATTGCGAGAATAATTATGCCGTTTACAAAAGAGGAAGACATGATAATTATAATAAGGAAAGTTGAGCTAATTATTATTCTTGCAGCTGTTAATATATTATTAAAACCCCTCAAAAAATTCCCTTCAGGGTTAAAACAGGCCCTGTTGATAAGATCCTGCGTTTCTGTGTTTTCAATATGCTTATACTCCAAGGCTGCCTTTTTATTGAGTATTAATTGTTTCAGTTCCAGGGTCATCTTGTTATTTCCCGTTAACCTGATCATGTTCGCTATTGAGGGCATAAGGTTCATAAAAATTATGTACACCACAATCAGGACTATGGGTAATACTATATCGGAAGGATTTCCCTTCCCGTTAAATATGTTCATGGCACAATCAATGAAATTGGCAAGTACAACTGCTTGATATGCAGGCATGAGACCGGATATAACGTTATATAAAATGTCAAATAACGACTGGAGCGGTATGTACCGTATCGGAATCTTTATAAAATCAATATTCCGAAAGCTGATTCTCTTTTCCATACCCCGTTATTTCCCCCAACACATTTCCTTATCAAATAACAAAAATAAACATGTTATTTCCATGTCTTTTTGGTAAAAGTTGTCGTAATATGCTGAAATTGCCATACAGACGCATATTAAAAGAGCAGATTACCTGCCCATTATTATATTTTTAGTATTATTGCCGTAATTTGAATAATATTGCTATAAACTGATTAATACTAGTGATTAATTATATTGTTAATATTAACATAAATATGCCAATATTACAACAATTGTTATGCATTACGTAATTTGTTTTATATGTTAATTATGATTTATTAGTGTTTGTAAAAATGCTCATCTATAATTTCACGGGTTTTTTCCTCATCATGTACTATATAATATATATCATCTATAATTACATCCGTTCCCGGTATTGTCCAGGTTTTTATTTCACTAATCCTGACGGAGAAATTTTTCAAATAATACATTATGTCATCAAGTCCTATATTCGTTCTTGTATGCTCCTCCACTATGGCAAAAATATCGTCAATTTTTGATATATACCTCAAATTGAATTTTTGCTTTATAAGTTCTTTAATGAGCATCTGCTGGGCTTCTATCCTGCCTAAATCACCATTTGGGTATCCTTCCCCGTACGAATTACCCTTGCGGTATCTTACGAACTGTTCTGCTTTTTGGCCATCTAACAGCTGCCTTCCCTTGTTCAAATGAATATGAAGGTTTTGGACAGGGTCATCATAATGCATATCAAAGGGTACGTCAATTTCAACCCCTCCAAGGGCATCAATTATTTTCCTGAAGCCTTCAAAATCCATAGTAATATAATAGTGCACAGGTAAACCGGTTATCTCTTCCACTTTCGCTATAATTGCCTCTTCCCCGCCCATTCCTATAAGAGCATTTATTTTGGATATTTTTCCGTTCACGGTAACTTTCGTATCCCTGGCTATTGATAAGATGTTGAGCCTAGTTTCTCCTGGTTTGTAATTCGCAAGGAATATTACATCCGACCTGGTGCGGTCTGCATCCAGCCCCAGTACAAGGAGATTAAGGGCATCGGAGGAAGCATTGGTAACATCTATATCATTACTGTCATCGGCTTTATCTCTGCTGTTAAAATCATTATTAAATTGATTGCTTATCCCGTTTCCCGTGTTATTTTGCCTGGATTTTACCTTTGCCAAGTAATCCTTTGTATAATCCAGTACAGCAAATCCTTCAATAAACAGGAAGAATAATACCAAAACAACCACAATCAGGACTAATCTTCTTGCCACAGTTTTCACCTGCCTTTACTTTTTTATTATATGGACATTGCATTTTTTAATACGAAATGAACTTAATAACCAAATATTGGTTCAAACTATTAATATATGCGCACTTGAATTATAATCATGTTATATAGTATAATCCTATTGGTAATATATTTATGTTTATTAGATTTACGGGGAACTGATTGAAACCAAAGTTTTAAGGCTAAGATAAAGATTTAATGTTGTATACAAAAAACAATTAATGGATGCTTGAATATTTTTTTTTGCGATTGAAAAATTATACTTTGGGAATTAAGATCACGAGGGGGTAAACAAAAGTGTCGCTGGAAGAAATAGGAGTTAAAATATTCGCAGGAAGCTCAAGTGTTTCTTTTGCGGAAAAAATGTGCAAACATCTCGGTATAGAACTTGGTCGGTCACAAACGATACATTTCTCTGAAGGAAATACATTCGTAAAAATACACGAAAAAGTCAGAGATAAAGATGTATATATCGTTCAGTCAATAGGATTGCGTCCCAATGATGATTTCATGGAATTGTTGTTCCTGATCGACGCCTTTAGAAGATCAAGTGCAAGCTCAATTACTGCAATTATTCCATACTTCAGTTATGCAAAAGGTGATAAGAAGGACGAGCCCAGGGTATCAATAAGGGCCCGGGTATGTGCAGACTGTCTCGAAACAGTAGGTGTAGACAGAATAATAACCATGGACCTTCATAGTCCTCAGATTCAGGGATTTTTTAAGAAACCAGTAGACCATCTATACGGTATGCCTATTTTATGCAGGTATATTAGGTCGAAGAAAATAGAAAACATGGTAGTGGTATCACCCGATGCAGGCTTTGCAAAAAACGCAAGAAAATATGCAACATTACTTAACGCTCCTGTCGCAATTGGTGATAAGACCCGTATCTGCCACGATGAAAAAGCGGAAGTGCTTGAGATAATCGGAGATGTAAAGGGCAAAAATGCCATAATTGTTGACGATGTTACAATCTCCTGCGGTACCCTGGTTGATATGGCCCGGGTTTTGAAGGAACATGGTGCCGAAAAAATATATGCATGCGTCACCCATGCATTACTGGGCGACCGGGGATTAAAAGCCTTAGATGATAGCTGCATTGAGGAACTGATAATTACGGATACCGTTGAAAATGTAAAAGCCTTCAACCATCCCAAGGTTACAGTAGTATCTGTGACTGAGCTTTTTGCACAGGCTGTACAAATAATCCATAACAGGGATTCCTTAAGCCAGCTTTTTGACAGCATGAGCGTTTGTACGGATGAAGATAAGTAAGGTTAAACATAACCTAAACATAACATACTAAGAGTAAACGAGTTACAAAATTGAATAGGATATGAAGTAAAAAATCCAAATAATAAATAATGAACGCCTTTAATCCCCGCTGATTTGCGCTATGCTTTATACAGCAGGTTTTTCAGCGTTCATTATTTATTTTATTATTTAATTATTTTAGTATTTGAACATTCCCTTATGTTATTGCTTCTTATGTTATTACTTCCTTTACTGCTTCTCTTATTTCTTCACCGCTATGTTGTATATCTTATTTCTATCTTATTTCACCACTATATTGTATATCTTATTTGGTACATATATTTCCTTTATTATGGTCTTACCCTCAATCGCTCTCTTTACGGATTCTGCGGCCAGGACTTTTTCTCTTACCGATTCTTGTGCCTCGTCCGTTATAATCATAACCGTTGCCCTTAACTTGCCGTTTACCTGTACAGCAATTTCAATGTTATTTTCCAGGGTCTTTTCCTCATCCCACGTTACCCACTTCTGTTGGTACAGCCTGCCTTCAAATCCTAATCTCTCCCACATTTCTTCTGTAATATGGGGTGCAACGGGATTTAAAAGTATCAGGAATGTTCTTATTTCCCCTCTTGTTACCTGCTTTGCCGCATAAAAATCATTGAGCAGGGACATCATTGCTGCAATGGCGGTATTAAACTTCATGGCTTCATAATCCTGGCTTACTTTCTTTATTGTCTGGTGCATTTTAACTTCCATTTCCTTTGAATAGCCATCTCCTTCCACCACCATATCCATAAGTTTCCATACCCTGTCCAGGAATCTCCTGCATCCCTTTACACCAAGCTGCGACCATGCTGCGCTCTGATCAAAGGCCCCGATAAACATTTCATAGGTTCTTAACGTGTCAGCACCGAATTCATTTACAATGTCATCGGGATTCACAACATTTCCCCTGGATTTTGACATCTTTTCATTGTTTTCTCCAAGTATCATTCCGTGGGAAGTTCTCTTTTTGTATGGTTCAGGTGTGGGCACATATCCTAAATCATACAGGAATTTATGCCAGAACCTTGAGTAAAGGAGATGCAACGTGGTATGCTCCATTCCTCCGTTATACCAATCCACCGGAAGCCAGTATTCCAGTTCCTCTTTTGAAGCAAATTCCTTGTCGTTGAGGGGATCGATATACCTTAGGAAGTACCAAGAAGACCCGGCCCACTGCGGCATGGTATCTGTTTCCCTGGTAGCAGGGCCACCGCATTTGGGACAGGTAGTATTTACCCACTCTTTAATATTTGCAAGCGGTGATTCTCCCGTATCTGTGGGCATGTAATTTTCAACTTCCGGGAGAGTAAGAGGAAGTTCTTCTTCCGGTATCGGTACCCAGCCGCATTTTTCGCAGTATACCAGCGGAATTGGTTCTCCCCAGTATCTCTGGCGTGAGAATACCCAGTCCCTCAGCTTGTAATTTACTTTTCTTCTTCCAATGCCCTGTTCTTCAAGCCAGTTTATTATTTTCTCCTTTGCTTCGCTTACTTTCAAATCATTCAGGAATCCTGAATTTACTAGTACTCCGTTTTCAGTATCCGTATATGCCGCTTCTGATATATTTCCTCCCTTAACCACTTCAACTATCGGCAGATTGAATTTCCTGGCAAATTCATAGTCCCTCTCGTCGTGGGCGGGAACAGCCATTATTGCCCCGGTGCCGTAAGACATCAATACATAGTCAGATATCCATACTGGTATCCTCTGGTTTGTAACAGGATTAATTGCATCAATTCCTTCCAGCCTTACGCCTGTCTTCTCCTTTGCCATCTCTGTCCTTTCAAGGTCGGACTTTCTGCTGGCCATTTCCCTGTAGCCGGCTACTTCATCCCAGTTCCGGATGGAATCTTTGTATTTGTCAATTAGAGGATGCTCAGGAGCCAACACCATATACGTTGCCCCAAAGAGGGTGTCGGGGCGGGTGGTGAATATTTTAATTATATCATCCTTGTCAGCCAGCCTGAATTCCACTTCAGCTCCTTCGGACCGGCCTATCCAGTTCCGCTGCTGTACCTTTATCTTCTCAAGGTAATCAACCGTTTCCAGGTCATTAAGCAGTTTCTCTGCATAATCGGTTATTTTCAGCATCCACTGTTTCTTTACTTTTCTTACAACTTCCCCGCCGCAACGTTCGCATACACCGTTCACGACTTCCTCGTTAGCCAGCCCTATTTTGCACTGGGTACACCAGTTTATAGGCATTTCTTCCTTGTAGGCAAGCCCATGTTCAAAGAATTTGAGGAATATCCACTGAGTCCATTTATAATATGCGGGATCCGTGGTATTTATTTCCCTTGACCAGTCAAATGAATACCCCAAGGCCTTGAGCTGGGCCTTAAATCTGGCAATGTTTCTTTCGGTAACAATCCTCGGGTGAATCTTATTCTTGATTGCATAGTTTTCAGTCGGAAGACCGAATGCATCCCAACCCATTGGGTACAATACATTATAGCCTTCCATCCTTCTTTTTCTTGCGATTATGTCAAGAGCAGTATAGGGCCTGGGATGACCTACATGAAGTCCCTGACCCGAGGGATAAGGGAATTCAACCAAAGCGTAATATTTTGGCTTTGATTTATCGGTTCCGGTCTTAAAAGCCTCTTCTTTCTCCCATATTTCCTGCCATTTTTTTTCAATTAATTTCGGATTATATTCGTTGTTAGCCACTCCACTTCCTCCTTGCTGTTAGTATATATAATTAAAAAGCTTTTTCACCATTTAGAGGCGAAAAAGCTTCTGTTCCGCGGTACCACTCTAATTGGCAGCCTGCTGATGCACTTGCATGCAAAACTACAGGCAACCTGCCCACTTTTAGCGAAGTTAACGGTTTCACCGGCCTGGACTAATTTTATCTGTACATATAAAATTTCATCCAGGCAACTCCAGGACGAGTTCGGTTATCCTCTGCTTCCGCTTTCCACCAACCAGCGGCTCTCTCTGAGCTTCAGATATCCTACTGCTTCCTTTCATAGTCTTTGGCACTTTGCATTAATGTTACTTTGCATTCATTAATGATATTAATTATAGATTATTATTACTGATTTATTTGACTTTAATTGTTATTTTATAAAGTATTCTACCAAATTATATTAAAAATATCAATATGCTTTAAAACTTACCTTGGCAAAAACACCTTAATAATCGTTCCTGCCGAGGGTTTGCTCCTTACATTTATCTTACCGCCATGGTTTAAAATGATTATTTTGGCAATCGTAAGGCCAAGGCCATGACCTCCCCTGTCCCTTTTTCTTGATTTGTCTGACCTGTAAAACCTGTCAAAGATATGCTTCAATTCATTTTCTGTCATTCCGATTCCCGTATCCGCTATTTCGATAACGGCATGTTTCTTTTCAACAAAGAGGCTTACTGTTATCACTCCCCCTTCAGGCGTGTATTTTATAGCATTGTCAAGGAATATCCTCACTGCCTGTTTAATCCTGTTTCTATCGGCATAGATTATTACTTCCTCTTCAATCCTGCAATGTATTATGTGTTTTTTATCTATAATCTCCGTTTCCTTTATGGTTTCCTTTAGCATGGCTGTTAAATTGAACCTTTCCTTTTGAAGAGATAAGGTCCCATTATCGCTTCTTGCAATGAAAAGCAAGTTTTCCACCAGGTTTTTCATATTATCGGTTTCATTCTTAATAGCGTCTATGGATTCCTGGAGCACTTCCCTGTCGTTTTTGCCCCACCTGTCCAGCATATCTATGTATCCCTGGATTACCGCAATGGGTGTACGAAGTTCATGGGAAACATCGGAAACAAACTGTTTTTGCCTGTTGTATCCGTCCTCTATCCTGTCCATCATTTCATTAAATGTTTTGGCTAGTACCTTCAGCTCATTTTTTGAATCACTTACATTTAGCCGTACATTCATATTATTCTCCGATATGCTTCTCGCAGCTTCAGCCATTTCCTCAATAGGCAAAAAGACTTTTCTTCCGGATATTAAGCTTAAAATAAAGGCAAAAATTATCCCTCCCATATTTATAATGAAAATAACCGCCGTAAGGTTTCCAATATCCTTAATCTCTTCTGTAACATCCAAATATAAGTTCATGTAGAAGGCTTCTCCTGAAATGTGCAGTTTTTTATCCAATATTACAAAATACCTGTCTTTAATTACATCAAAACCTATGATATTCCTGTGGGTAAGCATGGTTTCGCCCCTTGTCGGCTCGTCCTGAGCAGCTGATGGGTTATCAGAATTGAAAGAACTTGATGAGGTCAAAAACTTTTTATCCTTATCATAAAAAACAACAAAGTATTTGTTTTCATACCCATATTTATATTCGTATGCAGAAATTAATTCAATATTCCCAATATTTTTTATAATATTATTACTTTCATCAAATTCGTATTCGACAGCCTCAATTTGTTGGACAATCAGGCTGTAAACCCGGCATATATTGAAAACTTTTATAGCACTAAAGATTATAATCACAAAAAGCCCCGTTATTGCCAGTGTCCGGGCAGTTATTCTCAAATTTACCAGGCACAGATTCAGTCTAATAGAAAACTTGCTCTTTGCTATAAGTCTTCTAATAAGATAATAAGGCAAAGATATGGGGAAAAGAATTATTTTTAGAACCAGGATTAATTTTCTCCATAGCTGTTGTCTTTTCATATCTAATCGTACCTAAAGGTATATCCCACTCCTCTTACAGTGTGAATATACTGAACTCCGAATCTCTGATCAATCTTGCTTCTCAAATATCTTATGTATACATCAATAATATTTGTATCACCTGCGAAATCATATCCCCATACGTTTTCAAGGATTTTCTCCCTGGTCAATACTATACCTCTGTTTTCCATCAAGTAAAGAAGAAGCTCAAACTCCTTTTTTGACAGCATGATTTCTTCTCCTGAATAGGTAACCTTATACTCCTTCTTGGATAATTCAAGGTTTCCGGCTGTAATTATATCTCCGTCCCTATTTGTATCGCTCATTTGCCTTCTTGATTTTCTCTTCAATGCCGCCCTTATTCTTGCTAATAATTCTTCTATTACAAATGGTTTGGTAACATAATCATCAGCCCCCATATCAAGGCCCATAACTTTATCCGCCGTATCATCCTTTGCGGTTAACATAATAATAGGAACATCAGAGACTCTTCTGATTCGTCTGCATACTTCAATCCCGCTAAGTTCAGGCAGCATAAGGTCAAGTATAACCAAATCCACATCTCCCCGTACAGCCCTTTCATAACCTGCTCTTCCGTCGTATGCTATTTCAACTTCATAACCTTCATGCCTAAGTTCAAGTTCAAGAAAGCGCGCAATTTTAACTTCATCTTCTATAATCAGAATAACATAATTCATATTAATTCACCTTTATGTATTAATACCAATACCAATTATACGAATATAATTATACCAAAATTATAGGGCAAAAGGTTAAGGCAAATAAAAACAGCTTGCTTTTCAGCAGGCTGTTACAGAAGTACATCCTTTTAGAAACGTCTTAAAACATATCCGTATTATTTATTCATATCTATTCAATTATAATTTCATTATATCCATCACTGTCGTTATTGCTGTTCATACTTCCCGATTCTTTCTCATTAACCGTTTTGCTCCATTCCTTTGAATCAGTTGTAACCTCCTTCATCTTGCTGCCGAAATTATCAACCATCTTATTTAAATCTATAACATCACCCTTTGCCTTGCGAATCCTGAATCTGCATCCAAGTACAAAGGCCACAACCAATACCCCTAATAAAAACCAGTTGAATATTATTGCCGCCAGGATTAACAAGTTTACTGATATATTTATAATTGTATCGCCGGATTTCTCTATAATGAACCGTGTTTTAAAACCCTGGGCAATATAATATCTAATCCTGCTGCCAAGGCTTGCTTCACTGTCGTTCCACTTTTGCCTTGCCTTATTACCCGCTCTCGAACTGTTTTTTCTTTCAAATTCGACAATTGCCTCCAGTAAGTCTCCGTTATGCTTTTCCAGAAGTATCTTTGCTTCTTCATAACTGCAATTAGTCCTTCTCCTGAGCTCATCAATAAGTTCCATTGATATTGACATGTTAATATCCCTCCAATCTTATTTTTTAATCATTTTTCGGTCTATCACATGTTTTCCATGTTATGTAATAATAATATTTTCGTTATTTAATAATATTCCGCATTTATTAGTCATGCCTTAACAGAAGATTAAAATATGATTAGAATTTCATAAAGCTATATTAAAACAGGAAAATATTATGTAAGAAAAGATATTATGTAGAATAAATATTTGTTTATTTAGAAAAAAGAAAGGCACTTGTGTGAAAATGATATGCAGAAACAGAAAGAGGATGGGAGATTTTTTATAAGTTTTCCTCCCATCCTCTCTATAATCTTTTTTACGATTAACTTTATCTTGGCTTATTTTTTGCTGGCCTGATAAAGCTCGTTTATTTCGTCGATAACTTGCTGTCCGCCGCTCTTCAGCCACTGGTTCTTAGCTGCCTGCAGTCCTACGTCATCGATTATACCTTTGATATATTGTGTTCTTGCATCGATGATGATGTTGTTCAGATCAGTACCAATTTGTGTCATTGTAGGTGGCTGGAATGAAGCACCAGGGTTAGGTACTGTATATTTCTCGTTTTCTGTCTGAACCTTGCTCATAAGAGTCCTTATTTCGTTCTGGGTTGCAGTTATTAATTTTGCAGCTTCTTCTTCTCTTGACCAGTAAGGTATAATCTGGTTGAGACCTTCTCTCGGGTTAGGTGTACCGATTTCAGGTTTCTCTTCTACCGTGTAGCGGATAGGTTCTCCATCCTCGCCATAATCCCAGTCTATTCCCTGTACGCCCCATTCGATGAGGTTCCTCATTTCAGCGTCATTCAGCTTATCGAGGAAGTTGAGGGCCTTCATAAGTTCATCTTCAGTCTTAACTTTGTCTTTGGAGATTATCAGCAAGTCTGCGAATCCTGCAGTAGGCAAAATTCTAAGACCATAAGGTCCTTCAAATCCGCCGACTATCATAGTCTTAGCAGGAATTCCTTCTCTTTCGAAATATTCCTGATTCCTTGCAAAGCGGTCAACAACGTCTACAGCACAGCCTGCTATTCCGCCTCTTAATAATTCATCCCATCTTGCAGGATCATAAGTATCGAAGTCTTGGTTAACAAGTCCTTCGGAGTAAATCTTCCTGAAGAACTTCAGAGCATCGTCCCATTCCTTTGTCATGTGTGCAGGAATGAGTTTGCCGTTTTCTTCTTTCCAACCGTTCGGAGCACCGAACCATATCTGCATTTGATCCCATGGGCCGTTGTATTGTGTTACAGCCATTCCGATGGTGTCGTTCTTGCCGTTTCTGTCAGGATCGTTCTTTGTGAACGCAACCAGCATTCCATAGAAATCATCAATTGTCTTAGGTTGCGGCAAACCAAGATTTTCTACCCAGTCAAGACGATAACCTACACCGTTCCTTCCAAGTGCCCTGGAACGCGGTATACCATAAAGGCGTCCGTTATGGGATGCATTCTGTCTTACTGCTTCAGGTATTGTTGTAAGGTTCGGGAACTTGTCAAGATAGGGTCCGACTTCCCAAATATCTCCGTTTTCACCGGGTCCTGCAGCAAGGTCCTTGCCGACTACCATAATGGACGGCATATCAGCTGTTGCCAAAACAAGAGGTACCTTCTCATAGTACAGTGTCTGCGGATAGAAAATGAATTCCACATCTGTGTTTGTATACTCTCTAATTCTTCTGTAGATTTCTTGTCTATGCGGGTTCTTATCATGTTCATCAGATGCGTAAGGAGCCATGATTGACAGTTTGTAAGCTTGTTCTTTCTTAGGCTCATTTACTTGCTGCTGGCTTCCGCTTGATGTTTGAGTTGAGGATGATGACCCTGTTGTATCAGTGCTGCCTCCTGTACTTCCGGATGTTTCTTTCTTTGGAGCGCAGGCAGCCAGTGTTGCTGTGAGCATCAGTACAACACACAGCACAGCAATTACTTTCTTAAGTAAACTCTTGTTGTTTCTCATGGTAACCCTCCTTAATATTTTTAATTATTTATTTAATTTTTGTATAAATTAAGCTTATTTAAGCTTAATTATTCTTTTTTACTCTTTAAGTCCTGTTGTTTCAATACCCTGCATAAATTGCTTTTGAACGATGGAAAATATTACAAGCACAGGCATTATAATTAGAAATGTTCCGGCCATCATAACTGCGTTATTTAAAGATTCTTCTCCTTCCGGCAATTCCGAAGCAGCATTCTGAAGCATATCAAAGAGTTGATCCGGCGGTGCATTAACAATTGACGAAAGGTAATTGATTCTCGACGGCAGAACTGTCATACTGCTTTTGGATATATATATGGCCGGTTCATAAAAATCATTCCAATGCCATACCAATGAAAGAACCAGAGTCACCAGGAATGATGACCTTGCAATAGGCACTACTATTCTCCAGTATGTCATCATAAAATTACATCCGTCAATTTTGGCTGCCTGTTCAAGATCTGTAGGTAAACCCAAATACATCTGCCTGAATAGGAATATGAACAACGACCCCTTTAATCCAAACCCAAAAAATGTCGGTACTATCAACGGAAGGAATGTATTCAGCCAGTTAAAGTTCTTATATGTAATATAAAGAGGTACTATTATGGTCTGAACAGGTACTATAAAGCTTATGATTACCAACAGGAATAGCACCCTTTTTAAAGGGAAGTTGTAACGTGCAAAACCATACCCTATAAAGGAACATCCCAGCATATGCCCAAGAGTGGCAAAGAAAGTAATAATAACAGAATTTTTTAAGTATCTGTTGTATCCTAAAAGTTGATACGCTATTTGAAAATTCTGGTACTTTAAGGACCTTGGTATCCAGTTTACCGATAAATCGTTCAAGTCTGCATTTGATTTTAATGCCGTCACAATCATATAAAGGAAAGGGAATATATACACATATGTAAGATCAAACAGTAATACATACATAACTAATCTAATAATAAATTGCTTTATCCTGGATGGTGAGGTTATTGTATGTTTTATTTTCCTTACAAATTCTCCTGACGACTCATTCATTTTTATATTTTTACTATACGTTAACGTTCTTTCTTGCACGTCTCTTCCCTCCTCTTTCTGCCTCTGTCGTATAAATATAGCCTTTCATTATTGCCATAATTACTACCACTAAGACTATAATAAACGCAAAATATATCCATCCCATTGCCGCCGCATATTCGAATTGCGTTCGCCTAAAGGCAAACTCCTGAATATATGAAAGCATGGAATTCTTTATATCGGTAAATGAATCCACCAATGTATAAATTATGCATAGAAGCATTACCGGCGAAATCATGGGAAGTGTGATTTTCCAGAACATCTCCCATTCAGTGGAACCGTCAATCTTGGCTGATTCGTAAAGAGACTCAGGGATACTTTGAAGCCCGGCTAAAAATAACAGTATTTGAACTCCTGTTTTCCATAAAATCTGAACAAGCATCCCAAATACATTATCAATGGTTGTAACTACATCATTCCCAAAATAATTCAATAATGTATAAGGTAATATGTTGCTGTTCGCCAATGACAATACCTGTCTGTCAACTCCCTGGCTAAGAAGCTGTCTCATTACTTCTCCTGTTCCCAGTAAGAACGGGATAAAGAATACTGTCCTGAAAAATCCTTTCATTGCTATATTTTTATTTAATACAACGGCAATTATCAATGCCAGTATTATTATAAGCGGTGTTTGAATTAATGTATTTCTTGTTATCTCCCAAAACATAGGAAGGAAATTTATGTCTATTACAAATGCACGGACATAATTTTGTATTCCTATCCATCGTATTTTAAAGCCAACCATGCTTATAATTTTACCAAAGCTTAGTTTTAACGACATATAAAGAGGGAACAGGAAAAACAATATAACACCTATTATAAACGGAGATACGAATATCAGTCCCTCTATTTTATGCCTTTTTTCCATGGTCAGATGAAAATTAAACTTTATTCCCTTAGCTTTCTTTGCTATAGAATTTACAAGATTCCTCATTGTATTTTCTCTCCTTTTGCAACAACCACATAATCTTTAGCCGGGATAACCATCCCGTTGACTGTATAACTTGAATCGTTATAGTTTATATAAACTTTATAACCGTTGGAATAGTGCATCTCAATAACATTCGGAGCAATTTCATCATGGTAAATTATCTGGCTGCCATATACATTTTTCAATCTTTCATTAAACTCCCTATATGTTTCTATAACATCGTCTTTCCAGAATTCAAAGCTTGTTGAAAAGAGGCTTTCATATCCTGTATCCATAAGCTTCAACGATCTTTCTGCAGTAAGTATAAATGTCGGTGCACTTCCATACTCAACCCATTTTAGCTTTTGTATTTGTAAATCGTATGATAAATTTCCGTACTCTGTTGAATAGTTTATCATGCCGTGCAACACCATCTGCAAGAAAGGTATTTCCTTGTCGGTTATAAAATATCCATATGCTGTTGTCGTTACATTGTAAATAAAGTCGGCATACTTATATACATATTGGTTGGCACCATCAGTTGCAACTTTTCTTCCGTTATCCTTGGCATCCTTTAACATCTCTTGCCACTTTAGTACTGTCTCATGCCTCCTCGAAGGATAATTTTTATTATAGTCCTGATAAATTACCCTTCCCAGGTCTTCGTATGCAACATTAAACGCATCGTATTGTCTTAAATTCTCCAGAAATTTCTGATTCCTTTTCGCTGCTACAGTCGGGTTTAACAGATATGCTTGAGAATATTCGCTTAATACCGGGAGACCACTCCCATCCAATACAACATCCCTATTGGTTGAAAATCCCCCTACCCTTAATATAGCATAATCAAAACAATTTTCAAGATATAAATCGATATTTTTTGATTTTACATATTCGTTTAATTTTGCGATGTCCTTTTTGCTTCCAAGCTTCGATTCAAATGGCCAGTTGTTAGGATATTCTCCGTATCCGCCCTTTTGCCATCCCCTTAATATTGTTGAAATATTATCTACGCCGTTGGCTTTGAATGTTTCTAACATATCTATTGTTTGCTTTATGGAGGTCATTGTAATAAATTTATCAAACAGCATTTGTTGTTTTTTAATGCCCATAAATATTTCCAGCGCCAGAGGAACGTTTGATCCGTCAGGTATCTTATCTTCTAACATTCCGCTCTTAACAAGATAATTTCTGTATACATTCGCCATTTCACTGTAATTTGCTTTTTCATCGCTAAGCATAAAGAATCTTATTTCCCTATCAATATGGATTCTATCCTTCTCAGCTCTATAAACCGTTCTTCCGACTAAATTGTTATCTATGGATACGCTTGACATGGCCAGGTTATAATGATAACGGTATGTAAATTCAAAGTTTATATGGTTCAATTTAACAACATAACCTGAAGGATAAACCGTTATCCCTGCATCTTCCATACCATAAGTTATTGCACCGAGGAAGGCGTTATTATTGTTTTTAACCCCTATGATAGGCAGATAAGCTCTGTACCGGGCTGCTTCTTCTCCAAAAAGGTAATTCATTTCTACTTTTTCACTGGTGTATACCTTCCATTTTCCGACTATAACGTCGGCAGGCCTGTTCTTTACTTCACTGTATATGGTTAATCCGCCGGGTCCGTCAGGATACAGTAGATATCCGTCAACATCATCCGTCGCTGCACCAAGGAAAGGTAACAGCTCTATTGAGACAAGCCCGTATTGTACCTCAACAATTTCCTTGGCTCCGCTTGCTGTTGTCTGTTCTTTTGTAGCTGTGGACTCCACTATTTTATCATCCGGTATTTTTACAATCAGGCAGTCATCTTCAAGACTAAATTCCAATGTAACGGAAATTCCTATTGCTTCAAAATTATATTCAATGATTGCTCCGTTATTTATCTTGCTTACATTAATTTTAGTAGTATCACTGGAAGAGAATGTCCTGCTGGGTGATGTATCTCGTTTACTTAAATCTATATAATTAATTGCCATTATTGACTGGAGATACATTTTCCATTGATCGTTTAAGCTGTTTAAATCATACATATCCTGGTCTACAACAGACTTCCATATATATCCGTTTCTTAAATCCTTTACCGCGATTGTACCTTTACTTTCATCTACAAATAGTTCAAGATACTTTGTTTTTGCGTATGATTTATAGTCCGGCGATAACTCCGTAACCGCTGCAGTATCTGCCTCAGCAGTTATTTCAAAACCTATGAAATTTGCAAAAGCAATACTTATTATTAATAGTATGTTTATTGTTCTATAAATAGCTTTATATATCGTTTTGCCTACTCTTTTATATTTATTGTTTATACCCGGCTTTGTATAGCTTATTTTCATTTTGTAATTCTCCTTTCAGAAAACATGACTTTTTCTCCCATATTTAATCATTTCTAAAACCAGGTTAACTGGATTTCTATAATGATTCCTCTTATAAACTGCATCAACCGGACAGATAATGCATACAGCAATAACATCAGGAACCATATCAGCAGCATTCCTAATCCGCTTATTACATAGGTTGCTATCGCTCTTCCTACGGAGTAATCGTTAAGTACCTTAATACTTAAGAAATACAATATCAGTATCCATACATTCGTGAAATACAAGATTGCCGCATACCATCCTCTTTCATTCCAGCACAAGGCATGGGATAAAAACATGAGAGGTATATGAATAATTATGTATGGAATCATACAATAAGCTGATGTTATAAATATATCAACAAACTTTGATTCACCGCTCATAATGGATGTTACTGCAAAACTTGCAACTACCCATGTGAGAGGCGGCAGCAATATTTTCATTGCCTCAAAAATAATATTTGTATCACTAATTTCAATATCCTGTAACGGATAGTGTACAACAAAAATGTATGCGACTCTTGTTACAAACACTGCGAAAAATATTATCGCGCCTGCCCAACGATTAACTCTTTCCCTGTTATACTTAACTGTATCAAAGGTTTCCATCGGATGAAGCAAGGCATGAAATCCGAGCAAAATACTTTTTCCAATTCCCAGTTTGCTTCCGTCACCTTTTTCAAGCTGTTCATTGCATTCTCTGCCGTATCTTACCAGTCTGGTCAAGATAAAGCCTATAAGTACAACTGCTGCTATTAATATTATTAATATCAGGAAGAAGTGTTCCCTTATAGTTTCATACCTGTATTCTGCGAAAGCCTTGGAATATGCGGGACGATCATTTGCAAGCTTAAATTCTTCCATGGCTTCTTTCCATTTTTCCTGTTTGAATAATGCATTTCCGATTCCCACATGTGCAAGTACGTAATTTTCATTTATATTTAAAACTTCAAGCCATATATCATAAGCTTCCTGGTAATTACCAAGGTTATATTGAGTAACGGCCTTGTGAACAAGTTTTATAAATTCCGTCGGAGCAAAGACCTGTATATTGTTGTTTAATTTATCAAGTACATATATTCTTCCTTCGTTGTCAACATCAATAGCAACAGCCCGTATAAAGGTTCCTTTCTTTTCTCCCCGGTCTCCGAAAACGGTTAGCGCATTGCCGTCTCTATCGTATTGATAAAGTTTTCCCGTGCTTTCTTCCACAACTGTCACTATACCGTTTTTATCAACGCATATATCCCTAAATGTAGGCAAGAAATATTCATAATAGCCTTCCATTTGTTGCGATTCTCTCATTGTTTCACCAAATCTGAAGGATTTAGCTATAAAGTTTCCCTCGGTGATTTCTTTCTTTATTCTTGCCCATAAATTGTAGCTGGTGGCATTGGATATGGATTTATACTTTCTGTATGTATTTGTTCCTACGGAATTTAATCTTTTAATTTCGCCTTCAGTGCGATCCATATTAGTGGCATATATCATTCCGTCAGGTCCAAGATCAATATTAATATATGTAGATGCCAATCTCTTTTTAATAAATTTTTTCTGCTCTTCAGAGGCAAATATTTTGAGCAAAACTTCGGTGAGACTAAATCCTATTTTTGTTTGACCGAAAAAGCCCCTGAAATTGTTATAAGCGTCTATAATCATTATATTTTCGCCCCTTACCACATACATATATCCTGTTGTAGGGCTTACAACGATTTTTGATGGAGTAAAGGGCTCATTATCGCCGATAAGATCAGATTTGGGAGCTACAAACTCTTCTATAAACCTTCCGTTTTTATCAAGATGGACAATTCTGCTGTTGCCGGTATCAGCCACAAAAATATCCTCAGTCTCATCAACAAAAATACCTTCGGGTGCCTTGAAGGGTTTATCTTCCGGCCCGGTAAACACCCCAACCAATTCACCTTCAAGGTTCATTTTAACAATTCGGTTATTTCCCGTATCAACTACATAAATAAATCCACCTTCACTTACAAATATGTCAGAGGGCTCTTTAAAGTGTGATATCTTACCATCAATAATCCCTGCAGTATTTATTACCCTTTCAACAATATACGTTTTCGGTATGGGCATCCTCATACCATCTTCAACAACATAGTCATAATCATTATATGCATATACATTTGTTGCAATATGGTTAAAAGTGGCCATTACCAGGCAAATTGATACAACAATTATTAATATTCTTTTTGAGTTGGCCATAGTATTCCTTAACATATGTTGCTCTCCTTTACCCTTTTATTCCTGAATGAACCATAGTTTCCATAACTCTTTTCTGCATTGCCGTAAATATGATAATTACAGGAACCAGCATAATAAATGTTGCAGCAGCTACAGCCCCTGCACGGCCTATTGACGAGGCTGCCGGACCTCCGGCTATGGTTTGCAAAGCGATAGGCATTGTCCTTTTTGCCTGGCTTGTAATATAAATAAGCGGCGAAAAATAATCGTTCCACGAGCTTACAAATGAGAACACAACCAATGTTGACCACGCCGGTGTTAAGGACGGCATTACAATTCTTACAAATACCTGCCACTCATTAGCACCATCAAGTCTCGCCGACTCGAGCAATTCGTCAGGGAACTGTTCGGTAAATTGCTTCATTAAAAAGATATTATAAGCAACTGCTACATTTGGCAGTATTAATGCCCAATAGCTGTTTATCAATCCCATTGAATTAACCACCATATATCTTGGGATTTGGGTTACATGTGCTGAAAACATCAGGGCCATAAGTATAATATTAAACAATGTTTTGGCACCAGGCGGTTTGTGTTTTACAAGAGAATATGCTCCCATTGACGAAACAAGCACTGTAAGCACAACTGTTGCAATAGTTGTGAGTAAACTGTTAAATACATATCTCGTGAATGGTACGGTTGAACTTCCCAGGGACAATACAAGGTCTGAAAAGTTCTTTAATGTAGGCCTTCTCACAAAGAACCTGGGTGGATACAGGAAAAGCTCATCCAGAGGCTTAAATGCCGTACAAACTACATATACTATCGGTAACGCAGTAAAAGCAACCAATACAATCATAAATATATAGACCAATACCATTGATGGTTTTATGCGAACTTTTTTATACTTTCCAAGTCTTAGTTTAATAACCATGTTACCGTATGACCTGCCTTTCTTACACTATCTATCTCAATCTTAATACTATTTTTAATTAAAAAATATGTAACCTTGATAGCAAGGACTATTCGTCTCTGGATGAAAGCAGTTTCATGACAACCTTTCCAAGTATAAATGTAATTAGGAACAGTACAACAGCTATAGCGGATGCATATCCCATTTGGAATCTTATAAAAGCGTAATCATACAAATGGGCTACAATTGTATGCCCCGCATATTCCGGGCTCGGCATTCCTGCTACAGATACGGCAATATCAAAAACCCCGAATGAACTAACTATCGAGTTTATTGCTCCGAATAATAATTGGGGTTTCATCATCGGCAACGTCAGAAGGAACAATTCCTGAGTCTTGTTCCTAACCCCGTCTATAGCGCCGGCCTCATAATATTCCCTCGGAATATTCTGAAGTCCTGCCAGAAACACGAGAAATCCTGTTCCCATGCTCATCCACAGCGATATAAAGATAATAACAGACATTATATATTTAGGATCCTGGTTCCATAGTATCGGAGTGTCAATTAAGCCTAGCTGTAATAAGAAATTGTTAATATATCCCTTGCTGTCTGATGAGAATAATACCAGGAACACGGTTGACATAGCTACTCCGCTTGTAATTGAAGGAGCATAGAAAGCAAGTGCAAAAGCGGTTCTTAATTTCAATTGGTTTATGACCCATGCAGCAACAAAGGAAAGCAAATATCCTGTAGGACCCACAATTAATGAAAACACCAACGTATTTTTTAAAGCAGTTAAGAATACTTTATCATCCAAAAATAGCAATTTATAATTTGTTATTCCTATGTATTTTGCCGGTTGAAGCATGTTATAGCTTGTAAAACTCGTTGAAAATGCAACTACGACAGGTATTACAACGAAAATACTGAAAAATATTATGAATGGTGCAAGCAGTAAATATCCAATTCCATACTTACTGAAAAACAGCTTTATTCTGTATGAAAGTGGCTTTTTTGCCTTTGGAACAATATTTCCATTTTGTAATGTAAGAGAAGAACTTGCTCGCTTCATAATAACTCACCGCTAGAAGGTTAAAATTTAACCTTTATATCTCCTTTCTTTTTATTTATTTATCATCAACTAATTTTTCTTATCCTCAACAAATATTCCATATTCTTCCTGTTTTGTCCTTAATTCTTTGTTTATCTCTTTTACTGCATTTTCAAGAGCATCACGGACATTTGCACCGCTCATAACAACTGATGTCCATGCGTTGTTAACATGCCTTGCTGTATAGTATCCTCCCAATACTACAGGAGTCTCTTTTGCCCACTTCCACATTTCTTCAATCACCCTCAGATCCGATTCATTCCACGGGAGATTCCTAAATGCCTCTAAGTTTGCAGTGTTCCATCTTGCTTCGGCTCCCATTAGAGCTTCCACTTCTCTGGCAAATTGTGTCTGAATTTCGGTACTGCTCCACCACTTGAGGAATTCCCATGCAGCTTCTGGCTTTGTACTTTGCTTTAATATAATATCAGCCTGGCCCGCTATTCCACCGCATGAACGGTCAATAACACCATTTTCTTTCAATGTACCCGGCAACGGGGCAATTCCCCACTTTCCTACAAGTTCAGGAGCTGCAACAGACAACTGCATATATACTGCGAAGTTACCAATACCAATTGGCATTTCTCCGGTTCTCATCCTGTTATAAAAGTTAGCCATTACAGGTACTCCATAGTTGGTATACATTTCAGTATATTCAACAAATGCTCTGTATGCCTCGGGTGTGTCCAGCGCGGATTTCAGTCCGTCCTCGGTATAGAAGCTTCCGCCATGCTGGAACAACAACTGGGTAAAGTCCCTGGAATAATAGAACTGAAGTCCGTTTTGATACAACACAGGCAACACGTAATCATATAATTCCTGTCTCGTATTCGGTATCGAAATGCCCAGCTCGGTCAGAATGTCTTTTCTATAGAACATAACATTAAAGTCCATTGTCTCGGGTATGGCATAAACCCCGCCGTTATATTCGTAAGGTATCATAATGCCATCCAAGAATCTGCTTTTTACTTCCTCAAAATCATCCATTTTTGACAAGTCATATACCGCATCCCTTATTGCAAATTCCACCGGTGAATTGGAATCCACGCCAAGGGCTACATCAGGAGCCCTTCCTGATGTTATTGCAAGAAGTATGGCATTAACGCTTCCTGCGTTCAGCTGTGACGCCGGAAGAACATTAAGATTTATTGCAATACCGGTTTTCGGTGTAAAGCTCTCATCAGCCAGTTCTTTTATAACTTCAGCCCATTCTACGCCTCTTGCAACCCAAACATTTATAGTCTCTTTTATCTCAGTTGATTCATCCAAAATACTTCCTACATTATCGTAGTCCTTCTTAAAAGATACCCAGAAGTTTACTATTGTTGTCCACAGTTTTTGGAACAGGGAAGCTTTTTCATTCTTCCACTTCTCATCTGCAGGTCCTACTTTGAAATAGTCAATCATTAACGGTTGGCTCTGCAGTTGCAAATACCAATCGCCCAAACTTGATTGCGCCGTATTTAAATCATTCATCTTTCTGGCTATGCTTTCAGGTTTTTTAATCATATATTCGAGCTGCTTCTTTATTGTAAGGAAGTTAGCAGCCATCGACGTGTTTTTCTTAGATATTTCTTTCAGGGCATCATGCTTTTCCTGCAAGCTATCAGCCAATTTCTGCATGTTATCCTTTAAATCAGGTATTTTTTCAAAGAACTCATAATCGTAGTTCGGATCCGGATCATTACCCGTAATTTTTATAATATCCATTACTATTTCAGACAGAAGCAGGTTGTCTTCATTAAGGGACATAATAATATCGTTTAAAGGACCAAATTTCACAGTCATGGTAAGTGTATGTCTGCCTGCGGTCAAATAAAACTCATAAGGTTCTCCCTTTTCATCTTTCAGCTCTAACAAAGTCCAATCCTTAGTATACGGAAATTTATAACTTAATAGTTCCTTAAAGGGTACCTGACCGTCTATAGCAATTTGCCTGTATGAAGGAAGTCCGTCATTCCAGTTATGAATGTATCGTATACCTATCTTATACAGACCGTCCTCAGGAACGGTAAACTCCCACGTAATAGATTCATTTCCGCCTCTCCACCTGTATCCGCCCATTGTATTCAATTTCCTGTAGGCAATGGAACGTGGTTTTACTGTCGGATCTCCGTCAGATTCCCTTCTGAGTGTAGGATCACTTTTTTCAATTGTTGTGGATTCGGCTTGGAATTCAATTGACTGAGTTGCACGTTTATATTGATTCTTTTCATAGGATGCCTTAACTTCTTCATAACTTAATATATCAATGCATTGTGCAATTTTTATGTAGGAAATTGCCATAGGTTCTTGCATATATTCCATTTTAATAGTATGCTTGCCGCTGGTTAAATAGAACCTAAAAGGCTCTTCAACCAGACCGGTTGAATCTATGAATCGTATGGTTCTCCAGGTACGGACCTCTACCTGGGACGGACGGGTTTCATCACCTATACTGTTTACTATCGGCTCATTGGCGTCTTTAAACATTCTTGGGAATGTTACATTATTGGCTTCCAGAAATGGTATTTTATCATCTATTACAATTGACCTGACACCCGGATTAGACGAATTATCCATCATATAATATTCTACTTCAATCTGGTATAATCCGGTTTCTTTGATATCCACTTCGAATTCTATTTGTTTTATATCTTTGGTCCATTGAAAGACATTATCTTTGCCCTGAAATGATGATAATTTGATGTATTCGCCGTTCTGATCCTTGATGGTGCTTAAATCAACATTTATAGTATCTTTAGCTGAAACATACCCCTTTTCATTATATTCTTTTAGTACTTTATTATAGTAAGGGGTCTCTGACGAACTATTATAAAATTCCTGGAATTCGCTGTTACCCTTGTAGTCAGCATACTTTTCTTTTAATGGTACCCCTTCTTCTGCCGCCTTCAGGGTAACCGGAGAAAGTAACATTTCTCCGATAATAACAAATGAAAGGATAAATGAAATAAAAAGTACTATAATCTTCTTCATTGTCCTCACATCACATGCCGCAAGAAATATTTCCAGCGACTTCCCCCTCTTTCATGCTGTATAATATCATGAACAATTCGTATGCTATATTAGCAAATAGATAATGTTTTGTTAAGTATAAATAATTTGATAAAATAATAAAAAAATTGCTAAACTTATCATATTGATGATTTTTAATTCCAGTATTTAGTGCCGTTTTAACCTTAAGATAATTGCTTTAAATCTATTTGCAATTTATTTCCATTTTCCATTTCTATTTTTATTTATATTTATATGATGTTGTTTTTGACTTTTTATATAGCATATTTTTGACAATTTTAGTTGACTTTTGACTGCTGGGATTCATCATTTATTGAATTTAGGCTGGCAAAGTATCGCTTGCGATACATAACAGGTGTTATATTATATTTCTCTTTAAATATTCTGGTAAAATAACTGGGAGTTTCATATCCGAGTCTTTTGGCTATTTCCACTATTGTTATGTCTTCTTCGGTTTTTAATATTTCCAGTGCTTTTTCTAATCTGCAGTTTGTAACATATTCCGAAAAGTTCATAGACGTATGAGTCTTGAATATTCGGCTCAAATGGCTAACGCTAATATGAAAATGTTCTGCAACACTGCTTAAGGAAGCACTACCAGGATTAGCCCGTATATATTCAATTATGCTGTCAATATATTCTTTATTTATAAAGAGCTTTCTATTATTCATATATTCAGCATATTTATCTATACATTGGATTATCCATTCTACACACTGGTCCAGGCTTTGTATCTTATTGAAGTTTTCTACTATTGATGTCATATTTTCAGTCTCCGAATTAATATCCTTATCAAGATATGAGTTGGAAATACAACGGATAATTCTCATTAATATATATTGGGTATAGTCATAGGATAATGAATGCTTTCTTATTTCATCAGTTTTTTGTAAAATATATTCTTTCAATTCATCGTATTTCTCAAGATTAATTAAGGAAGTAATGTAGCTGTCAAAATCATTCCCTAAGTTCATGGAATTGTTATCAAAATTATTAATATCAGTTGAGGTAAATACATTTGAATAGTTGTAAATATAAGTATATCTGGAAGCCTTATTTACTTCATTATATAAATAGGGCAGCTGGTTATTATGAACCGTACATGAGCTTATAAAAATGTTGCATTTAATATTTAAAGTACTTTCAAGGCTGGTAAGCATATCTATATAAAATATCTTATTAATATAATTATCTTTCTGGTTAATAAGACAATAAATATTATCCTGGTGTTCAATGACATTAATAGCATTAATACTTTTCTCATGAAAATATCTGTAAATATATTCTATGTATTGAGATTTTAATTCACTTTTATCAGCTTTATCTTGTTCTTTTATTGTTTCCGGATCAATTGATATAACTACAATTAAATAATAGGGATATAATTTCTTCCCATTAGCAAAGTATTCAAGAACTTTTTCTGTTTCTTCAGGGGATAATTTACCGTAAACCAAATCCATAAAAGCAGAATACCTTTCCAGTTTCCGGTTATCATGCATCCATGCCGGATAGCCGGTTATTAATAGATTTTGAGTCGATTTTTTGAATACATGTGCGTTTTTCTTGTAATATATATAATCATACAACAGTATTAACAAAGCAAGGCAAATTAATATTATATTACATATTGCTTTTACATCTGCAGATTTTAATATTTTATTCCTCAATAAGAAGCTTTCATATATATCTTTCTGCGGAGAATAATATACATAAATCCAATCGCTTACTTTAGATTTCATATATGTGAATGAGAATACATTATTATTAAATTTCCTGTGAATAAACAGCGAATCATCTTCCGGGAAATTCTCAATGGTTTCTTTTATGATTTCGTCTGAGAAAATGTTATTTCCTTTGCTGTAAATCACATTATACTCATCATCCATGACCATGAAAGCACTTCTCGGATTATCAATAAGCATTTCAACATCAAAAATCACGTCTTTATTTGCATATACAATTATAAAACCAATAAATTTATCACCGGATGAATTGCTTCCCAAATACGGAAATAAAAAAGATATCCTGTCATTATCCATATTGATAATCCTGATTTTATCCATATTTTCACTGAAGAAAAACAGGTCAAAGACTCTTATTATATCGTCAACGTTGTTGAATCCCCATTCACTGTTCTCAAAATTCAAGTATCTGCCCCTGCGGTCAGAAATAACAGCTTTATCATACGTCCTATAAAGTATTATTTCTGACACAACAGGGTTTGTTTTACGCAACTCATATAATTGCACATTAATTTTACCTAAAAATTCCATATCACTGTCATCATGTGTGAAAAAAGTCGACACCTCAGTAAGGTTGTCATATTTAAAGAAGTTCTTGTCTATAAACCCAAAAACATTATCAGCAACAATTTTATCTACATAATTCATTTGGCTATGTATAATTTTCCCCACGTGCTGTTCAATTATATCTTTATATCCGATATTAACACTTAAATATGTCAAATTTGCAATAATAACCACTACTATAATAAGCAGAATAATATTCAAAAAAATAAATAATTTATGAGTCAGCTTCATTCTGATTGCCTCACATTTTAAAATTTTAGGCAAATTTTATCATAAATTAAATATTAGAAATATTTATTTTATATTTTCTTATATTATTTTATATATTATTATATTATATTACATAATTCAAGGTTGGCAAGGGGTCAATGAGTATACCTTTAAGTTGGCATATTCAGCAATCAGCGGAGCCATCTGCCTAAACCCTATTTTGCCCGGTCCAAGAAGAGGTCCATATGTCTTGCCGTCATCTTCCCAGTCAAATATGGTTAATTCATTTATTCTAAATATAATCCTTGGACCGTATTTGATTAAGTTTATGTGATAGGGAGGTTTAGCATCCTCAACTGAAGGTATAGGATCCGCTCCCTGGCATACCAGATGGAAACCATAGCTTTTTCTTAGATTGCACGTATGAAAAGCCCGTTCTTCCGGCCATTTTCTTCTGAAATAGGACACGTGGAAGGCATTTATATCTCCATGATGATAATACTCGTATTCCCCTGTTCTGACGGTTAATGAGGGATCAAAAATATCCTCACCATTTTTTCCGCGGGCTGCAAAGAACAGGATACACAATCCGGGTTCCCTTATAGGCCAGAAGTCCCACTCAATTTCAATATCCGACGGAAAGTCCTTATCGCACCAAAAAACAAAATTTGATTTTTGTCCTTCACTTGGGTCAAGCAGGTTTTCCATCCTCATCCTATGATTGGGGAATGTTATGGACGCGCTTCCTTCAAGCCTGAATCCTTTCACATCATTCTCCGAAGCCAGAGGATTTTCATATATCAGAGTTTTATTCACGCCTTCAATAACAGTTATAGGATTATTTTCCAAGGACATTCTTATCACCTCATTATATTATGATTATGATTAATATAATTCTAGACTCTTATATTTTTATTTAATTAATCTTATTTATGCAATTATAATTTTAGATATTAATTCTTAAATACATTACATTATACTTATTATAAATTATAATTCATTATCAAATCTTATAATTTCGTATTCATAACTGCCAATCTCATGCTTTCCCGGAGGTACCGGCCTGCCGGTAATTACGTTAACTGCGGATGACGGAATTGTAACACTACCGCCTTTTCCGTCCATATTTATTATAACCCATATTTTAAATCCGTCTCCACGGCGCGGCGCTACGATAGTTCCCTCGCTGACATCGGTCTTTAATGTTATACCTGCTTCTTCTGCATAATGCATAATCATGGCCCTTATCATTTGCTCTCCTTCCGGTCCGAAAGGCAATGAACCAAGCATTACTATTTTTCCTTTTCCTACCTTATGTTCAGTAATAAATGCATATCCCGGAGTTAAACCGCCTTCTATGATTCCGACAGCTGAAGCTCCGGCCGTTTCAAAAACCGCACTCCACATTGCAAGAGGCGCCTCCAGGCCAAAGGCCTTGCCAATAGCACCCGTTCCATCCATAGGATATGTAAATGCAGTTTCAACCCCGGCAATGCTTTCTAATTTTCCAAGTGCTGCATCAGTATGAATTGTATGCTCTTCGGTTCTTCCACCGGTTAAGGGCCCCACAAT
>Ga0134092_1000307_pt1 | contig 51043 bp, 53 predicted proteins | sample 3_6taG_FD_94454 | JGI IMG/M metagenome (GOLD analysis project Ga0134092, IMG submission 94454) | Switchgrass degrading microbial communities from high solid loading bioreactors in New Hampshire, USA - 3_6_20_6_A3 metaG | ecosystem: Engineered > Bioreactor > Semi-continuous > Anaerobic >... | reverse complement strand
ACTTTGATGTTTTCTGCCACAATGCCTGCGGAAATAGAGAATATCGCCAATAAGTTTATGCATAAACCACGCCTAGTAAGGGTAAAAGCCCAGGAGATGACAGTACCTAAAATCCAACAAGATTATTATGAGGTTCCGGAACGACAAAAGTTAGATGCCCTTTGTCGTTTGCTGGATGTCCAGTCTCCGGAATTGGCCTTGGTATTTGGTCGTACCAAAAGAAGGGTAGACGAATTATCCGATGCTTTACAGAAAAGGGGGTATTTGGCCGAAGGGCTACACGGTGACTTGAATCAAAGGCAGCGAGAAACAGTTATTAATAAATTTAGAAATGGGGAAATCGAAATCCTAGTGGCTACCGATGTAGCCGCCAGAGGTTTAGATATCAGCGGTGTTACCCATGTTTATAATTTTGACATTCCCCAGGATGTGGACAGTTATGTTCACCGTATAGGGCGTACAGGACGAGCAGGAAAGGAAGGAGTAGCAATTACTTTTGTGGAGCCCCGGGAATATGGTCAATTACGTAATATTGAACACACAATAAAAAGAAAATTAAATCGACAGCAATTACCTACTATTGGAGAAGTTAAAAAAGAAAGACAAAAGGTTGTAGCCAATAAAATAACTGAGGTAATAGCCGAAGGAAAATACGGTGAATTTAAGTATCTGGCCGAAAAATTAATTGATGATTATGATTCTTTAACAGTGCTGGCAGCTGCTTTAAAATTAATCAGTGGAACTGAACATGAACAGCGCAACCTGGATATTGTGTTAACAGCAGAAAAACCGGTGATTGTAAAAGAAAAACATCCCCGTGCTGGTGTAAAAAATAAATCTGCAAAAAAATCTAAACTAAGGAAATCTGTGAAAAAACATTAGCTTTTGAGTCAAGCTTGTTGGGCAGATATTTTTTTGGGATAGACTTCAAAGAGAAATCTGACCCCAAAATTTAACCCGTAAGCCAAAAGGAGGTTATTATGCTTTATTTAGATAATAGCGCAACAACCCCGGTACATCCGGAGGTTATTAGAATTATGACAGATGTCTTGGAAAAACATTTCGGTAACCCTTCTTCTTTACACAGAAAAGGTGTAGAGGCAGAAAGGTTGTTAACAAAATCCAGAGAGGTAGTTGCTCAGACCTTGGGGGTGGAGCCAGAGGAAATAATCTTTACCTCCGGAGGAACGGAGGGAGATAATTTAGCTATAAAGGGAATTGCCCTAGAGTATCAAAACAGGGGTAAACATGTCATTACTACTAAAATTGAACACCCGGCTGTGAGGGAAGCCTGTAGTCAACTTGAAAAACTGGGGTTTGATGTTACCTATTTAGATGTAAATAAAGAAGGTTTTATAAATATTGAGGAATTGAAAAAAAGTATAAGAAAGGATACTATTTTAGTCAGTGTGATGCAGGTGAACAATGAAGTAGGCACTATTCAGCCTATCCAAGAAATTGGGGAGATTTTGCGGGGCTATCCGAAGGTTTTTTTTCATGTGGATGCAGTTCAAGGCTACGGAAAAGTTCCGATTAAAATAAAGGAGTGGGGGATAGACCTATTAACTATATCCGGTCACAAAATTCATGGTCCTAAAGGTGTGGGAGCTTTGTATGTTAAAAAGGGAACTACCCTATTTCCTTTATTGGCAGGAGGAGGCCAGGAGGTAGGAGTAAGGTCGGGAACGGAAAACCTTCCGGGAATAGTAGGTTTTGCCAAAGCTTGTCAGATTGCCCGGGAAATATCCGACAAAAAATACGATGAAATAGCAAGTCTTCGTCATAAATTGATTAACAAGTTAACTAAGGAAATGCCACAGGTAGTGATTAACGGACCTAAGGGCCAAGGAGCATCCCCTTATATTCTTAATCTAAGTATTCCGGGGTTAAGAGGAGAAGTATTGGTACATGCTTTAGAAAAAGAAGAGATTTTTGTTTCTACAGGATCAGCCTGCTCTTCCAAAAAAGAAATAACCAGCCCTGTGTTAACGGCTATGGGTTTGGACCCGCAGGTTAAAAAAGGTTCCATAAGAGTAAGCTTTTCGTATAACATAACAGAGAAAGAAACGGAAGATTTTGTGGTAAAATTAAAAAAGTCCGTAGAAAAACTAGCTAAGATGGGGTGAGAACATGTATGACCATATTTTAATCCGGTATGGTGAACTGGCCCTTAAAGGGAAAAATCAGAAGACCTTTTTAAACCAACTGGTAAAAAATATTAAAGAGTTGATTAAATCTGAAACCGGCGAAGAACCATTAATAGAAACGGAACAAGGTCGAATTTTTTTAAAATTAAATGGCCAATCACCGGAAAAATATTATGAACCTTTGAAAAAAGCTTTCGGAGTATTGTCCTTTAGTCCTGTTCGGAAAACCGAGTTAGATATGGAAGCAATGCAAAAGACGGCACTGGAGGAGATGCTGGCTTTGGATAAAAAACCGGCTACTTTTCGGGTGACGGTAAGAAGACCCAACAAAAGGTTTCCGGTAAAATCTCCCCAAGCCCAAAAAAATATAGGGGCATTTCTCCTTCGTAATTATTCAGGACTAAAGGTAGATCTCCATTCGCCGGATGTGGAAGTTTTTGTAGAAATCAGGTATGATGCTGCCTATGTTTATACTAGAAAAATTAATGGCCCCGGAGGTCTTCCCTTGGGTACGGGAGGAAAAGCCATGCTCCTTTTATCCGGGGGGTTGGACAGTCCTGTAGCCGGCTGGCTAACCATGAAGCGGGGTGTTGTCATAGAAGCAGTCCATTTTTACAGTTATCCCTATACCAGCGAAAGGGCTAAAGAAAAGGTATTAGATTTAGCTAGAGTTTTAGCCCAATTCGCCGGTGAAATTAAAGTACATATTGTGCCTTTTACTCGCATTCAAGAGTCAATAAGTGAAAAATGTTATGACAGCCTTTGGATTACTCTCATGCGTCGGTTTATGTTCAGAATTGCTGAAAGGATAGCTGAAAAAAGAAATGCTTTAGCTTTGGTTACAGGGGAGAATATCGGGCAAGTGGCCAGTCAAACTATTGAGAGCATCTATGCAATCAACCGAGTAATCCATACACCTGTGCTCAGGCCGTTAATAACCATGGATAAAGAAGAGATTATGAATATTGCCAGAAATATAAACACTTATGATATTTCCATTCGCCCTTATGAAGATTGCTGTACAGTTTTTTTGCCCAAAGAACCAAAAACCAAGCCCAAATTAGAAGCCTGCGAAAAGGCCGAAGAACTCCTTAGGGTAGAGGAACTGGTGCAGGATGCGGTACAAAATACGGAAGTAATTACCATTAAAGGAAAAGCAGAGGATCAATTCGGCTATTTTTAATAATTAAAAATATTATGATAAATTCAAAATATTATTGACAATTATTTTGTCCCCTTTATATAATGTTTAAAAAAAGGGGTGATGGGCATGAAAGACTGGGATATTATTTTAGAAATTGAAACAAAAATAAGTATGGTTTTAGACGATCTTGAACAATTAGCTCAGCTTTTACAAAAGTGTAGAGAAGAACGAGGTTGGATTAATTTCAATGATCCCCTTACCGGTAAAGCTTGTAGAATAGATGAAGCCCTGAAACATATTTATACTGCCCATTCGGAAATACTGGCCATAGATGTTTGTTCTTGTGAAAGGGAAGTGGTGTAATTAAGCCGTCATTAAGGACGGCTTGATTTTTTATCAGAAGCATTGGTTCTGTTTTATTCCTAGAAGATGGAAGGAACTTGTCTCCGGGAAGGAGTAGTGTTAAACTAAGAAAAGTATGAGGTCGAATTTTGCATAAATTTTCAGGCAAAATCCAGGAGGAGTGCATAATGGAACCAATTGAAAGAGTCAAAAAGTTTTTAGCTGAGCAGGATGTAAAATTGGAGGTTATTGAATTTCCGGAAGGTGCAACTGAAACTTGTGATTTGGCCGCTCAGGCTTTAGGGGTGGAACCGGCTCAGATTGCTAAATCCCTTCTTTTTATCGGCAAAAATACTAATGTTTTAGTTGTAACCTGTGGAGATGAAAAAGTGGATACGAAAAAATTAAAACAGTATTTCGGCGGTAAGTTCAGGTTTGCTCGCAGTGAGGAAGTAGAGGAAATCACCGGTTTTCCTCCCGGAGGAGTTTGTCCTTTTGCATTAAAGGAGGAAATTCCTATTGTCCTGGACAAATCTTTAGCCCGCTTCCCGGTTGTATATACCGCTGCCGGCAACTCCGGTTCAGCAGTACCGGTAACATTAGAACAATTATTGACCATTACTAAAGGCGAATGTTTAGATGTTTGCTAAAGGTTATGGTAATTGGAGGAGAAGGATATGGCTAGCTTATTTCGCGAACCCCTAAATAGGGGCATAGATTGTCGTCTTTTTGGAACAATTCTATACCTAAATGAAGAGTGTCCTTTTCATAATTTAATGGATATCTATGTGGCTGAATTAGCTCCGGGGGAAGCAGTTGTAGAAGTTCCAGTAGGAAAGGACCATATAAACCCTAATAATATTGCCCACGGTGGCGTTGCTTTTTCTCTTGCTGACACAGCAATGGGTATGGCCATTAGAACCTTAAACCATAACTCGGTAACCATGGAGGTTAACATTAAATTTATAAAACCTGCCTATAAAAGCGATTACCTGAAAGCAATAGGTAAAGTTATTGAATTAAAGGAGAAAATAATTAAGGCAGAAGCAGAAGTTATTAATCTTAAAGGGGAAAAGATTGCTGTAGCGCAGGGGATTTTTTACAATAAAGGCAAACTAATTGACGGAGTAGTGGTAGAACAAGATACCTCCCAGGATTAAAATGCTGCCAATTAATTGTTGGAGGGTTAAAGTCTCCTGAAAGAGAAAATAAGCCAGGGCAGAAGCAATTACCGGTTCTCCTAAAATGCTGATGGAAACTGAAGAAGCAGGCAAAAACTTAATGGCCCAGTTTAGCAGGGAATGGCCCATTATGGTACAGAAGAAAGCCAGGGCCAAAAAAATTAAAAAATCCTGTAGGGAATAATTTGTAAAGGAATACCCTCCTAAAAGGGCAAAAAAGAATAAGAGCAAAGTGCTGAAGCCGTAGACCAAGGTGGTATAGGGTAATAAAGACATGGTTTGTCTTAAATATTTTCCACAAAGGTAATAGCCTGCTACCATTATGGCTCCGATTAAAGCTAAAGCATCACCCCAGAGGTTAGTGGGTCCTAAGCAAAAATCCCCCCAACTTAAAATAACCGTTCCGCCAAAAGCGATGCTAACACCTATTAAGGCTTTAAGAGGCAGTTTTTCCCGCCAGAGAAGATAACTAAAAATAATGACAAATAAAGGCTGGGTATTAACTAAAACGGTGGAACTGGCTACGGAAGTGTAATTTAAAGAGCTGAACCAACTTATAAAATGAAAAGCTAAAAAAAGGCCGGAAATAAAGGCCACCCGGTACTGTTTGCCGGAAAAAAATCTAAAGTCTTTTCGATTATATTTTAAGGTAAAGGGTAATAACATTAGAAAAGTAAACAGTAACCTGTAGCCTGCCGTTATTACAGAAGGAGCGGTGGTTAACTTAACAAAGATTGCTGAACTGGAAACACCAATAACACCTACTATAACAGCTAGATAAGGATTAGCCAAACGCAAAATAAGCACCTCTTTTAGGAATATACTATGTAATTAATTAATCCTGTAAGGTATTATTTCTGCAAAAAATGAGAAATACCTTTATATGGTCTTTTTATAATGGATATAAACCGTAAATACCAATTAGTAGTTTAAGGAGAAAAAGGATGTTTACATTTCAGGATTTACTGTTTATTTTAGCAATCTTCTTCATTTTGAGAATAATGGGCAAAAATTAGCTATTTGTTTTCTGGAGTAAATAATTTAGGAGGATAAAGGTGAACCCTGAACTTGAAATAATTGGTTATTTAGGACCTGAAGGTACTTATTCAGAACATGCCGCTTTAAAATTCGCGGAAAAATATAAAATCACAAAATTTAAGGACTTTCCTACTATCCCCCATGTGCTGCAGGCAGTGGAACATGGGGAAATTACTTTGGGAATAGTACCTGTAGAAAATTCCATTGAAGGTACTGTTAATATCACCTTAGATATGTTAGCTCATGAACTGAGTTTACGGATTTTAGGGGAAATCGTAATTGATATTAAACACTGCTTAATCAGTAAAGCAAAGGATTTGAGTAAAATTCATACCATCTATTCCCATCCCCAGGCTTTAGCTCAGTGTCGTCTTTTTTTACAAAATCATTTAACCCAAGCCTGCTATCTAAATTGTAATAGCACTGCGGAAGCAGCCTTACTGGTAAAAGAAGGACAAGAAGGTTTGGCGGCTATTTGTTCCGTTTGGGCGGCGGAGAAGTATCAGGTAGATATAATCTGCGAAAATATCAGCGATTATAGTTCAAATCAAACCAGGTTTTTGGTTGTCGGTAAAAATGATTTCTGCTCAAATAAAAACCGCCAAAAAACATCTTTATGTGTAGCCTTAGCCAAAAATAGGCCTGGCGGACTTTATGATATCCTGGCAGAATTTATTCCGGACCAAATAGATCTTTCTAAAATTGAGTCCCGTCCGGCCAAAAAGGAACTGGGAGAATACATATTTTTTATTGATTGTTTGGCCGACCTGGAAATTGAGTATAAACATGTTTTAAACAGGTTAAAACAAAAATGCAAATTGGTTAAGATTTTGGGCACTTACAATAGAATTGAGGTATATAATCAGCAAGATGGGGAAAGATAGACTTACGGGAGGTGACTATATGGATAAAAAAGTAAGTCTAGATGATTTTCCCAGAGAATTAGCTGAAGTTATAGAAGAGGGGAAAAAACACGGTATAAGTGATGAATTAATGGTTAAAGGAATGATTAGCATCGGCAACCTGTTAGGTAAATTTGTTAAGCCTGACTCTCCTGAAGAGGCACTAATGAAGGAAATGTGGGAATTAGCAACAGATGACGAAAAAAATATGTTAGCCAATCTTGTGTTGAGAGCCGGTAAAAGAAGAATTGAAAATACTTAAAACTTAGCAAACGGACTCTAAAAGAGTACTTTTGCTAAAAAGAAACAAATCTCTAATACATTTCATCTATAAAAACCACTTGATTGCTAAAATAACAACCCCTATAATTAATAAACCATTGCCTGACCAGTTTAATTTAAGATAAAACCTTTTCCTTTCCGGAAAGGGTTTATCTTTTTTTCCGGCTAAATAGTAGAGACCCAGAGATTTCAAAATTACGGCAATAAATAAAAGACAATAAGCTATTTTATACATTTTAATTACACTCCTTTTTTAAGTGAATAATTACTGTTTCAATCATAATTCACTAGGTTAAGGTTGCGGCTAAGGTACAGGATTTATGGTAAACATTTTATCAGTCTTTAATTAATAATAAGTTAAAGCTATAAATTTTGTAAAGTGAATAATTTTTACTTGTCAATTAAATACTATCAATTGCTTTGTCTATAAGGAGAGGATTAAAAGATGCTGGAATTAGTCCTGCGAACTTTGGTAGTGTATTTCGTTCTTTTAATCTTCATGCGTTTAATGGGGAAAAGGGAAATCGGCCAGTTATCTGCTATTGATTTTGTTGTTGCTATTGTCATTGCAGAATTAGCGGCTATTCCTTTAGGTGATAAAAACATACCACTTATACGTGGCCTTCTACCCATTGCTATTCTAGCTTTCGCTCAGATAGTATTATCTATATTATGTTTAAAAAGCAACATTTTTCGTAGGATTTTTTATGGCAAACCAAATATTTTAATTGCTAATGGTAAAATTCAGGCCAGGGAAATGAGGCGGGCCAGGTATAATATGGACGATTTATTAACTCAATTACGAGAAAAAAATGTATTTAATATAGCCGATGTAGAATTTGCAGTTTTAGAAACCTCCGGACAACTTACCGTATCCCTAAAATCCCAAAAGCGCCCTTTATGCCCTGCTGACCTAAACATTCCCACTGAGTATGAAGGGATACCGCTCACCTTAATTGATGACGGGGAAGTGAATACCCGGGGTTTGGCAGATGCAGGTTTAAGCAAAGAATGGCTTATGGAAGAACTGAAAAAGCGGAACATATCTTCTATTGATGATGTATTTTTTGCCAGCATGAGTCCAAATGGTGAAATCTATTTGGTAGAAAAGGAAATTGCTTTTAACAGCAAGGAAGAAAAAATATATTGAGGACATGTCATCTATGACTGATTTTATAAAGATTACACATAAGAGGGAAGAATTTTTAAAACAGAGAAGGATTTTCCCTTTAATAAAAGAATGAATATTTTAAAAAATATTTTGGAATAAGGTTTTTAGGTAACCCGCCTTTAATTTGGAACAAAAATCAATAAGTCACGTCAATTAATTTAGTAGAAAAAGATTTATTTTTTGGAGGTAGATTTAATGAAAAAATTCTTAGTTTTAGTTTTGACCTTTCTTTTCGCCGTAAGCATAGCAGGTTGCTCTGGTGAGAAAAACACTGATCCCGTTCCCCCAGTGGAACCGGAGGAAGAAGAACAAGAAACTTCGGAAGTGGAAAGTGTGGTTTACTTATATTTCGGTACAGAAGAGGGCTATTTGCGGAAAGAAGCGCGGACTATTTCCGGCTTGCCTACTGCGGAACGGGGCCGGGAATTAATCGAAGAGCTTATTAAAGGAAGTCAAGCAGAAGACGATACTTTGGATGTAATACCTAAAGGTACGGAAATTTTAAATTATACTTATGTTGAAGAAGAAGGTTTGGCCATTGTTGACCTTTCTGAGCATATTCATGGGGCAACCGGTTCTATGGGTGAACTTTTAGCCGTTTATGGCATAGTCAATACCTTAACGGAACTTCCTGGAATAGAAAAAGTGAAAATATTAGTTGAGGGTGAAGAAGTAGAAACCATTTCCGGTCATATATATTTGCGGGATCCTCTGACCCGGGATGAATATTTATTGGAAGAGAATATGATGAAATAGGGGTGGGTTAAGTGAGAGTAATCAGTACGGCAAAGATATCTTCCCATCATATACAGCCTATTTTAGAAAAGTATCCCGAACTTATTTTTGAATATGGGCCGATTGAGGAAGTGAAAGACAAACTAAAGGAAGCGGAAATTTTAATTACTTATGGGGAAGATTTAACGGCAGAAATTGTAAAAGAATGTAAAAGTTTGAAATGGATGATGGTAGTCAGTGCCGGTTTGGATAAACTGCCTTTTGAGCAGCTTATGGCCCAAAATATTTTAGTAACAAACGCCAAGGGGATTCATAAAATACCCATGGCTGAACATACCCTTGCTTTAATGTTGCAGGATTCACGGCGTTTGGTACCTATGTTGGATAACCAGCGCAAGTCTTTATGGGATAGAACATTGCGGGTAGCAGAATTAGCCGGAAAGACACTGGTTATTGTAGGGGTAGGTGCCATTGGTGAGGAAATAGCTCGAAAAGCGAAAGCTTTTGATATGCAGGTAATCGGTGTAAATCGTTCCGGTAAATCAGTACCTTATGTTGACAGGATATTTAAAAATGATGATTTATTAAAAGCTTTGGAGTTAGCAGATTATGTAGTTGTGGTGACACCTTTAACTCCGGAAACTAAAGATTTATTTGGTGAAAAAGAATTTAAAGCCATGCCCGAAAACTGCTATTTTATAAATATTGCCCGGGGTCATGTGGTTCAGGACGAAGCCTTGTTAAAAGCCTTAAAAGAAGGCTGGATTAGAGGTGCTGCCTTAGATGCATTTCGGGAAGAACCTTTGCCTGCTGACAGTCCTCTTTGGCAGGCCCCTAATTTAATCATAACTCCTCATTTGGCCGGTCGTTCTCCATTTTATATGAAAAGGGCAATGGAAATTTTCAAACACAACTTAGAGGTTTATTATACCGGTGAAGGTGAGATGCTTAACGTGGTGAATTTGGAAAGAGGATACTAAGAACTTAAAGTGTTATCTTTACTTCAAGAAATGCTTATTAGAGAAACCTTTTTGTCGAGATTATTAAAGAATTTTGACCAATTACTAGTCACTAATCACTAGTCACTAATGCATGAAATCCCTCCTGCTGTTATAAACTAATCAAAAAGGCAGGTGGGATTTTATTTTGGATTTTTCCAGAGTAGTTGAAAAAACAAAGGAGCCATATTTTACCGTTAAGCATAAACTTTTATGCGTTCCCCGGGAAGATTACGAAAGAGTCCTTAAAGATTTTTTAGACCCTTATTCAGAAGAAGGGGTACAAGAGTTTGTCAGTCTCTATCTGGAATCTAAAGGGGATCCAGGTATTGTAGGATTGGTTGGTGTAGAACGTCAAGGTGAAAAAGTATTAATTGATGCAGCGGTTAGATACCAGCATGAAAATGATTGAAATCGCCTTAGGGCGATTTTGTTCTTTTATCCCCTTTACCTAAATATAAATAAATATTAAGCAAAGTCATATTTATATTTAGGTGGTGGGCGGCACAGGTGTTAATGGAACTTTTGCTAGGGTTAATTATCATTTTGCTAGGTGCAGAGTTATTTACCAACAGCGTGGAATGGTTAGGGGCTAAACTGGGTTTATCCGAAGGGGCGGTAGGCAGTATATTAGCTGCAGTAGGTACTGCCCTACCAGAGTCGATCATCCCGGTAGTGGCCATTCTTTTTTCTCCAGATGTTAATACTACTCACATAGGTATAGGAGCCATATTAGGTGCTCCTTTTATGCTGGGTACTTTGGCATTTTTTATTGTGGGTTTTAGTGCTCGTTGTTTTCCTTGGCGTGGTCCTTATGTTTACAACCTAAAAATTGACTTGCAAACTGTTAAACGTGATTTATTAGTTTTTATTTTCCTGTATAGCCTGGCTTTAGGTGCTTCTCTAACCGTAAACAATCTTTATCATAAAGTAATATCTCTTGTTCTTGTAGTATCCTATTTCTTTTATACTTTAAGAACTTTCTATTCCGGTAAAAATTTAACTTCTATGGACTTAAGACCCTTATATTTTTGTTTCTGGCGTAAGCCCTGTATGATAATAATTTTAATCCAAGTAGCAGTTGGGTTGACAGCTATTGTCTGGGGGGCCAACTATTTTGTGGCGGGGATTAAAGTTCTGGCTGAAAGTATAGGGATACCACCTTTGATTTTAGCTATAATTATTGCTCCCATTGCCACAGAACTACCGGAAAAGTTTAACAGTATCATCTGGATTGCTCAAAAAAAGGATACTCTGGCTCTAGGTAATATTACAGGGGCGATGGTTTTCCAAAGTTCCATTATTCCAGCCTTCGGTATGTTTTTTACCCCTTGGCAGTTAAACGGTACATCTTTACTAAGTGGTATTTTAGTGCTCTTTTCCGCTACCTTAGTTTTAGGCAATATTGTTTATAAAAAAAGGCTCAGTTCCACATTATTGATTTGCTGCGGATTCTTTTACTTAATCTTTATTATGGTTGTTTTTTGGGGGCTGTCTTAATGGTTATTGAATTGGAATGGCAGGGGAAGAAATTTACGCCTTCTGTTTATGGCTTGAAAAATAATTTCATTTTTACACCTGAACCTGAGATAATGAAGATAATCAAAGAAAAGGCATTTTTAAAAAGCTGGCAGGTAAGTTTAGTAGGTGATGTAGTTGTAAGGAGAACATTGGCTTCAGGGGTTTGTAGCGGGATTTCCGCTTATGTTCTTTTGAATTTTTTAGGTGAAGAAATACCCTCTGCTCAGGAAGAAATAAAGATCGCCGTTATGCAGGTGCGTACTTGGGGCAGGCCTTTTTTAACTCAAAGCTTAAAAAGTTACTTCAATCATAAGAAGTTTAAAGAAAAACTGGAGAAATCACTGCGAACCACTAATCAGGAATGGTTACCTTTAGTGGTTTTTTTACCTAAAATCAGTAATCTTAAAAAAATAACCTATGCCCATACGGTTGTTCCTTATAGTTTAGAAGAAGGGTTAAGGTGGGTTAAGATTAAAGTATATGATAGCAATTATCCCGGTAATAACAATCTGGTTTTAAAAATAGACAAACTTGAAGGGACTTGGGATTATAGAGATAAGGACGGAAACAGGTGGATATTAACAATAAATTATTTAGGTAATCTGTTGAAAAGGGTTCCCTTTCTCTGGTAAGATAGATGAAGTATAAAGTAGTTGCATTTTTCCAGGCAATAGGTTCTTGGATTTTTCCCCGGACACTAGGGAAATGATAAATTGTGAGGTGGATTATGTTTAAGGCTCTATTATTTGACTTAGATGGCACATTGCTGCCATTGGATTTAGAACTTTTTATTCAGAAATATTTTGAAAAATTGGCTCCTTTTTTTGCCCATAAAGTAGAACCTGAGATTTTGATTAAGGAGTTATGGACTTCTACTATGTCCATGCTGAAAAACTCCGGAACATTAACTAACGAAGAAGTGTTTATGGCTAGTTTCCTCCGGCGATTAAACAAGAGAAAATGGTAATGTACCCCTTATTCGAGAAGTTTTATCAGGAGGAGTTTCCAAAGTTACAAAAATATTCCGGATATTCCCCCTTATCTGCCCAAATTATTGGACAAGCCCAAGAAAAGGGGTATAAAATTGTCTTGGCTACAAACCCTATTTTTCCGGAATTAGCTATTAGGCATCGGATGCAGTGGGCGGGTATAGACAATTTCTCCTGGGATTTAGTTACCACTTATGAAAACAGTCGTGCCTGTAAGCCTAACCCTCTTTATTTCCGACAAATAATCGAGGAAATCAAAGTTTCCCCAGAAGAATGTTTAATGGTGGGTAATGATGTGCAAGAGGATTTGGTTGCAAGTACTCTTGGAATGAAAACTTTTTTAGTAACTGACTATTTGATTGACCGTGGTCAACCTCTCTATCAACCTGATCACCGGGGGAGTTTGCAGGATTTGTTAAGTTTTATAAAGGAGCTACCTGTTCTCGGGTAATTTTATCCAGTATACATTTAACAAAGAATTTTACATAAACTAACCTTAGTTAACTAAAAGGAGGTTAGTTTTGTGAATAAAAAAGAAGATAAAGGTGCAAAATACTGGTTTGAAATTGCTGAAAGTGAAAATGAAGAAATTGAGCAAAAGACACAGGAATTTTTCAGAAATGCGGCCCAAAGACCTATGGGAATCCCGGCAGAGCGGGCAAAATTTACCCGTGGGGTAAAGACCGGTAGTTACAAACGGTTACCTTCCGATAAGTAACATTAACGAGAAACGGACTAGACATTAAGTAAATCAGGTGATTTTCTTTGGATACATTGACACATGGTTTAACAGGCATAGGATTAGCTTGTGTTGTTCAAGAAATTGCAGTAACACCCCAAACCGGCTTAGTAGCTACAGCCTTGATTGCTTCCCAGCTACCTGATATAGATGTTGCTTTAGGCAGCAAAGGGAAAGTAAATTATATTAAACACCACAGGGGTTTTACCCATTCACTTTTATTGTCACCTTTTTATGCCTTATTGCCTGCTTTTGGGGTATGGTTGTTTACGCCGGGCAGCGGATTAGGGTTATTATACCTGGTTAGTTTGCTGTCTATTCTACTGCATTTATTTTTAGATCTTCTCAACTCTTATGGGACCAAGATATTATGGCCTTTCAGCAAACAAAGATATGCTTGGGACCTTTTAATGGTTATTGACCCTTTAATAATACTGGTTTTTCTAAGTGGTTTAGTACTGTATATGTTAGGCAGAGGAAATGAATTTTTATTTTTTATTTTTCCGATTTTAGTACTTTATCTCCTAACAATGTATAAATTTCGGTTAAAAGCCAAGACTTATTTGCTTAAGTTCTTTAAAAAATACAAAGATTTTGCTTTAATGCCACCTTTATTGGGGTGGCGCCGGTGGAATTTTATTCTCTTTAAAGGTCAGGTTTATTATTTAGGTCAAATCGATATTTTTACCGGCCAGGTTAGGATAAAAGAGACTCTCTGTAAAAAGAAAGAGTGTGAACTGGTGAAAGCAACGAAAGAGGAGCCTGAAGTTCAGGTTTTTCTGGAGTTTGCGCGTTTTCCCTGGTTCGCTAAACAGGAAAAAAACGGAGAAGTTCTGATTGAATGGTCAGATTTGCGTTATCGTTTAAGAGAGGGGAATCATTTTTGCCTTTTGACCAAAGCTAAGACAGATAACTAATGTTTTGGATATAATAATTATTAAATATATTTCATTATTTTTGCTGGCTTTATTGTCAATATAATGATAAAATTATTTAATAACAGTCTAATTACATAGACTGTTTACACCCTCCATTTAAAGTCTATCCAGCTATTGGATAGACTCTTTTTTAATTATCTAGTTTTTAAGGGATTAGTGTAAAAAAGGAGAATAAATATGTTGAATATTGGTTGCCATTTATCTATTTCTAAAGGTTTTTATCAGGCAGGTTTAGAAGCTGTTTCAATTGGTGCCAATACTTTTCAGTTCTTCACCAGGAACCCGCGTGGAGGAAAAGCCAAAGAAATTGACCCTGAAGATATTAATAAATTAAAGGATTTAATGGAAAAGAATAATTTTGCTCCTTTATTTGCCCATGCCTCATATACTATGAATTTATGTTCTGACAAGAAACATATTCGTAATTTTAGTAAGATGCTTTTGGAAGATGACTTGAAAAGGGTAGAACAAATACCTAATTGTTATTACATCTTTCATCCGGGATTACATGTCGGTCAAGGAACAAAAAAAGGCTTAGAGTTAATTATTGATGCACTTAATGAAGTTATTAAGGAAGAAAATCAGGTTACTATTTTACTGGAAGGCATGTCCGGCAAAGGGAGTGAAATCGGGGGAAAAATAGAAGAACTAAAGACAATTATTGATGGTGTACAATACAATCAAAAGCTGGGTATCTGTATAGATACCTGTCATATGTATTCCAGTGGTTTGGATATTGTAAACGATTTAGAAGGAGTTTTAGAACATATTGATAAGGTGGTAGGATTAGATAAGGTAAAGGCAGTCCACTTAAATGACAGCAAAACTCCTTTAGGTTCTAATAATGACAGACATGAAACCATTGGGGAGGGGCTCATTGGTTTAGAAGCATTGGTTAAAGTAATAACACATCCTGTATTAAGAAATTTACCTTTTAATCTGGAAACCCCTAATGATGTCCAGGGTTATAAAAAAGAAATTCAATTATTAAGAGAAAAATTTAAAACCTATTTGCAGGATTAATTAAATTAATGTAGAATATATTTTGATCAAAAATATAATAATAAAACTTTTAGGTGCCCATAAAGGGAGAATAGGGAAGTCCGGTGAAATTCCGGCGCGGTCCCGCCACTGTAACTAGTATGCTTTAGTCAATATGCCACTGGAGACGGGAAGGCGTACTAAAGTGAAGCTAGGAGCCAGGAGACCTGCCTAAAGGTTACGTTCCTTTGGATGATGGTAAAGTCCACAGCTTAATTTGCTGTGGACTTTATTTTTAGGTGGGGTTTATTTTCCCTTAAGAGGTACGGAAATTTAGTAAAAATTTCAGGGAGGTAAGATTATGAATTTATTGCAAAAAACTGTTGAAGAAATTTCAGGGAAGTTAGAATCAAAAGCTATGGAAGAAGCTAAAGAGCATCTAAATAATTTACTTAAACCCCGGGGCAGTTTTGGTCGTTTGGAAGATTTGATTGTTCAATTAGCAGGTATCCAGGGTACCCCCAAACCTCAAATAAGGAAAAAAGCAGTAGTGATGATGTGTGCAGACAACGGGGTTTATGCAGAAGGATTTCACAGTTATCCCCAGGAAATAACTAAATTTATTGCAGAACTTTCCGGAGATGACGGTATTATAGGCAGCTCCGTTTTTGCCCGAGCCACCGGAGCGCAAATGGTAGCGGTAGATGTAGGAGTAATCTGTGATTTGCAAAATAAAAACATAATTAATAAAAAAGTCAGGTATGGAACTGACAACATTGCCCAAGGACCGGCCATGACCAGAGAAGAAGCAATAAAAGCTGTCGAAGCAGGAATCGAAGTAACCTCTGATTTAATAGCAAATGGTGTTGATTTAATAGCAGTTGGAGAAGCGGGTATTTGCAATACTACAACCAGTGCAGCCATGCTAGCTTGCTTTACCGGTTTAGAACCTGTTAAGGTAGTGGGTATGGGAGCCGGTCTAGACGAAAAAGGTTTACAACAAAAGATTCAAGTGGTGGAAAAGGCTTTGGCCGTAAATAAACCTGATAAAAATGATCCTCTGGAAGTATTAGCCAAAGTAGGTGGGCTGGAAATCGCCGGAATGGTAGGGTGTTTTCTGGGTTGTGCCGCCAAAAGAGTTCCTGTAGTTATTGACGGTTTTATTTCTGGAGTAGCGGCTCTAACCGCAGTAAAAATCGCGCCGGAGTCTAAAAGTTTCTTATTCCCTTCCCATGTTTCCGCGGAACAGGGCGCAAAGATTGTCTTAGATGTTTTAGGTTTAAAACCTTATTTGACTCTAGACATGCGTTTAGGTGAAGGCACCGGGGCTTTAATGGCTTTTCCTATTTTTGATGTAGCTTTAAGAATAAACAATGAAATGGGCACCTTTGATGATCTGAAAAACAACGGCTAACGTTAAAATAACAGTTTTCAGCTGACCGGCCAACCTCCTAGGTTGGTCAGCTTATTTTTTGGACTTTTTGCCTTCTGAAAGGGTTCGAGGTAATATACGTCTCTCCCCTTTTTTCTTGTTTCCTGCATCCCGCGTCTTGTCTCTTGAATGCCCATTCTTCGTTTTAGCCGCTCAAGTAAAGTATTTTCATTAAGTTTAGTGTTCTTGTGGGTGAAAAATCTACTTTCTATGTCTTTGTTTCTTCGACATTGAAATTGCTTATAAATTGTGATAAAATTCACTTGACTATAAATTTTCCTAATAGTATTTATTCATTTTATTTGGTATTTAATTTTATAAGTGGGCGGGTGGTAGTATGGTTCAAATAGTGGTTTGTGTGGGAAGTTCCTGCCATTTAAAAGGGGCTCGCCTGGTTGTTGATTCTTTTAAAAATATGATTGCAGAATACGGTTTAGAAGATTGTACAGAATTGCAGTTAATGGGGAGTTTCTGCCAGGAGCACTGTACTAAGGGCGTTGTTGTGAAAGTGAACGATCAATTGTTTTTGGAGGTTACCCCCGAAGGAGCAGGGGAAATTTTCCAAAAACATGTTATTCCTTATCTTACTTGTAAAGTAGGGAGGTCTTAATATGCATCCAATTACCACCCGTAGTGCCGATTGTAAAGACTGTTATCGGTGTTTACGGGTTTGTCCGGTTAAAGCCATTAGTGTTAAAGGAGGGCAAGCTAAGGTAAGAGAGGAAAGCTGTATATTATGTGGCAGGTGTGTCTTGGAATGTCCCCAACAGGCAAAATTAATCAGAAGTGAGGTTTATAAAGTTATAGATTATTTAAGTACTGGGCAAAAGGTGGTTTTAAGTATAGCTCCCAGTTTTCCCGCATTTTTTACTAAAGTCAGTTTAAGGGACCTGCTGGCTCAAATTAAATCCTTAGGTTTTTCGGCTGTCGAAGAAACCTCTGTAGGGGCTTACTATACTGCCGAAGAATATAGGCGTTTGTTTATAAAGCAAGAACAAACTACTATTTCCTCTTGTTGTCCGGTGGTAGTTAATTTGGTGGAAATTTACTTTTCAGAGTTAATACCTAATTTGGCCCCGGTGGCCTCGCCGATGATAGCTCATGCTTTAAGCATTAAAGAGAGGTGGGGTGATGAGACAAAAGTTGTTTTTGCCGGACCTTGTATTGGGAAAATGGAGGAGAGAGGCAGAGAAGGAAAAGTAGATGCAGTGATTACCTTTGCTCAGTTGGAAGAACTGTTAAAACAGGGCAAAGAGGATAAAAACAGCCGGGTTTCATTAGAAAATGAATTTTACTGGGAAACCAGGCTTTTTCCTTTGTCCGGCGGAAGCATCAGAACTTTTGCCGGGGATAAATTAGTAAACACCCAAGTAGAAACTATAAGCGGTGTGGAAAATTGTTGGGAAACTTTAAGTGCTCTAAAAAAAGGCAAATTATATACAAATTTTATCGAGTTAATGGCTTGTGAAGGCGGTTGTATTAACGGACCGGTTATGGATCATAACCGCTGTATAATCCAACGAAAAAAGGACCTGATAGATTATTACAATAAATTTCAAGGTTTGCCAAAAAAGAAATTTTTAAACTTAACCGAAAGCTCACTTATTCGGAATTTCAAGCCGAGGTCTGTTAATGAAAAAAAGGCTTCGGATAAGGTTATTAGAGAGATATTAGTGCAAATTGGAAAATTCAGTCCGGAAGATGAGAAAAACTGTGGAGGTTGCGGGTATAACACTTGTCGTGACAAAGCCCAGGCTGTTTTTAACGGTCAAGCGGAATTGGAAATGTGTGTTTCTTATATGAAAGAAAAAGCAGAGTCACTGGCTACAACCATTGTTAATTCAACTCCTAATGCTATTATCATGTTTGATAAAGACCTAAGGATAAAAGAGCTTAATCCGGCCGCTAAACAAATTTTTCATTTATATTCTTTAGAAGTTGGCGAAATCCTTTCAGACTATATGGATTGCGAACCTTTTCTGCAGGTTATTAAAACTGGCAAACCCTTAAAATCTTTTTCTTTTTATTATCCTGAGTTAGACCTTTATACTAAACATAATGTTGTTCCAGTCTATGGTTGTAAAGAAAAACTTTATCTGGCCATTATTGAGGATATCTCGGAAAATGAAAGAAAAAGACAAAAAATGGAGCTGATTAAAGAGCAGACCTTGGCCAAGACGCAAGAGGTTATCAATAAACAAATGTTAGTGGCTCAGGAGATAGCGGGACTTTTAGGTGAAACAACTGCGGAGACTAAAGCTGCTTTATTACAGCTTATTAAACATATTAATCAAGAAACGGAGCGGGAATGATGGAACTGGTACCGGAGCTTGGAATCAACCAAAAGGCTAAATACGGAGAAGAATTATGTGGAGATTCCGTTGAAGTTTACCGTACTGAGGAAAGTACTATTGTTGTGCTTTCAGATGGTTTGGGAAGTGGAGTAAAAGCGAACATTCTCTCTACTTTAACTACCAAGATAGCTGTGAATATGATAAAACAGAAAGTACCTATAGATGATGTAGTGGAAACTATAGTTAATACCTTACCGGTATGTAAAGTAAGGAAATTGGCTTATTCAACTTTTTCTATTTTAATAGTTTCCAATTCAGGGGAAGTTAATTTGGTGGAGTATGATGCGCCTCCGGTTATAAAAGTGGATAAGGGGGGGATAACTCCTGTAATAACTCGAAAAAAGGGAATAGCCGGAAAATTTATTGGTGAGGCGAGAATAACATTAGCCGAAAACGATTTATTGATACTTGTTAGTGACGGTGTAACCCAAGCCGGTTTAGGGGGCATTTTGCCTTTGGGTCTAGGGGTGGACGGTTTAATCCAACACTTACATGGTATTGAGACAAAATTGAATTCCCAGGAGATTGCTAACCAAATTATGGAATTATGTGAGGCTTTTTATGCTCAACAACCTGGTGATGATACTACCGTAGTAACAATTAAGCTAAGAAAACCTAGGGAAGCTGTGGTTTTAACCGGGCCCCCCTTAAATATTGCTCAGGATAAACTGGTTGTTGATAAATTTATGGAAACCGGTGATGTTAAAATTGTCTGTGGAGGTACAACAGCCCAGATAGTAGCCAGAGAACTTAATAAACCTTTAAATGTTGATTTTAATTATGTGGATCCGCAAGTGCCTCCTATTGCCCGGATAGAAGGCATTGATCTTGTAACAGAAGGAGTTCTAACTCTCAGCAAAGGTTTAGAAATTTTAGATAAAAATCAGGCAGAATATGCTTCTATAAAGGATGCCCAAGATGGAGCAAATTTACTGGTAAAACATTTGCTATCTTGTGATAAAATTAAGTTTATGGTTGGGACCAAAATAAATCCTGCCCACCAAAACCCCGAATTACCATTAGGTTTAAGGAAGTCGATTATAGAGAAATGGCAGCAGAAACTGGAAAGTAAGGGCAAAAAGGTGGAGATTACTTGGTATTAAACCGAGGAGGTTGAATATGGCTATTTTAAAGCTGGAAATATGTTCGGGGACATCTTGTCACCTGATGGGTTCTTTTGATTTATATCGCAGTCTTGATTTTTTACCTCGTGACTACAAAGAGTATCTAGAAATAGTGAAAGTGCCTTGTTTAGGTAAATGTGGAGAAGGGCCGAACATTCGTTTAGGTGGAAAAACATACACCCACATGACACCGGAAGAGATTAAACTAGTAATTAAAAGAGAAATCGATAAACTGAGAGGTGGAAAGGATGGCTGTTAACAGACATGTTACTGAACCGGTAAAGCTCAAAAGAAGAGTTCTTACGGAAGTTGCCCGTCTAGCCTGGCAAGGAAAACTGGCTGAGGAAATAGATGACTTGCCTGAAAAGTTACTTTCCATGGGTAAGGAAAGGTATCGTTGTTGTGAATTTAAAGAGAAAGCCATTTATGCGGAGCGTATTAAATTAGCTTTAGGTCTAGGCCAAAAAGAGGAATACAAGAAAAAAAGACTCAGTGAATTACTTCCTAAAGCTTTAGAGTTTCCTGATTTAGCAGATAATCAAGTTAATGTCATCAATGTGGCTTGTGAGGGTTGCCCTATTAATAAATTTTTTGTTACCAATGCCTGCCAGAATTGTCTGGCTCATCCTTGTCGCAATTCCTGTCCTCGAGATGCGATTTCCGTAGTCCAAAATCAAGCCTACATTGATCAAAACAGGTGTTTGGAATGTGGTATGTGTAAAAGGTCTTGTCCTTATGGGGCTATTATTGAAATTAACAGGCCTTGTGAAGCCTCTTGCCAAATTGGGGCAATTAAAGCAAATACAGATCGAAAAGCTACTATTGACTTGGAAAAATGTGTAGAGTGTGGAGCTTGTATGGTAGGCTGTCCTTATGGGGCTATTTCCGATAAATCCCAGATAGTTAAAGTGATTGAATTCTTAAAAACTGAAAAAGTCTATGCTATCATTGCTCCCTCTTTTATTGGTCAATTAGGGCAAAAAGAGAATCCGGGTCCTTTTTTAAAGGCTATGGAATTACTAGGGTTTACTAAAGTGGTAGAAGCGGCTTTAGGTGCAGATATTGTTGCTTTAGAAGAAAGTGAAGAATTTATTCATAAAGTACCGAAGGAACTGGATTTTATGACTTCTTCTTGTTGCCCTGGTTTTGTAAACCTGGTTGATAAACATTTTCCTGATTTAAAGAAACATGTGTCTTCAACTGTTTCTCCTATGGTAGCAGTAGCAAAATATTTAAAACAGGAAGACAGGGAAGGAAAAATTGTTTTTATTGGTCCCTGTGTTGCTAAAAAAACTGAAGCCTATGCAAGCGGTGTTATCGACGCTACCCTAACCTTTGAAGAATTAACAGCCCTTTTGGTAGCTAAGGATATTAATGTATCCGAGCTGGAGGCTACCCAGGAGTTATCGGAAGATATTTCCAGGTCAGGTCGGGGTTTTGCTGAAGCCGGTGGGGTAAAGGCTGCCCTTAATGGTATTATGGAGAAGAGCGAATTAACCTGGAAACCTGTTAATGCTCAGGGTTTAAAGGAATGTAGTCAACAGCTAAAAGAGCTAATCAGGGGAAAGAGTGAATATAACTTTTTAGAAGGCATGGCTTGTCAGGGAGGTTGTGTAGGGGGACCCGGTGCTGTGGTTGACGGGAAATTTACAGGACGGTTTTTACAAAAATTATGTCAAAAGACTGTGCGGGAAAAGGCTACTGATAATACCGTGGCTCAAGAAATAAGAAAAAAACTGGGTACAGATTTACACCGCTAATAAAGCTAATATTTTTAATAAAAAAAAATCTGCTAAAGTGCAGATTTTTTTTATTGCTTTTACCTTAAAACTGTTATACAATAATGAAAAAATATGACTGCTGTTTCAGTAGCAGGAGGTTGTATTATGAAAATTAAACAGAAGGAAATAATGGTTTTGCAGGATTTGGAACAAATCAAACCCCTGGCAGACCCTTTACGGGTAAAAATTCTGAAAATACTTATTAATAGGCAAGCTACTGTAAAACAGGTGGCCGATGAATTGCATCAATCATCTGCAAAGATTCACTATCATATTAAGGAATTGGAGAAAAATGGGTTTATAAAAATGGTTGATACAGTCGAAAAAGGCGGAATTTTGGAAAAATACTATCAAGCTGTTGCAAAAAATTATCAGATAGAGTATAGGATTGGTTAAAAATAGACAACTCTTGGCTAATAATTTTCCTTAAATCCCTCCCCTAAAGCTTCGTATACTTCGCTAACAATAACGAAGGCTTTAGGGTCAATTTTTTTAACCAGTTTTTTTAGCCTAAATACCTGCCATTTTCCTACTACGCAAAGGAGGATTTCTTTATCAGCGCCGGTATAGCCTCCTATCCCCTTTAAAAAGGTATAGCCTCGGTCTAATTCCCGGTCGATTTGTTCAGCAATTTCTCTGGTATGGTTGGAAATAATAAGAGCCTGTTTGGCGGCATCGATACCTTCTAGAATATAATCGGTGACTTTACTGAAAACAAAGATTGTAACTAAAGAGTATAAGGTTATCGTTAAACCAAAAAGCAAAGCAACGGTACTTAAAACTATAGTATCAAAAACCAGGTAAAACTTTCCTATCCTAATACCATAAAAATGATTAAAAAGACGGCCGATAATATCGGCTCCTCCTGTGGTTCCCCCGTAACGAATGACTAGGGCTAAACCTGTACCTGTTATAATTCCTCCGTAGAGAGCTGCCAGTAAAAGATCATCCACCTGTAATTGAAAGCCGCTGGTTAATTCAATGGCCAGGGAACTGGCCACAACACCTAAAAATGTTTTGGCAATAAAATTAAAACCCCATAACCTCCAGCCTGCAATAAGTAGAGGAATATTTGAAACAAGAATGACTATGCCTACCGGCCAGCCAAATGTGTAATGGAGGATCAGGGCTATGCCTGTAAATCCTCCTTCAGCCAGATGATTGGCTACAATGAAATAATTTACACCAAAACCATAGATGAAAGAACCTAGGATTATAAAGAAAATATCATTTATTTTGTCTAGCACCTTATTATTCATTAGACCACCGCCTATTGTTTATTTTTTCAATCTAATTAACAGTCAATACCAATTATAGGATACGAATGTTTGACAAGTTAAGCAAGATAAGTTACGCTTTTTTGTAGTGACGAAAGACTGGTGACTAGTGACTAGATTTATAACCACGGATAAACACTGATTAACTTAACAATTCGCCTAACGGCGAAGGTTAAGGTTTAGGTTAAGTATGGGTTAATTATTGGGTATTAAAACTGGATTGTTTCATTTTTTAACCTTAACCTCAACCTTAATCATTCCACCGAAGGTCGTAATACTAGCCACCAGCCACTAATAATTAGTCTATTAGTGAGCGAGTGGGCGAGAATCTAACCAATAAAATACTAGTCACTAATCACCAATCACTAAATTACTAGTCACCAGTCACTAATCACTAGTCACTAATATCTAGTTACCAGTCACTAATTTTAATTCGAGGTGAAAAAATGATTGATCCAGTAGCTTTTCAAATAGGACCTTTATCCGTTAGGTGGTATGGTCTCCTAATTGCTACAGCTTTACTAATTGGTACTATTTTAGCTTTAAGAGAAGTACGCCGGCAAGGAATAGATGAGGATAAGTTTATGAATGTAATAATTGCTGCTATTCCTGCGGGTTTGATTGGTGCCCGGCTTTATTATGTTATTTTCCGCTGGGATTACTACGGTAAATATCCCGGTGAAATTCCGGCTGTCTGGCACGGTGGGTTGGCCATTCATGGTGGGATTATCGGAGCTTTTATCGCAGGCTATTTAATGATCAGGTATTATAATATGAACTTTTGGAGGTTAGCCGATATTGCCGCTCCCAGTTTAGTTTTGGGACAGGCTATTGGTCGGTGGGGTAATTTTATTAACCAGGAGGCCTATGGTTATGAAGTGGATCCGGAGCAAGTACCCTGGGCTATGTGGATTGATGGTGCTTATCGGCATCCCACTTTTTTATATGAGTCGCTGTGGAATTTATTGGTATTTACTTTTCTAATCTGGCTAAGGAAACAGAGGTTTATTAGAGAAGGGGAAATCCTACTCAGTTATTTTATTCTTTACTCATTAGGAAGGTTTATTATAGAAGGGTTTAGAACAGATAGTTTAATGTTAGGCCCTTTAAAGGCTGCCCAGGTAGTCAGTCTTTCTTTAATAATTATTTCTGGCTTATTAATATGGTACCGGCGTTATAAAACAAGAGATAAAATATTCAGGTAACTGATATTTCTATTATCAAGTTTACTAAGATTTAATAAATTTTTTTGTAATAAATTCCTTTCTATGAGGATATGATTTAGTGATGTATCTTCAATAGAAAGGAGGAGTATTTTTTGCCTAGAAAATTATTTGTTTTAATCACGGTTCTGGTTTTGATTTCTTTCACTATTTCAGGTTGTGGTCTTTTAGACAAAATACTTTCAATTAAAGAAGATTTTCAAAAAGCAGATGCTGAGTTAGAAGAAGGTGTCGGTGAACAATCAGAAGAAATTGATGTGGAATCTCCCCCAATAGTACCGGAACTGGTTATTGCTGAAGAAAACATAGAATTTAAAAATGTTGTTTTATATTTTGGTTCTTCCGATGGCCAACATTTAGTAGCCATAGAAAAAGAAATTCCTAAAACTGAAGGAATAGCTCGGGCAACTATTAATGCTTTGATTGAAGGACCGGATTTTCAAAGTGGACTTTTACCAACTATCCCTGCTGGAACAGAATTATTAGATATTAATGTAAAAGAAGATGGCTTATGTATAGTTGATTTTAGCCAAGAACTGGTAACTAACCTGCCCGGTGGCGAAATTAATGAAAAATTAGCGGTTTATTCTATAGTCAACACCTTATGTCAGTTTCCTACCATTGACCGGGTAGAATTTCGAGTCCAGGGGCAAAGAATGGATACCTTGTTGGGATATGTTAACCTGGCTCCGGCAATTGTTGCCAGTACTGATATAGTGCAAGAAATAGATTAAGTATTTATAACTTCCTAAGTTTAGAGCTTAGGAAGTTTTTTTGTGGAAAAATTTTGTTTCAACTATATTCCGACAGAAAATACTATAAGGTTACGAATTAATTTGATGTATTCCCACAATATACCTAAAGGATTTTGCAAAACTAAAGAGAATAAAGTCAGAGAATGTGAAAAAAGGAGGTGAAAAAGGAAAAGTTGAAAAACAAAAACCTACATATCCTATTAAGCATCTTCTTAATCGTTGCTTTTTTAGGAACCTTATTCCCTGCTGATTTATGGGCCCAACAAAGGGCGGGTGAAGTTACAGGTAGTATTGTTAATGTGAGAAAAGGTCCTGACACTTCTTATAGTGTAGTGGCTAAGGTGAAAAAAGGTGAAACTGTAACTATTTTAGCAGAGGAGAATGATTGGTTCCAGGTAAAATTAACTGATGGTAAAACTGGTTGGATAGCTAATTATCTAGTGAAGCCAGGTGAAATTGTAGGTACCCAGGTCGGGACAATTAACGGGACTTCAGTTAATGTCCGTCAAGGGGCAGCTACCACATATCCTACACTTTTTAAATTGCAAAAAGGAGATCAAGTTACCATTAAAGAACAAAAAAATGATTGGTATTTGATTGATTCTCCTAAAGGTTCAGGTTGGGTCGCCGCTTGGTTGGTTACTCTTCCTGGACAGGCTGATGTTGCCCGTAAAGCCACCGTTACAGGTTCTGTAGTAAATATTCGCCAAGGTCCGGGAACTAACACTGCCCTGGTTACGCAGGTGAAAAAAGGGGAAACTGTTGAAATAATCGGGCAAGAACAGGACTGGTATAAAATAAGAACCACTTCAGGTAAAGAAGGTTGGGTAGCAAATTGGTTAGTTTCTTTGAATAATGATTTAGAAACAACTCCGGTTAATCCAGGGTCTGGAACCGGTAATAACTCTGGTTCTACCCCTGCACCAGGAAATAATTCCGGCTCTGGCGATTCAGTTTCTAATCCCGGTTCAACTTCGCCGGTGCCCCAGGGTACCCCCATATCTAAAAAGGTAATTGTTACCGGTAATGTAGTTAATACCAGAAGTGGCCCTGGCTTGAATTATTCAGTGATCGGCAAGGTTCAAGCCGGTACGGAATTACAGGCAGTTGCTCAAGAAGGAGATTGGCTAAAGGTTCAATTACCTAATGGACAGTTCGCCTGGATTGCCGGTTGGTTAACAGTGGACAAAGATTCTAAACCTTTACCCCAACCAGAATCTTATATAAACGAGCTAAAAATTGTACTGGATAGTGAAAGAAATTTAGAATTTAAAAACTATGGGGATAAGCTAAATATTTTTGTTTCCGGTGTCAATCAAAATGGATACCAGATTAAAAAAATAGACGATAAAAAATTGCGTATTGAAGTAAAGTCCGGGGCCTTAAATCCTTCCGTTAAAGCAATTAACAACTGGGGGGTAAAAGAGGCCAAGGTTTCAGGACAAGCCATCGATATTACCTTTGATTATAAATATGAATATACTGCAGGTTATAATAAAGAACTAAATGGCTTGGAAGTGAATGTTAGTTATCCCCAGGAAGATTTAATCCCTGTAAGGCAGATTAAATTTAGCCCCCAAGAAAATGAAGCAGTAGTGCAGATTGATACTGGAAAAAATATTAAATACACTACCCAACAACCATCTTCTAACCGTTTAGTTATTGATTTGCCTAACACCTCACTTCAACTGAAGTCAAAGGAAGAGGCAGAACAGAATGTTGCCTATGGGCCTATTAGAAAGATTACTTCACGGCAACTTTCTCCTGAATTAGTCAGGGTGGAAGCTGAATTTGCGCCGGGAGTTCAGTATCAGGTTACTCAGCAGGACGGTTACATAGTATTGGGAGCTAAGATGGGAGCAAGTGGCGGTGGTGGTAGCCTGGCAGGCAAAACCATTGTTATTGACCCGGGCCATGGTAGCATTCAACCCGGTGGTTGGACTGATCCTGGGGCTATTGGCAGAGTTTTGGGAATTTATGAAAGAGACATAAACCTAGCTGTGGCTCTCAAAGTTAGGGATTTACTGACTCAACATGGTGCTAACGTAGTCATGACACACTCTACTGGTCAAACTTATTTATCTTTGGCCGGTCGAGCAGATGTGGCTAACCGTATTAATGCAGATATATTTGTCAGTATTCACTGTAATTCCCATACTAATCCTGCTATTTCGGGGACTTCCGTGTATTACTATGCTCCTACCTGGCATAGTCAGTTGTCTTCCCAAAGATGGTTAAGGCAAAGATTGGCTACATATATCCAAAATGAAGTAGTTAAATCTGCAGGTCGAAAGAATTTGGGTATATTGGAAGAAAACTTTGCCGTACTAAGAGAAACTACTGTTCCTTCAGTCTTAGTTGAAATGGCCTATTTAAGTAATCCGGAAGAAGAAAGATTATTAGCCACAGACAGTTTCCGAAACCAAATTGCCTGGGGTATCTTTAAGGGTATTGAAGCTTATTTTAAGAGTCTTTAGACAAAAAAATGCACCCCTAGAGGGGTGTATTTTTTTGTTCTTCTTCCTTTCCTGTCAGCATATTTATAAATAATTAATTAAGTACTATTAATTTCCTGAGATGATTACTAGCCAAGAGCATTGGATAGTGGTAAACTAAATAAGTTAAATAAAATTTAGTAGGGCAATCTAAAGCATAAGTAATGTCCATTATTTGCAGAATATACCTATTAGGGAGGTGTGAAGGTTGTGAACAAAAATAGTCCCATTGGCATTTTTGATTCTGGGGTAGGTGGGCTTAGTGTAGCCAGAGAAATCTTCAAACAACTTCCCGGTGAAGATATAATTTATTTTGGAGACACGGCTCATGTTCCTTATGGTGAAAAAACAGTTGAACAGCTAATTAGTTATGGTGATCAGATTACCCAATTCCTAATTGAAAAAGGGGCCAAGGTTATTGTTGTTGCCTGTAATACAAGTTCAGCCGTTTCCCTGTCCCATTTATTAAATAAGTTTAATATATCAATTATTGATGTGATTTCGCCCAGTATAGATATAGCTATTCAAGCTACTCAAAATAACAAAATTGGGATTATTGGTACTGTAGCCACTATCAATAGTGGTATGCATAAAAAATTATTGGTGGCAAAAAAACCTGATTTAGAAGTATACCCGGTAGCTTGTCCTAAGTTTGTTCCTTTGGTGGAAAAAGGAGATGTAGCCGGTGAGGAAGCAAGACAGGCAGCTTATGAATACTTAATGCCCTTAAAAGAAAAAGGCGTTGATTCTTTAATTTTAGGCTGTACTCATTATCCGTTTTTGGAAAAGGTTATTAAAGAAGTATTAGGTGATGCTGTGCAAATAATTGACCCTGCTTTAGAAACAGTACTTCTAACCAAAAAAATATTGAAGGAACAGAATCTATTAAATGAACAGGAACAAGGGAAAAAGGTATTTTATGTAAGCGGCAACCCTGATAGTTTTTTACTTACAGGTGAGAAATTCCTTGGAGATACTTTACAAAACGTAAAAAAAGTTACACTATAATAAAAGGATAGGAAAAAGGGATAATAGAAAATATTATCCCTTTTTAAATTAAGGTTAAGGTTTAGCTTAAAGTTTACATTTAGGGTCGAATTTTGATTTCTGGGGTAATCACTTGTGGGCCTAAATTATTGGTCAGATCTTTAATTTTTGGAAAAACTTTTTGGTCAGATTATTTTTTTATTATCAGTCACCGTTTTGGAGGTTATAAGAATGAAGTTAACCATTTTAGGCTGTTATGCACCTTATGCACCTAAAGAGGGTGCATGTAGCGGTTATCTGGTTCAAAGTGATAATTTGAATATTATGTTGGATTGCGGTCATGGCTCCTTTGCTCAATTACAAAAGCATATTAATTTTCGCGATCTAGATGCACTGGTTGTTACCCATTTTCATCCTGATCACTATGCTGATATTCATGCGATAAGGCATGCCATTGCCGGAGCTTTAAGGATTGGGACCAGGAAAGACCCTTTGGTGGTTTACCTTCCTTCTATTCCTGCTTATCCCTATAATGAGATTAATGAGTGGCAGGATGTTTTTAGCATCATACCTTTAGAGGAAGCCCAGTTAAAGGATAACAATTTAGGTAATCTTATCCTTAATTTTTTTCCAACAGTACATTCCTTACCCACTTTTGGGGTAATTATCAGGAAAAACCAAACTAAATTTACTTACACATCGGACACGGCTTGGGATAATTCCATAGTTCAGGCTGCCTCAGGCAGTAAATTAATCCTGGCAGAAGCTAGTTTACTTAATGCAGATATAGCTTATACTAAAAAGGGTCATTTGACTGCTAAACAGGCAGGGTTGCTGGGGCAAAAAGCTCAGGCCTCCAGGCTCATTCTGACCCATTTTTGGCCTGAGTATAATTTAAACCAGTTAAGAATAGAAGCAGAGGTTGGTTTTGAAGGAAAAGTAGAATTGGCGGAAATGGGTAAATCATATCTTATACAGTGAAAAAGAAAAGTTAAAAAGTGAGATAGAGAAATACAGGAAGATTGGAAAATAAAAAAATCAGGAGGAAAATATGAAGCGGATTGATAACAGAGAGTATAATCAAATAAGACCTGTGCATGTAACTCCCCATTTTATTAAGTATCCGGAAGGTTCTGTGCTCATAGAAATGGGGGAAACAAAAGTAATCTGTAATGCTACTATTGAGGAAAAGGTTCCTGCATGGTTAAAAGGACAAGGAAAAGGGTGGGTAACAGCCGAATACTCCATGTTACCCCGGGCTACAGAAGAGAGGAATGTTCGTGAATCAGCCAGAGGGAAAATTGGGGGACGTACATATGAAATTCAACGGTTAATCGGACGGGCTTTAAGGGCGGTTATTGACTTGAATGCTTTCGGTGAACGTACCGTTTTGCTGGATTGCGATGTTATTCAGGCAGACGGAGGAACCAGGACAGCCTCGATTACCGGCTCCTTTATAGCAATGGTCTTAGCTTTTCAAAACTTAAAGAGGCAGGGATTATTGAAAGGTTACCGGTGACAGACTGGTTGGCGGCTATAAGTGTGGGAAAAGTAGATAACGAAGTAATGCTGGATTTAAATTATGCGGAAGATTCCCAGGCACAGGTAGATATGAATATTGTCATGACAGGTGCCGGTAAATTTGTGGAAATCCAGGGTACTGCTGAAGATTGTCCCTTTACCAGGGATGAACTAAACGAAATGTTGGCTTTAAGCGAAAAAGGCATCCGGGAATTGATTGAAGTCCAAAAGAGTATTCTGGGGGACATATTTGCATAAATACCCTGTGCTTTTTATTTATCATGGTGCGCCACAGAGTGTGAAAATTGTATTTTGGAATGTTTTGACCGTTTCCTTGTAGGAGGTTTTTAAGTTTATGGCTACAAAAAAACTGGTAATTGCAACTCATAATAAAGGCAAATTGAAAGAATTTCAGGAGTTGTTAAGCTCATTAAATGTTCAAGTTTTATCACTTGGAAACTATCCGGAAATTGGCGAAATTGAAGAAACGGGAGATACCTTTACAGAAAACGCTTTGCTTAAAGCAAGATTGACTGCCGAAAAGACGGGTTTAATAAGTCTGGCGGATGATTCCGGATTAGAGGTGGATTATTTAAATGGTCTACCTGGGGTTAAATCTGCCCGATTTGCCGGTGAACCGAAAAGTGATGCGCGAAATAACCAAAAATTATTGCAGTTGTTAGAAGGTGTCCCTCCCGAAAAGCGTACTGCAAGATTTAAATGTGTGATTGCCATTGTTAAACCTGACCGAAGTGAATATGTAGTAGAAGGAAGTTGCGAAGGAATAATCCTGGACCAAGAAAGGGGCACAGGCGGTTTTGGGTATGATCCTCTTTTTTACATACCTGAATTAAAAACCACCTTTGCTGAACTGGAATTAGCATTAAAAAATAAAATAAGTCACCGAGGTCAGGCTATGACTAAAGCTCTGCAGATTCTGGAAAGGATGTTCTAATTTGCGAATTGGTGTTTTAAGTGATACCCATCGAAAGTTAGATTTGGCCAGGAAAGCCTTAAAAGATATAGGGAAATTGGATTTATTACTACATGCGGGAGATCATTATCAGGATGCACTCACTTTAGGTAAAGAATTTAATGTACCGGTTAAAGCAGTTGTAGGAAATTGCGATTTTTTTTCAAATAAACCTTCCGAAGAGGTATTGCAGTTAGGGAAATATAAATTATTATTAACTCATGGCCATCAATATGGAGTAAAAAGGGGTTTACAGAATATCTATTATCGCGGTCTAGAAACAGGAGTTGATATTATCGTCTTTGGGCATACCCATACACCTGTACATATAATCCATGAGGGTATGCATATACTAAATCCCGGCAGCATTGGGCTGCCACGGGGTAATAGTGGGCCAAGTTATGCTCTTATTACTATAGAGCCTGAGTTATCAATTGTAATCAAAGAAATAGGGAAATAAAACCACTTGCCCTTCTTAGAGCTAAATGATATAATAAATTTTGCTGTTGAGCCCGATAGATGGTGGATCCAGTATTTTTAAATAAACTTTGGTTAAGATATTGACAAATCCATTCAGATGTTATAAACTATACTTCGTCAGTCTGTCGGGGCGTAGCGCAGTTTGGTAGCGCACATGGTTTGGGACCATGGGGCCGGGGGTTCGAATCCCTCCGCCCCGACCAAAGACCAAAATAGAAGTCCAAAAAGAAGTCAGATGTCAGATGTCAGATGTCAGAACAGGTTTTCCGACTTCCGACCTCCATTATGTGCGGGTGTAGCTCAGTGGTAGAGCCCTGGCCTTCCAAGCGAGTCGCGAGGGTTCGATTCCCTTCACCCGCTCCATTATTTCACTTATGTGCCTGTAGCTCAGCTGGATAGAGCAACGGACTTCTAATCCGTAGGCCGGGGGTTCGAATCCCTCCAGGCACGCCAAATAGATGTCAGAAGTTAGAAGTCAGATATCTGAATCAGTTTTCTGACCTCAGACCTCTAACCTCAGACCTCAATTTTGTGGTGGGTGTGGCGAAGTGGTTAACGCACCGGATTGTGGCTCCGGCATTCGTGGGTTCAAGTCCCACCATCCACCCCATAATTAAAAACCAAAAAATTATCCTTGACACAAGACAACAATACATGATAAAATTCTTTGCGTCAGTCATAATGATGGGGCGTAGCCAAGCGGTAAGGCACGGGACTTTGACTCCCGCATTCGTAGGTTCGAATCCTGCCGCCCCAGCCATTATTTTTTTGAGAGCCATTAGCTCAGTCGGTAGAGCACCTGACTTTTAATCAGGGTGTCCCGCGTTCGAGTCGCGGATGGCTCACCAGCGGGAGTGGCGGAATTGGCAGACGCACCAGACTTAGGATCTGGCGGTAACACCGTGGGGGTTCAAGTCCCTTCTCCCGCACCATTAGAATTTGCGGAAGTGGCTCAGTGGTAGAGCATCGCCTTGCCAAGGCGAGGGTCGCGAGTTCGAATCTCGTCTTCCGCTCCATATCATATTTGCTAGACTGTATTAGACTTACCTCGACAGTATTTAGTCGAGGTGTTCTTTTATTTAAAAAACTTTAAATTTTGGTATTGTTTTTATTTTTAATCCTTTTATATCTATTTTTTTATGGGTATAATCTTAAAAGATAAGGTTTTTACCGTTACATATTTATTAAATGTTAGGAGGAGCAGTTAATGCAAGTTACTACTGAAAAATTAGACAAAAAACAGATTGAATTGACGATTGAAGTTGATGAGCAAAAATTCGAGGAAGGTTTGCAATATGCTTATAAAAAGATAGTTAAACAAATCAATATCCCCGGGTTTAGAAAGGGAAAAGTTCCCAGGAAAATTTTAGAACAAAGATTTGGAGTGGAAATATTTTTTGAAGACGCGGTAGAGTATATTATGCCGCAAGCCTACCTAGAAGCAGTGGAAACTTTAGATGAATCTATTGTTCCTGTTGGTAAACCGGAAATTGATATAGTGCAATTAGAACCAAATAAACCTTTTATTTTTAAAGCAAAAGTAGAAATTAAACCTGAAGTAGAGTTAGGTGAATATAAAGGCTTAGAATTAGAAAAGCTAGATACTGCTGTAACCGAAGAAGATGTAAATAAAGAACTGGAACAATTACGGCAGCGGCATGCCCAGCTAGAAGTAGTTGGAGAAGAAGGTCAAGTTGAAAATGGTGATTTCGTAGTAATTGATTTTGTAGGTAAAGTTAACGGTGAACCTTTTGAAGGCGGAACTGCGGAAGATTATACCCTGGAAATTGGTTCTGGCACATTTATCCCCGGGTTTGAAGATCAGCTTGTGGGTATGAAGTTAAATGAACAGAAAGTTATTGAGGTTACTTTCCCTGCTGATTATCATAGCGAAGAGTTGGCCGGTAAAGAGGCTACATTTGATGTTACCGTAAAAGAGATTAAAAGAAAAAAATTAGCTGAATTAGATGATGAATTTGCTAAAGACATAAGTGAATTTGAAACTTTGCAGGAATTAAAGAATGATATAGAGAATAAATTAAAGAAACGGAAAGAAGAAAACGCTCAGAATCATTTACGAGAACAAGCTATAGCAAAGGCTTCCGAAAATGCTCAGGTAGATATCCCCCAAGCTATGATTGATACTCAGATTGATGACATCTTGCAAAATTTTGATCTTCGGTTACGTAGTCAGGGACTTTCCTTAGAAAAATTCTTACAGTACTCCCAACAGACTCAAGAAAGTATTAGAGAACAATATCAGGAAGATGCGAAAAAAGCCGTAAAAAATCAATTAGTTTTAGAGGCTATTGCTAAAGCTGAAGGTATTGAAGTGGAGGAAGAAGATTTAGAGAAAGAGTTTGAGCGTTTAGCAGAAATGTACAATCAGAAAAAAGAAGAAATAAAAGAAATTTTGACCCAACAAGGTCAAATCGATGCCATTAAGCATAGTATTAGGATTGACAAGGCTGTTGACTTTATTATTGCCAATGCCAAGATCAATTAAAGGGGGTATTTTCTTTGAGTCCGTTAGTTCCGATTGTGGTTGAACAGACTAACCGCGGGGAAAGGTCCTATGATATTTATTCTAGGTTATTAAAGGACCGTATAATCTTCCTGGGGGATGTTATTGACGATCACGTGGCTAACTTAGTAATTGCTCAGATGTTATTTTTAGAAGCAGAAGACCCTGATAAAGATATTCACCTTTATATAAACAGCCCCGGCGGCTCTATTACTGCAGGTTTTGCTATTTATGATACCATGCAGTATATTAGACCTGATGTGTCCACTATTTGTGTAGGTATGGCTGCCAGTATGGGAGCGTTTTTACTGGCTGCCGGTGCAAAAGGTAAAAGATACGCTCTACCTAATAGCGAGATCATGATTCATCAGCCCTTAGGCGGTGCACAGGGTCAGGCTACTGATATTGAAATACACGCCAAACGAATATTAGAGTTAAAAGACAGGATAAATACTATCCTAGCTGAAAGAACCGGTCAGAAAAAATCTAAAATTGCACAAGACACAGAACGGGACCGTTTTATGACAGCCCAAAAAGCAAAAGAATACGGATTAATTGACGAGGTTATTGAAAAAAGATCCCTTAAATCCTAGCTAGGATACGCGAGGTGATACCATGTATAAATTTGGGGATGAGAAAGGCCAATTGAAATGCTCTTTTTGTGGAAAGGCGCAGGAACAAGTTAAAAAACTAGTGGCCGGACCAGGAGTATACATTTGTGATGAGTGCATTGAATTATGCAATGAAATAATCGAAGAAGAACTGAGTGAGGAAACCAGCTTTGAACTAGGGGATATTCCAAAGCCCAAAGAAATTAAAGCAATTTTAGATCAATATGTAGTTGGCCAAGAAGCTGCCAAAAAAGCCCTTTCTGTAGCCGTTTATAATCACTACAAAAGAATAAACTTAGGCATGAAAATTGAGGATGTAGAACTGCAAAAGAGTAATATCTGTATCTTAGGACCTACAGGAAGTGGGAAAACCTTACTGGCGCAGACTTTAGCTAAGATACTCAATGTACCTTTTGCCATTGCTGATGCCACTTCTCTCACTGAAGCCGGCTATGTAGGTGAAGACGTAGAAAATATTTTGCTAAAGTTAATCCAGGCAGCTGATTATGATGTGGAAAAAGCAGAACAGGGCATTATCTATATTGATGAAATTGATAAGATCGCCAGAAAGTCGGAAAATCCTTCTATTACCCGTGATGTTTCCGGTGAAGGAGTACAACAAGCCCTGTTAAAAATTTTAGAAGGTACCATAGCCAGCGTTCCTCCTCAAGGTGGGCGTAAACATCCCCATCAGGAGTTTATCCAGCTAGATACTACCAACATTTTGTTTATATGTGGTGGTGCTTTTGACGGTATTGAAAAGATTATTCAAAACCGTATTGGTAAAAAAGCAATGGGCTTTAATGCTGATGTGCAATCAAAGAAAGATGTCAACATAGGTGAAATTTTACAGCACATTTTACCTGAGGATTTGCTTAAATACGGTTTAATACCAGAGTTCGTGGGTAGACTTCCTGTAATCGTAACTTTAGATGCTTTAGATAAAGAAGCCTTAATTAAAATTTTAACTGAACCTAAAAATGCTTTGGTTAAACAGTACCAGAAGTTATTTGAACTGGATCAAGTCAACCTGGAATTTAAGCCTGAAGCTTTGGAGGCTATTGCCGATGAAGCTTTACGGCGAAAAACGGGGGCGCGGGGTTTGCGTTCTATCATCGAAAATATCATGATGGACGTTATGTACGAAATTCCGTCCCGGGAAGATATTAATAAAGTTATCGTAACTAAAGAAGTTGTTCTTGATAAAGAAGAACCCTTAATTGTTACTGGTACTGGTGAGAAGAAAAAGAAGAAAAAAGAAGAAAGCGCATAATAAAACCCTTGGGCGAATCCGCTCAAGGGTTTTGTGTAGCAATCATTGGCTTGTTATTAGTGGCTGGTATTACGACCTTCGGTCGTATGATTAAGGTTAAGGTTGAGGTTAAGAAGGCTTTTGGGAAATACTACAAGATGCATTCGATGCATGTTTATATTTCCGGATGCATCTAATGGAAGATATTTTTATACGATGCATCATGCAGTAAGACACAAAGCGGATGCTCATTCAAAAGAGCTCGATTTTTTTCGCCGCAAGGCCAATTATTAGTGTTAATCTGTGTCCATCCGTGTTAATCCGTGTGTATCCGTGGTTAAAATTTGGCCGGCAGCAGTGGCTTAAATTATAAACTAGCCACTAGCCACCAGCCACTAAAAACTAGTCAGATTAGTATGGCTTATTTTGCAGAGAGCGTTCGGCTATTTCGATTGCTTTCCGTACCATGTTTCCACAGTTACGAGAAGTCACATTGCCAAAGTCCCCGTCACGCAGTACAGTGTCAGCAAAGCCTAATTCCTTTGCAATTTCAAACTTTAAAGCATCGCTCATTACCTGTCTGCGGCGAGCCATAATTTTACCTCCTGAAAATTTTTTGAAGTTTATTTAAACTAATCTGACTAAAATTAATTTGCCCCAATCTGCATAATTTTATTAAAAATACTTCGAAGTAAAAACTTGAAAAAACATGATAAAAACTATTCAGAGAGAACATACTAGGTTTAGTTAAGGTTTAATTTCACTTTACTTTAAGAGATTGGCAGAAAGGGGATATTTATGTTTGGAGGAAGTATCGGCAGCATTTTAGGGTTTATACAAGTTTTTTTTGCGATAGTTATTGGTTTATATTTTTGGAATCTCTTAAAAAGTCAGCAGGGAAATAAGATAGCAGTGCAAAAAGAATCCCGTAAGGAATTGGATAAACTGGAAAAAATGCGTTCAATAAAATTAACGGAGCCGCTGGCTGCAAAAACAAGACCTCAGAGATTTGAGGATATTGTGGGGCAGGAAGAAGGCATAAAAGCTTTAAAAGCGGCTTTGTGTGGTCCTAATCCCCAGCATGTAATTATTTATGGTCCTCCTGGTGTAGGTAAAACGGCAGCTGCCCGTTTAGTTTTAGAATATGCTAAAAAACAACCTCATTCTCCCTTTAAGGAAGATGCAAATTTTGTGGAGGTTGATGGGGCTACTTCACGATTTGATGAAAGAGGGATTGCAGATCCGCTAATTGGTTCTGTCCATGACCCTATATACCAAGGAGCCGGTGCTATGGGTATGGCCGGTATTCCTCAACCTAAGCCCGGTGCTGTAACTAAAGCCCATGGCGGGATACTGTTTATTGATGAAATCGGAGAACTTCACCCTATTCAGATAAACAAATTGTTAAAGGTTTTAGAAGATCGAAAAGTGATCCTGGAAAGTGCTTATTATAGTCCGGAGGATACAAATATTCCCAGCCATATCCATGATATTTTTCAGAATGGCCTGCCTGCTGATTTTCGCTTAGTTGCTGCTACCACCAGATTACCTCAAGAGATCCCTCCTGCTATCCGGTCCCGTTGCTTAGAAGTTTTTTTCCGTGGACTTTTACCGGAGGAAATTGGTATAATTGCTGAAAATGCCGCTAAAAAAATAAATTTTGCTATTGAACCTGAGGCGGTACAGGTTGTCCAAAGATATGCCACGAATGGACGGCAGGCTGTTAACATTATTCAAATAGCTGCCGGCATTGTTTTAACAGAAGGAAGAAAAAAAATTACCCGTGAAGATATAGAGTGGGTGGTGAACAGTGGTCAATACTCCCCGCGACCGGAAAAAAAGGTGGCTCCTCAGCCACAAGTAGGATTAGTTAATGGGTTAGCCATTTATGGGCCCAATTTAGGCACCATTAATGAAATAGAGGTAAGTGTGATCAGGGCAAGAAAAGGACATGGCAAAGTGGTTGTTACCGGTATCGTAGAAGAAGAAGAATTAAGCGGTATGGGTGGTCAAAAGATTCGCCGCAAAAGTATGGCGAAAAGTTCGGTAGAAAATGTTTTAACTGTTTTGCGTAGAAACCTGGATGTAGACCCTAGGGATTATGATATTCACGTTAATTTTCCAGGCGGGGTACCCAATGACGGCCCTTCTGCAGGAATTGCCATAGCCACTGCAGTTTATTCCGCCATAAAAAATATTCCTGTTGATAATAAGATTGCCATGACAGGCGAAGTTTCTATCCGGGGACAGGTAAAACCTGTGGGAGGAGTAGTGGCCAAAGTAGAAGCCGCCCGCCATGCCGGTGCCGATCGTGTTATTATCCCTAAAGAAAACTGGCAGGAGGTTTTTAATAAAATTGAAGGTATAAAGGTTATTCCGGTAGAAAGGTTGGAAGAAGTTATTTCTTTAGCTTTGTTAAAACCCTTTGAAGAGAATGATCATGACCATAATCTTACCCAGTTTAAACTGGCCAAACCGGCAGTGCCCTGTATTTAATTCTAATCGCAAAGAAGGAGTAAACAATTAACAAGCGAATATTATAAGGGCACATTAAAAAACCAGTAGTTTTTTCTAGGAGGGAAAAGAATGTCCACTCATAATGTGCGACGTCTACCCGTATTGCCTTTAAGAGGAGTTTTAGTCTTTCCTTTTATGGTAATTCATTTAGATGTGGGTAGAGTCAAGTCAATTAAAGCCATTGAAGAGGCTATGATTCAAGACAAATTGATTTTTTTGGCTACTCAAAAGGCTGCTGAGACTGATGACCCCAAGGCTGAGGATATCTATAAAATAGGCACTGTAGCCGAGATTAAACAGATCCTTAAATTGCCTGGCGGAACAATTAGGGTATTAGTGGAAGGATTACATAGGGCAAAAACTTTACGTTTTACTTCTTTTGATCCGTATATGGAAGTAGAATTAGAAGAATATAAGGAAGAAGAAGCAGTAGAGGCGGAAAAAAGTGCGGAAACGGAAGCATTAATGCGAAGTGTTATTTTTCAATTTGAACAGTATGTGAAGATTAGTAAAAGAATTCCTTCAGAAACGGTTATTGCTGTAGTTACTTTGGAAGAACCTGGCCGTTTAGTGGATGTAATCGCTTCTCATCTCACTCTTAAGGTCTCTGATAAGCAACAAATTTTGGAAGCAATAGATATTAAAGAACGTTTAGAAAAGTTATACGCCATTTTAAACCGGGAGTTGGAGATTTTAGAATTAGAACGCAAAATTAGTTCCCGTGTCCGTAAACAAATGGAAAAAACTCAAAAAGAATATTATTTAAGGGAACAGTTAAAAGCAATTCAAAAAGAACTGGGAGAAAAAGACGAGCGGTTAGCGGAAGCGGATGAATTAAGGGAAAGGATCGCTGAAGCTAATTTGCCTCCTGAGGTAGAAGAAAAGGCCTTAAAAGAAGTAGAACGTTTTGAAAAAATGCCTCCCATGGTTGCTGAGTCCGCGGTGATAAGGAATTATTTAGACTGGCTAGTATCTTTACCTTGGAGTATACAGACTGAGGACCGGTTGGACATAGATGTGGCCCGGGAAATATTAGATGCAGACCATTATGGTTTAAAAAAGGCTAAGGAACGGATTTTAGAGTATTTGGCGGTTAGGCAGTTGACTAAAAAAATGAAAGGCCCCATTATTTGTTTTGTTGGCCCACCGGGAGTGGGAAAAACTTCTTTGGCGAAATCCATTGCACGGGCAATGGAAAGAAAATTTGTTAGGATTTCTTTAGGTGGGGTTAGAGATGAGGCAGAAATCAGAGGACACCGCCGGACTTATGTTGGAGCTCTTCCCGGCAGAATAATTCAGGGAATGCGCAATGCAGGTTCTAATAATCCCGTTTTTCTCCTTGATGAAATTGACAAAATGAGTATGGACTTTCGGGGAGACCCTTCTGCTGCCTTATTGGAGGTTTTGGATCCGGAACAGAACAACAGTTTCAGTGACCATTTTCTCGAGGTTCCTTTTGATCTTTCCAATGTAATGTTTATAACTACAGCTAATGTTATTTATAATATCCCTAGGCCTCTTTTGGATAGAATGGAAGTTATCGAGATTTCCAGTTATACGGAAGAGGAAAAACTGCAGATTGCTTTAAGGTACTTACTGCCCAAACAGCGCAAAGAACACGGTTTAAATGAGGAAGACCTGCAAATTTCAGAGAATACTGTTTTGAAAATTATCAGGCATTATACCCGGGAAGCCGGTGTACGGAATCTGGAAAGGGAAATTGCCGGCATCTGCCGTAAAGCAGCTAAGGAAATTGTAAAAAACCCAGGAAAGAAAGTAAGAGTTACCACCCAAAATTTAGATAAATTCTTAGGCATTCCCCGTTACAGGTACGGAACAACAGAAAACGAAAATGAAATTGGGGTGGCAACCGGTTTAGCTTGGACTGAAGCAGGCGGAGACATCTTACAGATAGAAGTTTCCTTATTGCCTGGTAAAGGGAAACTGCTTTTAACCGGTAAGCTAGGTGAAGTCATGAAAGAATCAGCTCAAGCCGGTTTTAGCTATGTGAGGAGTAAAGCTAAAGAATTAAACATAGAACCGGATTTTTATGAAAACTATGATATACATATACATGTGCCGGAAGGGGCTATCCCTAAAGACGGTCCCTCTGCGGGAATAACAATGGCTACCGCTTTAGCCTCGGCTTTATCTAAAAGAAAAATTAGAAAAGACGTGGCGATGACCGGTGAAATCACTCTCAGAGGCAGGGTTCTTCCTGTAGGTGGAATTAAAGAAAAGGTTTTAGCAGCTCACCGTGCCGGTAGTAAGTTGATAATATTACCTGCAGAAAACAAAAAAGACTTAGAAGATATACCTGCTAATATTAAGAGAAAACTGGAGTTTTTCTTGGTGGAAAACATGGATCAGGTATTGGAAAAAGCATTAGTGGAGGAAGAATAGTGATTATTAAAAGTTCTCAATTTGTGATCAGTGCCGTAAGTAAAAAACAGTATCCTAATGAGGGTTTACCGGAAATAGCTTTAGCGGGTAGGTCTAATGTAGGGAAATCGTCTTTAATAAATAAGGTGATTAACCGTAAAAACCTGGCCCGTACCAGCGGGCGACCCGGTAAAACTCAAGCCTTAAATTTTTATCGGATCAATGAAGAATTTTTCTTTGTGGATTTGCCCGGTTATGGTTTTGCCAAAGTATCTCAAAAGATTAAAGAACAATGGGCTAAATTTATCGAAGAGTATCTTAAAGGGAGAAAAGAACTTCGGGGAGTAATCCAAGTTGTTGATATCCGTCATGAGCCTACTAATGATGATTTAACTATGTATGAATGGTTACAATTCTATCAGTTGCCCACACTGATTGTAGCCACTAAAGCGGATAAAATTTCCCGCGGGCAGTGGCAGAAACATACCAAACAAATAAAGGAAAAATTGAAGCTCCCTTCTTCTCAACCTTTGGTTATTTTCTCTGCGGAAACAGGGCAGGGTGTAGAAGAAGTACAGGAATGGATCGAAAAATTTGTTAAAAGCTAGCCCTCTGAAAAGGAGACTCCTGTGAGTCTCCTTTTTAACTTTTAAGTTCCGCAATTAACATTCCTAAAAGAACAAAACCACAGCCTATCAGCCCCTGAGTAGTCAGAGTTTCCTGAAGCCAGAAATAAGAAAAGATTGCTCCAAAGACCGGCTCCATGGAAAAGGCGATAGCTGTTCGAGCCGGTGAAGTAAACTGCTGAACTTTATTTTGAATTAAATAGGCCAAAGATGTGGCGGGGATTGCCGTTATGGCTAAGCCCAGCCAAACTTCACTTGTGAATTTTTCCGGTAATGTTTCTAAGTTCAAAGTAAAAAGGCCACTGAAAAACGCAACTATTGTAATTTGGATTATTGTCAGTAATTCCGAGTCTGTATTTGGAGCAAACCTACCAACTAATATAATTTGCAAAGCAAAACAAAAAGCACATAATAATACTAGAAAGTCACCAAAGTTAATGCTGAAACTAGAGTTTAAAGATAATAAACCTAAACCAAAAGTAGCAGATATAGCCCCTAATAAAGCATAAAAATTGGGCAGCTGTTTAGAAAAGGGAATATTAAGTAAAGGTACTAAAACCACCGTCAGTCCGGAAATAAATGCAGCATTAGAGGCAGTGGTATATTGGATACCTATTGTTTGCAAAGCATAGGCCCCAAAAAGAACAAAGCCGATGAAGAAACCGGCTTGCAAGCAATACTTATTAATAGTACGTATTTTCCTTAAATAAACTATTATTAAAAAGATACTGGCTAGACTGAATCTGATAGCTAAAAAAGCATAAGGGCCAATACCTTCCAAAGCTCCTTTAATGGCTGGGAAGGTTAGCCCCCAGACAAGGGCTACAAGTAAAAGCAGTAGATCAGCAATTAACGGATGCAAAGTAAACCCTCCTAATGTAAATCCTTGGTGAGCGCATAATATAAATTTTAACACAGAAGGAATTTTTGCACTAGATGAACCAATTGCTGATTTTATTTTAATAAGTTTGCTATAAAAAAATATTATCAGGCTAAGGAGGAATTTTTAAAGGTTTCAAGAAGTAGAAGTAATAATAATAGATTTATTCATCATGCGAAACTGTACTTATGAAATAGTACTACTGAGATTATTTTTGGGATTAAATTTTCTGTCAATGCTGGCCTAGAAGGAAGCATAGAAGCCATGAAGGTCTACCTAATAGCGGAGGTAGGTCTTGATGGCTTTTTTATTTTTCTTAATTGGGAGGGGAGCTTTTGTGCGAAATAGATTAACTACGTTTTTGTTAATTTTGATTTTTTCTTTATTCATTTTTTCGGCATGTAACAGCAATCCCCAGGTCTACACAATTGCTGATACTACCGGGGATTGGGGATTTCCGGCACCTTTTACTCATTATAACCGGGGTCCCGGTTATGTTCGAATGAGTTTAATTTTTGATACTCTTCTCTGGAAGGACGAAACCGGAAATTTGGTAGGTGCTTTAGCTAAAGATTGGGAGTATATAGAGGAGGAAAAGGCTTTTATTTTTCAACTGAGACCTGGGGTAAAGTGGCATGATGGAGAATATTTTACCGCCAGTGATGTAGTCTTTACTTTTTCTTATCTAAAAAAGCATCCTTATTCCTGGGTGGATACAGGCGTAGTAAAAGAAGTGGTTGCTCTTAACGATGAAGAGGTTAAGGTATATTTGGAAAAGGACTATGCTCCTTTTATAGTTAATGTGGCAGGAACAATGCCTATTTTACCGGAGCACATTTACCAAAACATTGATAATCCTCTGGAATATACAGAGGAGGATGCCCTTATCGGCACCGGCCCTTTTAAATTAGTGGATTATAATAAAGAGCAGGGTACTTATCTTTATGAGCGAAATGACAACTACTATTTGGGTCAACCTAAAGTTGAAAGGTTGCGGTTCATTAAGCTTAATGAGCAGATGATTCCCCAGGCAATCCTAAGAGGTGAGGTTAATGCGGGTCCCGTACCTCCGGAGATGATAGATACCTTTAAAGAAAAGGGTTATACCGTTTTAATCTCTGATTACAACTGGAACGCCAAGCTTAAGTTTAATCTCCGCCAGGAACCCTTTAGTGACCTAAGGTTCCGTCAGGCTATTGCTTACGGAATTGATAGGGAAAAGTTGGTCAATATCTCCCAAAGGGGTCATGGTTTAGAGGGTAACCCGGGCTTTATCCCCCCGGACAGTCCCTGGTATTATCCTGAAGTAGAGCAATATGAATATAATCCTGAGAAAGCTCGGGAGCTTTTAAAGGAAATGGGTTACGGTGGAGAAACCCTTAAACTGGAGCTGCTTACTTCCGCCAGATTCAGCAGTGATGCGGAACTTATTAAAAATGACCTGGAAAAGATAGGTATATCCTTGGAAATAAGGGTCCTGGATGATAAAACCGTGGATGCCCGTACCCAAGAATGGGCTTTTCAAATGGTTTTAAGCGGCCATGGGGGGTTAGGAGGGGACCCTCAGTTTGTGAACAATATGGTTTTAGGAGGTAGTTTTCATAGTGCCCGTTATCATTCAAACCAGGAATTGAAGGAGCTTTTGGAAAAACAGTTAACAATCATTGATGTTTCAGAGAGAAAGGAAGTACTGGCCCAAATCCAGAAAATATATGCCGAAGATTTACCTGCTTTAACTTTATACTATCCCAATTCTTATCAGGTGCGAGACAATCAGGTGAATCTGTATTATACTCTGGGAGGATTAGCTTCCGGCATACCTGTACCTTTAAATAAACTGTCTTTCATTGAATAAAAAGAGAGGGGGCTTTAGTTATGGGAAGAAAAAGAATAATTGATTATCTGCTGGCTCTGGTAATAGTAATATCCTTAAACTTTTTTCTTCCCCGGCTATTGCCCGGTGACCCTTTGCTATCCATTTACGGTGAGGATGCCTTAATTACCATGACTCCGGAGGCGAAAGTTGAATTAACTCGGAGGATGGGCTTAGATAAACCCCTATGGGAACAGTTTTTTAATTATTTAAGTGGAATTGTAAAAGGTGACCTGGGTTACTCTTATTACTTTCAGGGACCTGTTCTTGACCTCCTTTTAGGTGCTTTGCCGTGGACTCTATTGTTAACAGGTTTGGCCCTGATTATTTCTACTCTGATAGGATTTATTCTAGGTGTAGAGTCCGGGTGGCGTAAAGGCAGGTTAGCGGACCAAGGGTTGCTGACGGGTTTTATGTTCCTTAACGGTTTCCCGGATCTGGTAATTGGCCTTTTTCTCCTCTTATTATTTGGGGTGGTTTTAGGTCTGTTTCCTTTAGGAGGGGCAATGACCCCTTATAGTCAATTAACAGGAGTGAGCCTATTATTAGATGTTCTCCATCACTTGTTTTTACCTTTATCGGCTTTAGTGTTGACGGAGATTGCTTCCTGTTATTTGTTAACACGAACAACGGTGGTTACTCTTTTAGAGGAGCCTTTTATTCTTACGGCGAGGGCTAAAGGGATTAAGCCCAAAAATATCAGATACCGGCATGTGGGAAGGAATTCACTTTTGCCCATTGTTACCCGTACAGGGGTAAGATTGGGCCGGTTATTTACGGGAGCACTGTTTATTGAAACGATTTTTGCTTATCCGGGGATGGGTTTATTGATCTACCGGGCTATTTTAGGTCGGGATTTTCCTTTAATTCAAGGAGTTTTTTTCTTAGTGGCGGTAGTAATTTTATTGATTAATTTTTTCGTGGAGTTAATTTATCCCCGAATTGATCCAAGGGTGAAGAACAATGCATATTAATTATGTTCGCGGGTTTAAAGAAAACAGGTTGGGCAGGTTAGGGATAATCTTTTTAGCTTTAATCTTAAGTATTGCCTTTCTGGCACCTGTTTTAACGGCATACTCTCCCCGCCAGGTATCGGAAAATATTTTACAACCCCCTTCCCAAAAACACTGGCTGGGTACCAATGATTTGGGCCAGGATATTTGGAGCAGGGTGATTTTCGGGGCCAGGACCTCTTTTATTACTGCTTTATCGGTGGGGATACTTACAGTGACTTTAGCTGTCTTTATCGGTTGCAGTGCAGCTTTATTGAGGGGGATTTACGAAAGGTTTGTTTTGAGGTTGATTGATATTTTTTTGATTATCCCTAATATTTTATTGTTGCTGTTAACCGCTGCCTATTTAAGACCGGGACCGGTGACGATGGTTATTGTCCTTTCAATCTTTAACTGGCCCGGGTGTGCTCGAATCATTCGGGCCCAGACCCTTACTTTACAAGAGAAAAGTCATATTAAGGCCGCCAAAACCTTTGGGGCCGGTACTTTCTATATTCTGGTCAAACACATTATTCCCGATTTGGGGCCCATTTTGGCTTCTTCCTTTATTGCTCATGCCCGAAGGGCCGTATTTATGGAAGCCGGGTTGGCCTTTTTGGGTATTAGCGACCCTCTTTTAATTAGCTGGGGTACGATTATCAACCGGGCTTTACAGTATTCTTATTTAAATAATTGGTACTGGCTGCTTCCTCCGGCTCTAGGTTTATCATTGACGGTAATGGCTTTCTCTTTCTTAGGGTACACCCTGGAGGAAATCTTAAATCCGCGGCTAAAGGTGGGAAAAAATGCTGGAGATTAAAGACTTAACAATTACTTATGGAAGGAACACGGTTATCAAAGAATTGAATCTTACCGTACCCAAAGGGGATGTATTAGCCGTTATCGGTGAATCAGGTGCAGGTAAAACAACTCTGGCTTTAAGTCTCATGGGCTTATGTCCGGGCAATGTGGAGGGCCAGATCATCTACCAAGGGGTGGATTTTTTATCTTTACCTGAGCCCCAAAGGAGATTATTGAGATGGAATAAAGTAAGTATGGTTTTTCAGGATTTAAATAGGTCTTTCAACCCGGTAATGACCGTTCTTGAACAGATAATGGAGCCTATGTTGGAACATGAGCTTTTGAGCAGGAAAGAGGCCCAGAAAAAAGCTTATTACTTGTTAAACAAAGTAGGTCTTGCACCTGTAAAGGGACAGATGTACCCTCACCAGCTTAGTGGGGGAGAAAAACAAAGGGCCCTGATAGCCATGGCTTTAACCAATGACCCGGAAGTATTAATCCTGGATGAACCAACGGCAGCCCTGGACGGATTGACTAAAGCAAAGATTTGTGAATTATTAAAGGAGGTCTTTTCAGAAAAAACAGTGGTTTTAGTTACCCATGATTTAAGCACCGCTTATCAACTGGCTAATAGGGTAGCTGTTCTCTATCAAGGGAGAATTATGGAGTTGGGTTTAACTAAGGATATACTCAAAAATCCCCGCCATCCTTATACGAGGGGGTTAGTTCGTTCTTTTCCTACTCTTGATGCCACCAAGGATTTACAGGGGATACCCGGTTTCGGTATAGAGAAGCAGGAAGGGTGCGTTTTTGCCAACATATGTACCCAGCGGATAGCTGACTGTACTAAAATAATCCCTAAGCTAGAAAAAAGGGGAGAAAGGGAAATCGCCTGTTTGCGGGGAGGAGTGGTCAACCTTTTAAAAGTGGAAGACCTTACTAAGGTCTATTCGGGAGTAACGGCTTTAAAAGGAGTTTCTTTGGATATTGAGGAAGGGGAAACGGTAGCGGTAGTGGGGGAGAGCGGTTCCGGTAAAACCACTTTAGCCCTGTGTTTAATGGGCTTGGAAAAGGCTAATCAGGGCAGTATTTACTTTCAAGGGGAAAAAATAGTTAAATGGAATAAGGAATTTTATCAAAAAGTCCAGATGATTTTCCAAAACCCCCAGGACTGTATCAGTCACCGACTCAATGTTTTGGAGACGGTGTGTGAGCCCCTGGTTATTCAAAAGCTAGGCACTCCTGAGGAAAGAATCCACAAGGCAAAGAAAGCTTTACGAGATGTGGAGCTACCCGATGAGGATGAATTTTTAAACCGGTATGCCCACCATTTAAGTGGCGGAGAACTGCAGCGGCTGGCCATTGCAAGGGCGTTAGTCTTAGAACCCAAACTATTAATTGCCGATGAACCTACTTCAGCTCTGGATGCCAGTATCCAGGCCAAAATCATGAGGTTGATCATGGATTTACAGGAAAAAAGGGGTTTAAGCATTCTTTTCATCACCCATGACCTAGCTTTGGCTCGTAAGGTAAGTGATCGGGTTTTTGTCTTAAAAGACGGCCAAGTGGTGGAAAGGGGTTTAAGCACCCAGATTTTCAGCCTACCTCAACATCCCTATACCCGAAAATTATTACAAGCCACCGCAAATTTTTCGGATTTTTAAGGAGGCTATATATTTATGAATTTAGTACCGATTGGCATAATTCATTCACCCTATCGGGAAACGAAGGATGCGCCACCTCAAGGAAGAATGAAAATGGATGTTTTTACAATAGAAATATTCGAGAAGTATTCTGCCGGATTAAAAGATTTGGAGATGGTATCCCATTTAATCGTTTTGTACTGGTGTGACCGGGCCCAACGGGATTTGCTCCAGGTTACCACACCTTGGGATACAAAACTTCACGGTGTATTTGCAACCAGATCACCTCACCGGCCTAATCCCATAGCTTTTAATGTAGTGGATTTACTGGAGAGAAAAGGAAATCTGCTAAAAGTAAAAGGAATGGACGCTTTAGATAAAAGCCCGGTCCTGGACATAAAACCGTATAATTCCCAAATTGATGTGGTTTTAAATGCAAAAGGTCTGGGACTCTTTGAAAAATGGCGAAAGGAGAATGAATGATGGATATAACAACAAAATGGCAAGAAGCCGTTAAATTTCACGGTCATGCTTGCCCCGGCCTGGCTTTAGGAGTACGGGCAAGTCTAATCGCTTTAGAAAAATTAGGAGTGGAAAGGGCGGAAGATGAAGAATTAGTAGCCATTGTAGAAACGGATGCCTGTGGAGTGGACGGGGTTCAGGTCATTGCCGGTTGTACCTTGGGTAAAGGCAATCTATTTTTCAGAGATTATGGTAAACAGGTGTACACCATTGCCCGTAGGGATGGAAACAAAGCTGTAAGAGTTGCTTTTTATGGAAGTAAACCCAGTGAAGAACAGAAAGCTCTCAGAGAAAAAGTATTCAGCGGCAAAGCCAGCAGTGAAGAAAAAGAATTATTTCAATCTCAACAGCAACAGCGTATACAGGACATTTTGCATTTACCCTTTGAAAAAATCTGTAAAGTGGAATTTGTAGATATTCAGTTACCTAGTAAAGCCAGGATCTTTAATTCGATTCCTTGTGCGGAATGTGGGGAGTATTTTATGGAGCCCCGGGGCAGGCTACAGAATGGTAAGCCGGTGTGTTTGGCTTGTTTTAAAGAATACACTAGATGGTAATAGAATTATTAACCACGGATAAACACGGATGAATACAAATAGTTTAGTGGCTAGTTTTTAGTGGCTGGTGGCTAGATTTAGTGATTAGTGACTAGTGACTAGTTTGTAGTGGGCATGTGGCGAGTAAGCGAAAAAATAATTATTGCAATTCTATATGAGCATCTGCTTTAGGGTTATGCTGCATGATGCATCTGCTTTTAGGATTCATTTTTTGATGCATCCTGAAAGATTACTTTAAAGACGATGCATCCCTAAATTTTAACCCGTGAGCAGATGCATCCCTAATAAAGAGCTTTAAAGCAGATGCCCATTCAAAAGATATCAATATTTTTCGCCGTTAGGCGAACCATTAGTGTTTATCTGTGTTAATCTGTGTGCATCAGTGGTTCATAATTCCAGTCACTAGTTACTTGCTTTCTTCCGGCCAGGGGATATTTTCTATGGCATTTTGGGCAAAGGAATTGTCTATAAAATCATTTTCAAAAATTTCTGCCCCCATTTTTCCTACATTTGTCAGAATTTCCTGGAGTCTGGCTACACTTTCTTTTTGAATAACAGGGTTAGTATTCCAGACTTCCAGGTCTTTGTACCGGTTTACTGCTGTTTCGAGAATTTCCATTTTTACTTCAGGAAAAAAAGGTTTTATTACCTGGGCAATTTCTTTTGCATCGTGGGTAGCACACCAGATTTGAGCTTTATATAAGCCATTGGTAAACTTTTGAATGATTTCCTGTTTTGTTTCCAGATAATCTCTTGGAGCTACATATACACCGTTAGTGATGTTGCCAATTTGCCCGGCCAAAGAAGTGACAACATAGCCTTCTTTTTCTTGTTCTACTAGAGAAACAAGGGGTTCGGAAAGTTGAATTAAATTTCCGCTACCGCTTTTAAATACACCTACCGCCAGTTCCTTTGAAGGAATATTTTCAACCACATCCACCTCGCGATAAGGTCTGATTTTATTCTCTCTAAGAACATATTCTAAAAGAGCTTGGGATAAGGTTTCCGAGGGGCTACTAATAATTATTTCCTTTTTTAGGTCTTCCCATTGAAAATCATGTTTTTCTTCCCGGTGGACTAAAAAAGAGCCTTCATTCTGAGTTATTTGAGCAAAACCGATTATATTTTCTCTCGCCGATGATTTAAGTAAAGGTAGTATTAATTGCCCGTCAATTAACAAAATTTCTGTATTTTCTGTAAGCAGTCCCTCTATTATTTCCTGAGGATTACTTTTAGCTTGTTCTATTCGGATTATGAGGCCTTCTTCTGCCCAAAAACCCTTGTTTACGGCCACATATTGAGGTGCATGGTAAATGCTGTGAGAAAACTCCTGTAAGTGAATAGTGGTAAGAGAAGGTGAATCTTTTTTTAGCAGATGACAGGCGGTAATTAATATTACTGAAAATAGAAATATTAATAAAATGCTCCATTTTTTCCGGTTCACCGGATTTTCACCTCCCGAAAAACTCAATCTATGTATATTCAAAAAATTAGAGTTCAGTAGTAATAATTTCTATTAATTTGAATAATTTTATATTTTTTACATAGAAATTTACTGAGTTTAGTAAATAAAGGGGGAGGACTGAGGTGAAAAAAGATTTAAGGAAAATCAGTGGAAGCATAAAAAAATTTACGGACAGCAAAGAATTGGGGGTTAGTTTTGCCGCATTATGGTACGGTATTTTAATGTCCCTGTTTCTCTGGATACTTTTAGTAGGGATGGGCACTATGGGTCTGGTTATTTTCACTGATGAAACAATTTATGTCATGGAAGGTTTATTGAAATTAGTAACCTGGAGTGTATTTTTCTTAGGAGGATTTTTGGCAGCTTATCGGGCAGGATTTAAAGGATGGCAGCATGGTTTGTGGACAGGGGTATTTTTAGGATTTCTCTCAGCCATCTTCTTATTAGAAGTTGTCCCTACTTTAGTCGGCTGGGAACATGTGCTTTTTCAATGGGCAGCCTCAGTAATGCTGGGAACTTCCGGCGGAATAGTGGGATTAAAAGCATTACAGGCCAAAAAAGCACGCCTGGGCTACAGCTTTAAAGAAGCGAAAAAGCAAAAATTTTTCGGAACTTGACAGAGGTGAATTTCATTGTATAATATAGAAAATGTGAAAGTGTATTTATAATATAACAGCCGTTGAAGGGGAGGAGTAGGGTTGTTCCGGCTCCTAAAGAGAGGGGAATTCTTGGCTGAAAAATTCCCTGGATGCTCCAACCTGAAGGTAGCCCCGGAGGCAGGAAACTGAACGGAAAAAGAAGTGAGCGAGTCTAACACTCACGGGACACTCAAGATGTCAGTGGGCGAGTGGGCGAGATTTAAACTCCCTACGGTCGTAAGGTTAAGGT
>Ga0134092_1000306_pt1 | contig 51047 bp, 42 predicted proteins | sample 3_6taG_FD_94454 | JGI IMG/M metagenome (GOLD analysis project Ga0134092, IMG submission 94454) | Switchgrass degrading microbial communities from high solid loading bioreactors in New Hampshire, USA - 3_6_20_6_A3 metaG | ecosystem: Engineered > Bioreactor > Semi-continuous > Anaerobic >... | reverse complement strand
TTAAGTGCACCCAAAAACCGATATAATTCTATCTATATCCATCATCACATTAAAATTACTCCTAAATGTAGTAATGGAGCAGGATTGAAGCCCAATCCTACCCCAACTATTGACAAAGAGCCATAATTTATATAAAATTAATTTCAATAACATATTTTACATTAGGAGGATTTAATGCATAAATGTAGAAATAATACAATTCGATTACAAAATTATACGGTGGCATTATCTAATAATTTAGATGCAGCAATATCTATATTAGAAAGCCTAGAAATTTGGAGAAAAGTGCTTTTTTCTTCAAAGGAATTTAGAGAGCTATAGAGAGGGGGGAGTTTTTTACAACAACTATAATAAAAAAATAAAACTAAGGGGAGGAATGGAGTTTTGAGTAAAAGGGTAGTTAAAGGATTAAGCTTATTTTATGTGTTTGTATTAACATTTACAAGTGTATTTAGTTTTGTAACTACTACATTAGTTATGGCAGACAATGAATCACAGGTTTTTGTAGAAACTTTTGATAACTATACTGATAATTCTACAAACTATTCTAGCGGCAAATTTGTAGGGGTAAATAACATAGAATGGAATTATGAAGGGGCAAGAGGAAATCTTGTAGATCAAGGCGTAGACTATTCCATAGATGGAAAGGGAATGATTCTAAGAAGATCCGGAGATAATTCTAGGATATATGCAAATATATCAGGTGGTATTAAAGATTTTTCAGTTGATTTGAAAAAAGCAATGACTAATTCAAATAAAAGAATGGTAGAACTATTTATTAATGGAGAATCTAAAGGTACTTTTGAATTAGATAATAGTAATTCTGGAATCCAAAAATTTGAAGTAAATAATTTAAACATAGAAGGTGAGTTTACACTTGAAATTAAGCATATTTCAGGTGGTGACAAAAATGCCCAAATTACTATCGACAACATAACTTGGACATCCTATGACGGAGGCGGTTCAGGAGAAGACCCAGTTCAAAAAGTAGCAAATGTAACTGCTACACCAAATCCAGGAGAAGTTGAAGAAGGAACAGAGGTTACATTATCAACATCTACTGAAGGAGCGACTATATACTATACTTTAGATGGAAGCATTCCTACAGTAGAAAGTGAAGAATATACTCAGGCTATAGTGATTAACGCAGATACTACAATAAAAGCATTTGCTGTCAAAGATGGCTTTGAGGATAGTGATGTATCAGAATTTGCTTATACCATCAAGGCACCAGTTACAGTTATTACAATAGCAGAAGCAATTGCAAGTTCTGAAGGTACAGAAGTTACTGTAGAGGGTATAGTAACGACTAAACCAGGAACTGGCTCTAGCAAGGCATTTTATATGCAGGATGGAACAGCAGGAACTTTAGTATTTACATCTGCTGATTATGGTGTTAACAGAGGAGATAAAGTTAGAGTAACAGGAAAGACTAAAAACTATAATGGTTATCAGTTTGAACTAGAAAATGTAGAAGTCACATTAGTAGAATCTAGTGTTGGAGAGCCTTCACCAACAACTATTAAAATAAAGGATTTAGGGGAAAATTATGAAGGTCAGTTAGTTAAATTTGAAAATGTACTTGTAAAAGAAATTTCAAAAGATAGCTATAATAATGCATATATTACAGTAGAAACTCAAGGATTAGGAACTACTGTTAAACTTGATAGCAGAACTGGATATAGTTATGTTGATGTAATTAATACGTATAAAGATGGTGACATTATCAATGCAGTAGGTGTAGTTGAAAATTATGGAATGAATAAATATAGACTATTAATTAGAGACTTAGCAGATTTAACATTTGGAGAATTAGGTCCAGATATAACACCACCAACAATAAATCATACACCAGTTACAGAAGGAAATATAAATGAAGATATTACTATTACAGCTACAGTAACAGATGACAGAAAAGTAGAGTCAGTTAAACTATATTATAGAGTAAAAGGCGAAGAGAACTATAATGTAGTTGATATGATTAATAATAGAGAGAATGTATACAGCTACACTATTCCAAAGACTGCTTTAGCAGTAGAAGAAATAGAATACTATATAGAAGCATCAGATGGAACTAACATAGTGACATTACCAGATAATATTAATGAACCATTTGAAATAGTAATAAGCGATGATGATATATTGCCACCAGAGGTTAATAACCTAACACCAGCAAGTGGTTCAGCTACAGGTGTTGACTTAAGACCTACAATAAGTGCAGAATATAGTGATGAATCAGGTATAGATGTAGATTCAGTTAAGCTATACCTAGATACTGTAGATGTTACAGCAGATGCAGTTATTACAAAAACAAAGATTACTTATGAACCGAAATTTGATTTAACAGAAGGAAATCATACCGTAAGACTTGAAGTATCAGATAAAGCATCTACTCCGCAAAAAACAATAGTAGAATGGAGTTTCTACGTAGGAGAAAAGAAATATAACTTTTATTTTGGGCAACTTCATAGTCATACAAATATTTCAGATGGTCAAGGCTCATTAGAAGATGCATATACATGGGCAAGAGACAATGGAAAAGCTGATTTCTTTGCAGTAACAGACCACTCAAATTGGTTTGATAATGAAAAGGATACTTCAAATGAGAACATAACAGATATAAGTCAATCAACAAGTACTAAGTGGAAGCAAATGCATGAAGTTGCTGATAGCTTTAATAAAGATGGAGAATTTGTTGCCATAGCAGGCTTTGAAATGACTTGGAGTGGTAGTACTGGTGGATGGGGCCATATTAATACCTTTAATACTCCATGGTTTGCTTCAAGAAGCAATAGTGTAATGAACTTACCAGCTTATTATGCTCATATTGCAGCAGATACTGATTCCATATCACAACTAAACCATCCAGGAAAGACATTTGGGGACTTTGCTGATTTTGGATATTATTCAGAGGCTGTAGATAATGTTGTATTCCTAGTAGAAGTAGGAAATGGAGAAGGACCTATTAGAGGAAGTGGCTATTTCCCAAGCTACGAGTATTATACTAGAGCTCTTGATAAGGGATGGCATTTAGCACCTTCTAACAATCAGGACAATCATAAGGCAGGCTGGATTACAGCTAATGAAGCTAGAACTGTAGTTTTAGCTCAAGAATTGACTAGAGAGAGCATCTATGACGCTATACGCAACTTAAGAGTGTACTCTACAGAAGATAGAAACTAAGAAATAATGTAAACAGTAAATAACAATAATATGGGATCTATACTAGAAGATCCAGATGTTCTAAATATTAAAGTAGAAATATATGATCCAGATGAGGAAGATAAAATTGGCAAGGTTTCTATAATATCAAATGGTGGAGTAGTAGTAGATTCAAGGACATTTAATGATAACGAAGCAGAATGGGAGCTAGAACTTGATCCTCAGTACAGCTATTATTATGTAAGAGTTGATCAAGCTGATAAGGATATAGCAGTTACAGCACCTGTTTGGACTAGCGAAGTAACTCCTGTTGGTATTTCAAAAGTAGAAGTATCACAAGATCCACAAATTGTAGGAAAACCTATCAATATAAGTGCAACAGTTTATAACAATGGTGAAAGCATTATAAAAGATGTTAAGGTTGAATTCTATAAGGATTCATTAGATGGCGAAAAGATTGGCGAAGCTACTGTAGGTTCTATTGCTTCTGGATCTGTTGGAATAGCTACAATAGAATGGACTTCAAATAGTACAGGAAAATTCAATATTTATGCCAAAACAGTTATAAATGTTGATGGCGTAGAAAAGGTTTTCTCAGTAAGTACAACAGTAGAGTATGCTAATTCTGAAGATGTTATAAAAGTTGTTCTTGACATGGCACACTATAATGCATATATAAGTGGTGATTATGCAGGTAAAGATCTAACATTAAGAGAAATGTTTAAAGAAAGAAAATATATGCTAGTTGAGAATCATGATGAATTAACTGCTGAAGACCTAGAAGGAGCTCAACTATTGATTATAACAGATCCACAGAGCACAGATAATACTAATTATAACTTGAAAAAATCTCTATTCACAGATGCAGAGGTAGCTGCTATTAAAGAATACATTGATAAAGGTGGAGCATTGATTATATGTTCAAAGGCTGACTATAAGGATGGAACTGGTGAATATAGTAATGGTGCTCAGATTAACAAGATATTAGATGCAATTGGAACAAACTTAATAGTCAATGACGATGAGGTAGTAGACTATACAAACAATGGTGGTCAAGAGTACAGATTATACTTTGATAGATATGTTTCTACAAAATACAATCTAACTGCTAATATTCCTGAAGGAACTACTTATAGCTTCTACAGTGGATGTTCAGTAATCATTAGAGATGGAGGAAGCGATGAAGCTGTAGACTGGCTAGTGAAGGGACATGAGACAACAGAAACTATTGATTCTGATAAACATGGAGACAATGTACCAGTAGAAAAAGGAAATGTTTATGTAATAGGTGCAGAAATACTTCCATCTGGAGCTAAGGTAGTAGTAGCAGGTACTATATTCTTCTCAGATTTTGAAACAGCTTCAGGTGACAATATGTATTCCAATAGACAGATTACAGAAAATATCTTAGATTGGATGATTCAATCTAAAGAGGCTGAGTTAAAGACTATAGCAGAGGTAAGGGCTGATGAAGATAAAGACGGTATTCCAGATAATTTAGGCAAGAAATTTACTATAGAAGGAAGAGTAACAGCTCAATCAGAAGCAGTAACTCCTAAGAATGCATTCTTTGAGGTAATATATGTACAAGATGAAACTGGTGGTATTACAGTATTTGGTGTATCAGCTACACCACTGCCACTTGGAACGAAGGTTAGAGTAACAGGTGTAGTAGACCAATATGACGGGGATACTGAACTTTCAATAGAAAATGAATTGAAAGATCTTGTAGTTTTAGATGATGAAATAGTACTAGTAGAGCCTAAGATTATGAGTACTGCTGAAAGTATGCTTGAAGAAAATGAGGGCTGGCTAGTTAAAATTCAAGGTACTGTGACAAGAATGACTGATAACTCACTATATATAGATGATGGCACAGGAGAGGCAAGAGTCTATGTTAATGGTTATATAGGAGACGAAACAGGAAACGAAGATACTAAAGGTAAATGGGATCCATCAATAAAGGTTGGAGATACTGTAAGTGCTATAGGTTTAGCTTCAGAAGATCCAGATGGACATAGGTTGAGAGTAAGAAATACAGCTGAAATTGTGAAAATAGAAAAAGTAGAGTATCCAGTACGCATTGATATGGTAAAAACATCAGATATAGATGGAAATCCAAGCACAGAGTTTGAGCTAGGAAATATGATATTAGTGAATGCAGTGATCACCAATAAGTCAAGTGAGGCTATAAATGGAACGCTAATTGTTAAGTTAGTTGACTCTGAAGATAGAACTTATGCTATCGGATTTATGAATGGTGTTGAGCTTAGCGTTGAAGGATTAAGAACTCTATCTATGGGATTCAACATAAATGGCGTAAGCAAAGGCAAACATACTGCCAAAGTATATGTATGGAATAGCTTTACTGATAAAGCTCCTCTATCAGAAGTAGGAACTGTTGAATTTACAGTAAAATAAAGTGAAAAGGGCATTGCCCTTTTCACTTAAAAACCAAATTATTATGTAAGATAGGAGGAGGAAAACTTGTCAAAGAAGATATTAAGTTATTTATTAATAATTGCTTTAATTACAATAAGTGGCTTGCCAACATTTGCAGATAGTGTATATTCCATAGATTTTAGTCTAGACAAGACAGATTATACTATAGACGAGTATATTACCGGTACTGGAACTGTATATAACAATGGAGTACCTGCTACAAATACTCCAGTAACAATGGTAGTTCAAAGCGAAGATGGGAAATCTGTATATGATGTTGAGCAGTATACGACTGACATCCAGGGTAAGTTTAATGTAAGATTTAGAATGATGAAATCAATCGAGAATGGTACTTATTACATCAAGCTAAAAAGCAATGGTGTAGAAAAGACAGCTTCCTTCAAGATGACAAAGGAAACAACTACTGTTTATCTTGAGAGCATAACTATAACAGGAAGCAATAACCAAATAAAAGTAAATGAGAAATTGCAGTTAACGTTAAAGGGAAAAATGAGTGATGGTTCAGAAGCTACTAGTGAAGACCTAAAAGGAGCACAGTGGTCAAGTTCAAATACATCAGTAGCAGTAGTAGATAATAATGGACTTGTAACAGGAAAAGGAAGAGGAGAAGCTTTAATCACTGCAAAAGTAGGGTTATTAGAAGCTAGTTTTAAGATTAAAGTTACAGAAACACCAACTCCACCAGATTATGAACCTACTCCATCTAGTCCATCTAAACCAAAGGAAGAAAGAAAAAAATCTCCTTTAGATCTTGGCCTCATAGTAATTGAAGGAGATATAAAGGCGTATATAACATCTGAGATGCTTGATGAAGAAGAGGTTATAGTTTTATTTAGTTATTTAGATCCGGAATACTACCCAGCATCTGATATATTTGATATCACATCATCAAAGAAAGTAGATAAACCATTTAAACTAATTATTAAATATGATAAGAACAAGGTAACTGACCCACAGAAACTTGGCGTATATTATTTTAATGAGAACACAAAAGTATGGGAATACATTGGTGGAAAGGTAATAAGAGAAGGCGAAATAGAAGTTGTTTTAGACCATCTAAGTAAATATGCAGTAATAGAATATAAAAAGACCTTTGATGATATAACTAGTGTACCTTGGGCACAGAGACAAATAGAAGTATTGGCTGCAAGACATGTGATAAATGGCATAACTGATAAAAATTATGCACCAAATAATAATATTACAAGAGCGCAGTTTGCAAAACTTATAGTTGAAGCTCTTAACCTAAAGCTTGGCAGTCAAATAGTAAACTTTAGCGATGTAAAAGATGGAGCTTGGTATGCAGATTCAGTGAGAATAGCTGCAAGCTTAGGAATAGTTGCAGGCTATGATGGCAAGTTTGACCCAGATGGACTTATAACTAGAGAACAGATGGCAGCTATGATAGTTAGAGCGCTAAAACAGGTAGAACCAAATGGTAACTATGTAGCTGGGCCACTAAGCTTTGCAGATCAAGATCAAATATCAGAATGGGCAAAGGAAGCAGTAGCAATATCAGTAAACAAAGAGTTAGTTAAGGGACTAGGAAATGGACTATTTGGACCTAAAGAAAGAGCAACTAGAGCTCAAGCTGCAGTAATAATTTACAGAATGTTAGAGTCATTAGATAGATTATAATAAACAGTTGACTACTTTACATAGAGTTTAGCTGCAGGAAGTTGGAGAATCTAAGCCTGTAGCTGAGCTCTTTTTCTTTCAAATCAAATAGGAGGGAAATAATATTTTATGTTGAATATAGAGATATTATAATAAACTTGATAAATGGAAAGGAGAAAATTATCCCATGAAGGTACGAAAAGCTATCATACCAGCAGCAGGTTTTGGAACTAGGTTTTTACCTGCAACTAAAGCACAGCCCAAAGAGATGCTTCCAATTGTAGATAAGCCAACTCTTCAATATATCATTGAGGAAGCTGTAGAATCTGGTATTGAAGAGATATTGATAATAACAGGAAGAAATAAAAAAAGTATAGAAGACCATTTTGATAGATCAATAGAGCTTGAGCTTGAGTTGGAAAAGAAGGGAAAAACTGATTTGTTAGAAGAGATTAGAAAAATCTCTGATATGGTGAATATTCACTATATTCGTCAGAAAGAGCCAAAGGGATTGGGCCATGCAATATACTGTGCTAAAAGCTTTATAGGAAACGAACCCTTTGCTGTGTTGCTAGGTGATGATGTAGTTTATGCTCATAAGCCTTGCTTAAAACAGATGATAGAGGTCCATGATGAATACAAGACAACCATACTTGGAGTACAGGAAGTACCTAGAGAGGATGTAAACAAGTATGGCATTATAGAAGCTAAGTTTATAGAAGATAGAATATATAAAGTGAAAGGATTAGTAGAGAAGCCAGATATAGACCATGCACCTTCTAATATTGCAATACTGGGAAGATATATAATTAATCCTGCTATATTTGAAATATTAGAGCATACTAAGCCAGGAAAGGGTGGAGAAATACAGCTAACTGATGCTTTAAAGGAACTAGTTGCTAGAGAAGCTATGTATGCATATAATTTTGAAGGAAGAAGATATGATGTAGGAGATAAACAGGGCTTTCTAGAGGCAACTGTAGAATATGCTTTGAGGCGAGAAGATTTAAGGGAAGAGTTCTTGAATTATTTAATTAAGATAGTTGAGAAGGAAAAAAGTAAATTGAATAATTGATTTAATACCTTTTGGCAATAGCCAAAAGGTATTTTTTTATTAGAGAAATTAATATACTTTATAAAGATGTTAAGGAGGGACAAGGTATGTATGATATGCACTGCCATATACTTCCTGAAGTAGATGATGGAGCAAGTAGTTTAGAAGAAGCTGTTGAGATGGTTATTATGGCCAAGGAAAATGGCATAAATGCTATATTTGCCACTCCTCACTATATAGAAGGAGAGGAATATAAAGACTATAGTTATAATAGCGTAATTCTCGAAAGACTAAATAATGAGCTTAGCAGTATAGGTATCGATATAAAAATATATATTGGCTGTGAGGTGCATTTAACTCCTAATATTTTAGAGCTTTTAGATAAAGGACAAATAGGTACACTTAACAATTCACATTACCTGCTAATAGAACTGCCTATGTTCGATATCCCTATTTATACTGAAACAATGATATATGATCTTAAACTGAAAGGAATAACCCCTATAATTGCCCATCCTGAGAGAAATACAAAGATAATGGAGAATCCAAATATATTATATGAGCTTATCAAAAAAGGAGCTTTAACTCAGATTAGTCTTCCCAGTTTGTTAGACTTATATGGAAGAGATGTAAGAAAAGCAGCCGAGATACTCTTAAAACAAGATATGATACACTTTGCTGGGACAGACGCCCATAGTGCTAGTAGAAAATACTATAGAGTTGCTGAAGCAGTTGGTAGATTAAAAGAGCTTATAGGCGAGGAAAAAAGCTTGAAAATTCTAAAATACAATCCCCAAGCAGTAATTAAAGGAAGCAATATAAAAATTCCTGAACCAAGTCTATATAGACGAGAGGGCAAGATAAAAAAGTTTTTAAGCAGTCTTATCTAAGAAGTAAATTTTACTTATATTTTTTATTTTAAATAGGACATATTTTAAAAATCATATTAATAAATTTATATATGGGACATACTGTCAGCTATGTTTTTCCCACCAAAGAAACCAAGGATGGGGGCACCGCATATGGATGAAAACCAACTAAAAGAATATTTACATATTATTTGGAAAAGGTTGTGGATTATTATACTCATTATTATTTTAGCCACAGCAGCTAGTGGTTTAGTTAGTTATTTTGCTTTGCTTCCTGAATACAAAACCTATACTACACTTATGTTAAGTAAGCCTAGAAGTGGAATTGAGGCTATTCAGTATGATGATATTCTTTTAAATCAGAAACTTGTAGCTACATATGGGGAAATAGTAAAAAGTAGGTTAGTATCTAATGAAGTAATTAATAATCTAAACCTAAAATTTACACCTGAGCAGCTTGAGAAGAAAGTAAAGGTTACTTTAGTTACTGATACTGAAATCATTAAGATAGTTGTAACTGATAATGACCCAGAACTTGCAGCAAAAATTGCAAATGAAATTGCTCAAGTGTTTAAGAAAAATGTTGTAGAGATTATGAAAATAGAAAATGTACAGATCATAGATGAGGCAGAAGTGCCAACAACTCCTGTGACACCTAGACCAATGCTAAACATGTCTATAGCCGGAGCTCTTGGCATGATATTAGGAACTCTTTTAGTATTTCTCATAGAGTATTTAGATAATGCCATAAAGACAGCTTCAGATATAGGTAAATATCTAGGTTTTTCTGTTATTGGAATGATACCTAAAAGTAAAAATAAAGACCTAATTATCTATAACAATTTAAAATCTCCTGAGTCTGAAGCCTATAGAACTCTTAGGACGAACATACAGTTTTCAAGTGTTGATAGACATATAAAAACTATGGTTATTACCAGTTCAGGACCTGGAGAAGGGAAAAGCACAATTATTTCAAATTTAGCTATTTCTATGGCTTTAACAGAAAAAAAGGTACTTTTAATAGATTCAGACCTTAGAAAGCCAAGGATTCATTGTATTTTTAATACAGACAATTCCTGTGGTCTTACTACAGTACTTGCAGAAGCTATGGACTATAAGGACTGCATTGTACATACAGACATTAAAGGATTAGATATATTAACATCAGGGCCAATTCCACCAAATCCCGTAGAGCTTCTGGGTTCCAATAAAATGAAGAAGTTTTTAGAAACGATAGCAGAAGAATACGATATTGTATTACTTGATACACCACCAGTTGGAGTGCTAACAGATGGAGCAGTGGTGTCTACTAAGTGTGATGGTGTTATATTAGTTTGTGCTATAGGTCAGACAAAAATTAAAGATGCTGTGCATTCAAAGGAACATTTACAAAAGGTAAATGCAAATATACTAGGAGCTGTGATGAATAAGGTTCCCATAGACAAGACTAGTTTCTATAAATATTACCATTATCGATAATCTTATTAGTTTATTCAATAAGTAAAAGATGCTGCTTTTCAAGAAACAAATGTATAAAAACTTACATATTATAAAAAAAGCATATTTTTAAAATTAGCCTAGTATATATGTATATATAGTACAACTATGATTTCTACAACAAATAGGAAAGCTCTACCTTATAATTTTTATAATTAAGAAATTGACCTAATGAGTTTTAAGCAGGTCGTAGAAATCTTTGATTTTGTGCAAATTGCCTATTCAGTAGATCAAGAAGAGCTTCCTTAATATTTATTTAATGCTTCGATTAAAACTTTTCTTATTTTGAGTGGAAGTTCTGGGTCTTGATTAAATGGTTTCAAGTGTAATGTGAGGGAGATGAGTCTATGAAGTTTTACTTGTCAGTAAAAAGAGTATTAGATGTGTTACTGGCAATTATACTTCTGATAATTACACTTCCTATTATGATAATTGCAGCTATAGCAATAAAAATTGAATCAGAGGGTCCAGTATTATTTGTACAAGAAAGACCAGGTAAGGACTGTAAAATATTTAAGCTATATAAATTTAGAACTATGAGAGTAAATACTGAACATAATGGAAGAGTCCTTTCTGATAGAGAAAGAGTAACAAGGGTTGGAGCATTCTTACGGAAAGCTAGCATAGATGAACTACCTCAGCTTTTTAATATCATACGTGGGGATATGAGCTTTATAGGTCCTAGACCATTACTTGTTAAATATCTCCCATATTATACAGAAGAAGAGTTAAAAAGGCATAATTTATTGCCAGGAATTACAGGATGGGCACAGGTAAATGGAAGAAATAATTTAAACTGGGAAAAGCGATTTAAGATGGATTTGGAATACGTAGAAAAAGTGTCATTTCTTTTTGATCTTAAGATTTTCTGCCTAACTATTTATAAGGTATTTAAAAGGGCAGATATAGTGATTGATGGAATGGTAGATTTGGATATTGAGAGAAGCGAAGTAGAAATGGAAAGAGGTATTTTGTATGAATGATAAAATTAACATCCTAATAACTAGTTCTGGAAGAAGAACTCGACTTCTAGAATATTTTAAAAAAGAGTTAAAAGGAAAAGGAAACATCATAGCTGCGGATTGCAGCGAGCTAGCACCAACACTTTATATCGCAGATAAGTATTATACAGTTCCAAGAATTGATGATGTAGGTTACATAGACTCTATAAAAGAAATATGCAAAAAAGAAAATGTAACTGGAATATTATCGCTTATTGATCCTGAGCTGTCTTTATTAGCTAAATATTCTGAGGAGTTTAGACGAATGGGAGTTACTACTATTGTTTCCTCATATGAAGCATGTGAGTTATGGTTAGATAAGTATGCTGCATCTAATTTTTTTAAATGCAATGGATTTGGACATGCCAAGACATATGATTCTATTTTAGATTTCGAAAATGCCTTGAGAAATAAAGAAATAGATTTTCCTGTTTTTATTAAACCAAGAAAGGGCAGTGCAAGTATAAATATAAACAGGGCAGAAAATATGGAGCAAGCAAGAGTTATTTTTGAGGCTTCAAAGGACATGATCATTCAAGAATTATTAGTAGGACAAGAGCTAGGTGTAGATGTTTATGTAGATATGATATCACGAAAAATAGTATCAATATTCGTTAAAGAAAAAATTGCTATGAGAGCAGGGGAAACAGATAAAGCAAAATCGATTAAATCAGAAAAACTGTTTAGCGTAATAGAAAAATTAGTTACTAAATCAGGTTTAGTTGGACCTATAGATATAGATGTGTTTGATATAAATGGAGAGTACTATATTTCAGAAATTAATCCTAGATTTGGGGGAGGATATCCATTGGCTTACGAATGCGGCTGCAACTTTCCAAAGTATATTATAAATAACCTAAAAGGGATAGCTAATGAACCTGAAATTGGCTGCTACAAAATAAATACTTATATGATGAAGCATGACAGTCTAATTATTAAGACATAAGAAAGGTAGTTTAATTCAGAAGTTAATTAGTTTAAGGGGGATAAAAATGGTAGGTGAAGCGATAAGAAAATATGGATTCTGGACTATGGATTTTTTACGAGGGAGACAATTATCAAGTCAATATAATGATATTAAAGCAATTATGGAGAACAATGAACTAGGTGAGAAAAAAGCAAGAGAATACTTAAACAATCTTTTAGATCATGCTGTGAATACAACAAAACATTATGAAAGGTTTAAAGGATATAAAGACCTTTACGATTTTCCAGTGCTTACTAAAAAGGATATAAAAAATGAGTATGAAGATTTTTTTTCAAATAAATATAGAATAGATGAACTAGTAAAGGTTAGCACCAGCGGTTCATATGGTACACCACTTATATTCTATCTCACTAAAGAGAAAAGGAGCAGACAGACTGCAGAAGCACTTTATTTCAGCAAATGGTCAAACTATGATATTGGAATGAAGTATGGCTATTTTAGAGGATTGAGGACTAAATCAAAAATTAAATCAAAAATTCAGAACGAATATTTTGTATTCTCTAGAATTATGAATGAAGAATGGAAACGTTCAACGAGGAAACTGTTGAAAGAGAAAAAAATTAAAATACTAATTGATTTTCCTACTGCTATATCTGAAATTGCTCAATATTGCCATGAACAAGGAGATACACCTGAGGACTTTTCAGTAGTTGGTGTCATAACATCTTCTGAACCATTACTTGAAAATCAGAGAAAAATAATAGAAACTACATTTGGTTGCCAGTGTTTAAGCAGGTATTCTACAGAAGAACTTGGAGTATTAGCAAATGAGTGCCCTAAATGTAAGAAACATCATATAAATACTGCAAGTTTCAAAGTAGAGGTATTAAGCTTGGATAGTGATAAGCCTGCGAAGGAAGGAGAAGTAGGAAGAATTGTTGTTACAGATTTATTTTCATATGCAATGCCTTTAATAAGATATGAAACAGGAGATTTAGGTGTTTTAGGCAAAGGCTGCTCTTGTGACTTAGAAGGGCCTATTTTAGAACACTTGGAAGGAAGAGAAACAGAAATGGTGTATAGCACAAATGGTAATAAAATCTCACCTTTATTTATTGAAGACATAATGTGCGATTTTCCAGGTGTTTTTCAATATCAGTTTATACAATATGGTAAAAAGGACTATACACTTAAAGTTGTAAACAAAAAAGGTGCAGAGTTTGATGCAGATAAGGCCGTTAACTATATTAAGTTCTGGATGGGTGCAGATGCTAATGTAAAAATAGAATTTGTGGACAACATAGAGAGGCTTAAATCTGGTAAATTGCCTTATGTTATTAATTATTACAATCCCCAAAGTTGAAATACGATATGAATTGTGATTTTTAATGATTAATGGGTTTTAAGAAAATCATTTTTTATTTTTCTTTAATAGTAAACAAGCATATTTCTCTAAATGGGTTAATAAACTTATATATGGTTTCAGGTATTTATTTTTAAAGTAAAGAGGTGAAATATGCAGTCTTCAAAATACATACCATTATCAGTTCCAAACTTATCATTAAGCATATTAGAAAACATAAGAGAAACTATAGAAACTGGCTGGGTATCCACTGGTGGAAGATTTATAAGAGAATTCGAGGAGAAGATTGCAAATTATGTTGGTGTAAAGAGGGCTGTGTCCTGCCAGAGTGGAACTGCAGGTCTACATCTTGCACTAAAAGTGTTAGGTATTGGTCCTTGTGATGAAGTAATAGTGCCTACGGTAACATTTATAGCATCAGTAAATCCAGTTAGATATGTAAATGCAGAGCCTGTATTTATGGATTGCGATGAAAATTTGAATATGGATACAAGTAAGCTTGAAGAATTTTTAGATGAGCAGTGTCATTATATAGATGGAAAAGTGATAAATAAAAAGACTGGAAAGCAAATAAAAGCCATAGTTGTAGTTCATGTATTTGGAAATCCTGCAAATATAGAAAAGCTAATGGAGATTAAAGAAAAATACAAACTTTGGCTTGTTGAAGATGCTACAGAGGCTCTAGGCTCATATTATCTAAAAGGGAAATATGCAGGGAAACATTGTGGAACCATTGGTGATATAGGAGTATATTCGTTCAATGCCAACAAGATAATAACCACAGGTGGCGGAGGGATGATTGTATCTAAACATGAAGAACTTTTAGAAGAAATAGCTTTTTTAAGTATTCAGGCTAAGACAGATCCATTGTATTACATTCACAACGATATAGGATATAACTACCGCATGACTAACATACAAGCAGCCTTTGGAGTAGAGCAAATAGAAAGAATAGAAGATTTCATCCAAACAAAAATCAGTAACTATAATCTGTATAAAGAAGGACTAAAGGATATAGAAGGGATAACACTTCTGCCATTTAGAGAAGACACAAGGTCAAATCACTGGTTTTATTCAATTATAATAGATGAGAAAAAGTATGGCATGGACAGAGATGAACTGTTAGCAAGATTAAATAACTGTGGAATTCAGACTAGACCTCTTTGGGGACTGATACATAAACAAAAGCCATACTTAGGAGCTCTAAGCTATAGAATAGAAAAAGCTCTTCTATATGAAAATGCTCTTTTAAATCTACCCTGCAGTACAAATTTAACAGAGGAGGATATTAGTTTTGTAATCAAGCATTTAAGGAAGAATTAATATAGTCAAAAGAAGGATGATATAAATTGAAGGTACTATATGTTACTACGATAATAGGCACAATAGAGGCTTTTTTGATTCCACATATTAAGCTGTTAACTGATTTGGGACATGAGGTTCATATTGCCTGTAATGGTGCCTGTTCTATATCAGCTGAATTATCAAAATTAATTAATAAGGCGTATGATGTTGAGTTTAAAAGATCTCCATTTGAGAAAGAAAATTTCGCTGCTTATGTAAAGCTGAAAAATATAATAAGTCTAGAGAAATATGACTTAGTACATACACATACACCAGTAGCATCTTTTTTAACTAGATTAGCTTGCAGAAACATTCCCAATACAAAAATTTTATATACAGCTCACGGATTTCATTTTTACAAGGGCGCGCCTCTTAAGAATTGGATTATATACTATGCCATGGAAAGGCTGGTAGCAAGATGGACAGATGCAATAATTACCATAAATAATGAGGATTTTCAAAGGGCAAAGAAAATGCCAATTAGAAAGAAAGGCAAGGCATATTTGATTCCAGGAATAGGTGTAGATATAGTCAAATTTAAGCCTACATCACAACAGCAGAAAAATGCTTTAAGAAAGGAATATGGATTTAAGGAAGATGACTTCCTGCTAATATATGCTGCAGAACTAAACCATAATAAAAATCAAGTTTTTTTAATAAACGCCATAGCTCTATTAAAAGAAAGAATTCCGAATATTAAACTGCTGCTTGCCGGAGAAGGAGAACAGAAATATGAGTATATAAGCCTTGTAAACAGTTTGAATTTGAACAAAGAAGTAATCTTTCTAGGATTTAGAAAGGATTTAGATAAGCTAATACCTATGTGTGATATAGGGGTGTCCGCTAGTCGAAGAGAGGGCTTTGGTATCAATGTAGTAGAATATTTGGCTTGTGGATTACCTGTAGTCGTATCTGACAATAGAGGGCACAGAGAAATAGTGCATAATCAAGTAAATGGCTTTCTTTTTGAAAAGGAAAATATAACTCAGTTCATAGGTATAATAGAAAAATTATATAAAGACATAGAGCTAAGAAATAGGACAGGGGGTGTAGCGCGTCATTATTCTTATGACTATGGCATAGAAAAATCCTTAGCAGCTATGGAGAGCATATATCGGGAGTGGAACCAATGCTATTAGTATGGATTGGGCTTATTGTTGAAGTAATATTTTTTAATGTACTTAAGTCATTTATTCATGATACTGAAGTAGCTGCCATATGCTTAATAAGCATAAATATTTTGATTTTACTAATAGCTATTGGTAAATACAAAAGGGGATTAAGAGAGATTTTCTTCTCCGCATATTCACTAAGAGTAGCAGCTATGTTCTGGGATGTATATGGAAGAAATATTTATTCTTTGCCTCATAGTGGAAATGATTCAGAGGGTTTTCTCTATGCAGCGACTCTTGTTGCCAATGACTTGAGTCTAATAAAAGGTGATATATATGGTGACATATATACAAAGATATTAGGAATACTATTTTATTTAACTAGTACTGAGAGACTGATTGGACAATATCTTAATGTACTTTTAGGAATCAGTACAATTGCTATTATCTATAGAATACTGTCTTTATTAGAAATTAATGAAAAGACAATGATGTTATCTATTATTTTGATTTCATTTTTTCCTCATGGCATTATTTTTTCAGCCATACTGCTTAGAGAAAACTTTATCACTATGTTTGTAGCAGCGTCCTTATATTATTTCATTAAATGGTGCAAACAAGGTAGATTTATTTTTTCTATATTATCCTTTCTAAGCCTAGCTGCTGCTAGTTGGTTTCATTCGGGGGTTATTGGACTTGCAGTTGGATACGCATTTATTTATATGTTTTATGATAGAAAGACTGATAAATTATCCTTCGAATTAAAAACAGTTTTAGTTTTTATAGCAATTATATTGTCTGGAGTTTTTGTGTTTACACAATTAAGTGATGTGTTTCTTGGCAAATTTGATAATATCGATAGCTTGAATGATGTTGTCAGTGCTACAGATGGTAGAGCAGGAGGTTCTAGCTATCTTACAGGATTTAAAGCAAATTCTAGCTGGCAATTAATCTATGTAGCTCCTGTAATGATGTTTTATTTTCTTGTATCACCACTCCCTATGAATTGGCGAGGAATAAATGACATTATATCATTTTTTGCAGACAGTATTATATATTTCATATTGCTAGTATATAGCATACGCAATGGAAGAAAGTATATAAGTAAAAGCCCTATACTAATAGGTATATTGATCATGATATTAGTAGTTGTATTCATTTTCGGAATAGGTGTTCAAAATGCTGGAACTGCGCTTAGACATAGACATAAGATATTTAACATAATTGTAGTTTTCTTTGCATTGATTCACGATTTAACTAAAAAAGGAAAGCATGAATCAAATACATAGAAACTTGTGAGGTGTACAATGAACTACTTTGTATATGTGAAGGACATTTTAGGAGTTAAAACTAATTTAGACCAGTTTAGCTGGAATTATGGGACGATTGCTCCTAAAGCGTCAGCGGAAGAATTCAATAAATGTAAGATAAAAGTAAATATAGAAGCAAGGAAATCTAATGATGTTTTTGAACATACCATAGATAAAGAAAATTATGATAAATACAATTATTTTTTTGCTAAGAAAAATCAGAGGAAAATTTATTATTGTAGAGATTTCTTTTTTAACTCTAAGCTTGGATTTTCTATTGAAATAATTGACAATTGCAATATAAATGTAGTGGTCAGCAAGAGTTACTATAAATATGTGAAATATAGATTTATGAATGTTCATTCTATAGGATATATACTCACTGATTTAGTGTCTGGATTGTTGTTAGCAAATGGATACTGCTCAATTCACTGCTCTGCTGTGAAATTGAACAATAAGACTTTAGTGATTTTTGCTCCATCTAATACAGGCAAAACATTGACTGCTACAAGGCTATGTCTGCAAGAAGGTGCAGAGTTTATTACAGAAGATATTGCTATAACAGATGGAGAAAATATATATTCTGCTCCTTGGACCAGTACATTTAGTTATTATAACCAAGAAAATTATTCAAAGCTTGATAAGCTAGTAGATACACTACAGGATAAGATAATGCCATTGCAGCTTATTTCATTAAGAAAGAAGAAAAGTGCAGAGGAATTTTTTGAAAAAAATAGCATCCTTGATAGTTCTAAAATTACAGATATTGTACTTCTAGGAAAAGGTCAAAATCAAGTGATAAAAAATAAGGAAGGTATGCTTGAGAGCATTATAAATTTAAACAAATATGAGTTTAACTATCATAAATCACCTTCAATGTTAGTTTTTGAATATTTTAATCCTGACTTATCAATAGAAAAGATGTTCAATGTAGAGAAGTCTATTCTAGATAATTTATTAAATAATACTAACAGCTATAGGGTTTATGCTGATAGTCCTCTTGATTACACTAAATTAATCACTGACGAAATAATCTTTTCTAAATAGAGTGAAGTAAATATTTTTCGAAGGATAGAATGATATGGAAAGAACAGTAATTTTGTTAATGTTAATAGCAGTAATATCGAAAATCTTGGGATTTGCTAGAGAGATTATTTTATCTTATTTTTATGGTGCTTCTAATATAAGTGATGCATATTTAATATCGTTATCTGTACCTGTTGTTATATTTACCTTTGTGGGGCTAGCTATTTCCACTGGCTATATACCTATGTACAGCAAGATAGAAAGAGACCTTGGAGAAAAAGAAGGAATTAGATATACAAACAATCTTATCAACATATTATTTATAGTATGTACCTCTATAGTTTTATTAGGAATGTTATTTACAGAGGAAATTGTAAAAGTATTTGCATCCGGGTTTAAAGGAGAAACATTAGCTTTGGCAGTTCAATTCACGAGAATAAGCTTGTTTAGTATATATTTCATAGGTATTGTATCTGTTTTCAGTGGATTTCTCCAGATAAAAGGCAATTATACTTTACCATCATCAATAGGATTTCCATTTAATCTTTTCATCATAATATCCATAGTACTAAGTTCTGTAAAAAGTGTTGGTATATTACCATTTGGAGTAATATTAGCTTACTTTTCTCAGCTGCTATTGCTAGTACCCGCTGTATATAAAAAAGGGTATAGATATGAGTTAATAACTAATTTTAAAGATAAATATATTATTCAGCTAACACGTCTTACACTTCCAGTTATTATAGGAGGCTCAGTAAATCGAATTAATACACTTGTAGATAGAACTATAGCATCACAACTAGCAGTAGGAGGCATATCTGCATTAAGCTATTCTAACAAGCTTGATGAATTTATACAGGGAATTTTTGTATCCCCAATATGTACTACTATGTATCCCATTATGACTAGAATGGCGGTAGAAAACAATTTAAAAGGGTTAAGAGAAACTGTATCAAAAATGATTTGTTCAGTGAGCTTGCTGCTAATACCCGCCTCTGTTGGAAGTATGATATTTGCAGAACCAGTAGTGAGATTTTTATTTCTGAGGGGTGCTTTTGATTTAAATGCTGTACATATGACTTCCAGTGCGTTGTTTTTTTACTCAATAGGCATGATGAGTTTCGGGTTAAGAGAGATTTTATCAAGAGCGTTCTATTCACTACAGGATACTAAGATTCCTATGATTAATGCAACTATAGCTGTGATTATAAATATAATATTAAATTTTGTATTATCGAAATTTATGGGAATAGGAGGTCTTGCATTAGCTACAAGTATATCTGGAATAATCTGCACTGTGTTATTGCTTATTAGTTTTAGAAGAAAAATAGGTTTATATGATATGAAGAATGTGTTTGTAACAATTGCAAAAATTACTTCTGCTTCATTGTTAATGGGGATAATTGCTAAGCTGGCTCATATTGTTCTATTAAAATTTCTAGGGCAAAACCTATCATTAATGCTGGCAATTGCTATAGGTGTATTAATATATTTTGTTATTGTCTATTTTATGAAAATTAAAGAACTACAACCTTTAATCATTTTAATTAAAAAGAAATGTTTTAGGATCCTTCATCTTCAGGATAATAGTTTTTAACAGAAGTGAGAGGGAACAGCTAAATGAGTAGAAAGAAAACACTATCTATTATAATTTGCATGATTTTCTTTTTAATAATAGTTTTATTAGGTGTTCAAAAATATGAGAATATAAAAAATCCACATAAAGCCTTTGAAAAAGATTTAAATAAGCTGCAAAAGGTACAAGAGCCAAATATAGTGAGTCCAGAACCTTTACAAGAGCGGGAGTATATTCAACGAGATCTAATTTCTCAGCCACAGGTTGAACTAGTGGATTCCTTTAAAAAAAATGTAATCAATATACTTCTTCTAGGAGTTGACAGCAGTGAAGAGCGCGAATCAATAAATATGGGCTATAGAAGTGATTCGATAATAGTTGCTTCAGTAGATTTAGATAAAAAGGAAATTAAGATGTTATCCATTCCAAGAGATACCTACACAGAAGTTCCTGGCAGTAAAAATAAAGATAAAATCAACCATGCCATGGCTTTTGGAGGAGGACCAAAGAAGAATGGGAATCAATATGCAGTGGAAGCAGTGGAAGGATTATTAGGGATTGACATTCATTATTATATTACGGTTGATATGGATGCTGTAAAGATTGTTGTAGATTCTATAGGAGGAGTAGTAATAGATGTAGAGAGAGATATGGGTTCAAGTGAAAAAGTTTTGGAAAAGGGAGAAAAAAGGCTTAATGGAGAAGAGGCTTTAATATATATAAGAAATAGAGATACACCTGAAGGAGATTTTGCTAGAATAGGACAGCAGCAGAGATTTTTATTGGCATTATTTGAACAGGTTAAAGACAATGGCAAGCTGTCAGATATAATCCCTCTATATTTGAAATTGAAAGACAAAATATATACTGATTTGAAAATAGAGCAAATAGGAGCTCTTGCTTTATTGCTCAAAGACATATCGTTGGAAGACATAAAGACCTTTACTTTAAAAGGAAGAGGAATGAGAATAGATGGTATATATTATTTGGAAATTGATAGAAAATACATGGAGGATATTGTGAAAGAACATTTTTAAGGGGGAACCTTAATATGAAGTTAAAGACAAGATTTTTCTATACATTTTTTATAGATATTTTACTTATTAATTTATCCTTTTTCTTATCATTATTGATATTTTATGATTTTTCAATACCAAAAGATTATATAACCATGTATTTTACCAATGCAATAGATTATATTCTTATAAAGCTCATAGTATTTGCAAAGTTTAAATTTTACAGCAATCTATGGGAATATGCTAGTATAAATGAATTATTTCAATTGGCAATAGGTATTGGCGCGGCTAATGCGTTGACGACATTGTATTGGTTCATATACCGTATTTACTTTCCAAAGACCATATATGTACTCATAATTTTATTTGAAATGTTTTTTATAGGAGGCTTTAGACTCAGCTATCGAATATATAAGGGAGTAGTTAGTGGAGAAATATTAACAAGCAAGGGAACAAAGAGGGTTATGGTAATAGGTGCAGGAGATGCAGGTTCAATGGTCATTAAGGAATTAAAAAACCATCCCCAGTTAAATAGTAGAGCTGTTGCCATAATTGATGATGACCCTAAGAAGGAGGGAACTAGGATAAATGGGGTTCCTGTGGTTGGGCAGAGATATGATATTTACAGTGCTGCTATGAAGATGAATATAGATGAGATAATCATTGCTATGCCTTCTGCCAGCAAAAAAGTTATAAGGGAGGTAGTAGAAGAGTGCAATAAGACAAAGTGTAAAGTAAAGATACTCCCAGGGATTTATGAACTCATTGATGGTAAAGTGAATATTAGTAAAATTAGAGATGTAAAGATTGAAGACCTTTTAGGAAGAGAACAAGTTAGGCTTGATATAGAAAGCATAAGTAGTTATTTAAAAAATAAAGTAGTGTTAGTAACAGGTGGTGGAGGTTCTATTGGATCTGAGTTATGTAGGCAGATTGCAAAGTACTATCCTCGAGAATTGATTATTCTAGATATATATGAGAACAATGCTTATGCACTTCAAAATGAATTAAACCTTATGTATAATTATAATTCAACTAACAGAAATACCCCTAGGCTAAATTTTAGAGTTATAATAGCTTCTATAAGAGATAAAGAGCATATAGAAGAGATAATAAAAGAGCATAGGCCAGAGGTAATATTCCATGCTGCTGCACATAAGCATGTACCTCTTATGGAGGATAATCCTAAGGCTGCTATATGTAATAACATTTTTGGGACATTGAATTTAGTACAGTCTGCAGATAAATATGGGGTAAAAAAATTTGTACTTATTTCTACAGATAAGGCTGTAAACCCTGTAAGCGTCATGGGGGCTACTAAAAGGGTTTGTGAAATGATAATACAATCAATTAACAATATAAGTGAAACAGATTTTGTAGCAGTTAGATTTGGAAATGTACTTGGCAGTAATGGAAGCGTGATCCCTCTCTTTAAGAAGCAAATCGAACAGGGTGGACCTGTAACTGTAACTGATCCAGAGATGATTAGATACTTCATGACTATACCAGAAGCTGCCCAGTTAGTATTGCAAGCAGGTGCTATGGCTGAAGGAGGAGAAATTTTTGTATTAGATATGGGAGAGCCTGTTAAAATACTTAAATTAGCAGAAGATCTCATAAGATTATCTGGATTTGAACCTTATGAGGATATACCTATAGAGATTACAGGAGTAAGACCAGGAGAAAAGCTATGTGAGGAAATGCTGTTATCTAAGGAAATATCTTCTACAAAGCATGAAAAAATATTTGTAGAGAAGCCAATCTTTAATGATTATAAATATATCTTAGATGAAGTAGAAAAGTTAAATATGCTTTTGAGTAAGAATGATAAAGACGAGATGAAAAGAGCATTGATGAAGCTTGCACTTCAAAGTGAAGCGAGACCCCCAAAGCTTCAAGTGTATAAGACTAATTGATTAAAATCATTTTCCCTATTAAGATATCTTATTTATTAAGATATCTTAATTTTATAACTAAAAAGTTATATATCATCTACTTAAATTTAACAAAAAATGCGAGATAATTGTTATATTTTACATTTTTTTAAAAATGTTATATAATTTAAATGTCATAGGCTTTTATCAGAAATTACCAAATCTATAGTAATATTTACATGGGGAATGAGGAGGTAGTTATGTCAAAAAGAATACTGGTTTCTGCCCTGTCTGTAGTTGTACTGATTTTATTTTCATATACCAATGTAAATGCTAGCACGTCAAATAAAAATCTGTCTAGGGCAGAAATAGAGAAAAAGATTGAAGAAGTGGCTAGGAAGAGGGGGATACCATCAGTTATACTGAAATCTATTGCTAGGGTGGAAAGCTCCTTTAAACAATTTAACAGTGATGGCTCACCTTTCATTACCAGCAGCGGTAACATAGGGATTATGCAGGTTAACAACAAATATGGATGGTTTGATAGTGAAAAACTGCGGTATGATATTGACTATAACATAGAGGCAGGAGCAGATGTACTCCTAAGGAAGTGGGATACTGCTGTAGAAAAGCTTCCGCAAATAGGAGATATGAATCCAAATATTCTTGAAAATTGGTATTTTGCCATATGGGCTTATAATGGATGGAGTAAATCCAACAACCCTAATACAGGGTTAAAAAAGCAAACTTATCAAGAGCTAATATACTATATAGCAGAGAAGGAGTATGGGCAAAAGATAACTCCGATAGATAAGAGCTTATTGCCTAAGCAGGGTCTTCCAAGTAAAAACTCTAAATTTAATACTCCAAAGGATTTTCACTATGGAGATATATTGACTTACTGTGAAGGCGATATTGTAATGCTTGATGGAAGGCATATAATGAGTTTAAGAGATGTACCTAATGGTTCAACTATTGGAGAAGTAAGCAATTTAATGAAACTTCAGATATTAGAAGGACCAGTGCTAAGTGACGGATATTTTTGGTACAAGGTCAAGGCAGTTGAAATAAACAAAGAAGGATGGCTTGCAGGGAACTGGATATCTAAAACTGGAAGCATATATCCTTTTCTAGACATATCTAATACTTGGTCAAAGGATTACATTATAAAGCTTCATGAGATAGGGATAGTAAGTGGAGACGGGAAAAATTTTAAACCAGACGATTACATAACTAGGCAAGAGCTATGTGTAATGCTTTCTAGAGCACTACAGTTAGAGCCTGAAGATGATGAGCTGAAATATACTGATGCAAGTGAAATAGATACTTGGGCTATTAACCATGTAATAGCAGTAACAGAGGCAGACATAATGACTGGCTACGAGGAATCTAATGAATTTAGGCCAGATGACTATATAACCAGAGAAGAAGCAGCTATTATTTTAAGCAATGCATTTGGATATGATGACAATTTAGATTTTGAGTTGGAATATACAGATATAGACCAGATTTCTGATGAGGCATTAGCTGCTGTGAAAAGTGTTCAAGTTAAAGGAATAATGAACGGTTCAAATGGAAAATTCAGGCCAAAAGACTTCTTAACTAGGGGAGAGGCCTGTAAGTTAATATATGATTTATTAAACATTATGGAATGAGAAATTAGGATGGGCTTTTGATAATTACAAGAGCCCCTTTTTATTTAAACCTCTCTTTTCTTTAGCAAATATAGGTATCTATCTAGATTATTATAGATTATGCAAAAAAAGCTTATATAAATTTCTATGAATAAACAGAATAAAAAGACAAATAATAACTAAAAAGGAGAGGTGATTATGAAAAATAGAAGAATATTATATACCGCATTAATTATTTTACTTACCATAATAACTGTAGGAATAATAGCTACTATGAGAATAAATGAAGCAGATCTTGATATTTATGATAAACTAGATACAAAAATTATGTATGGACAAAATAAAGTAGGGGATTTTCCCCTACTTTTCGAATACAGGTACAAAGTCATATGTTAATTCTCCATTGTTATTTACAAATTCTAATAATCTTAAATTAAATGTAGTACTTGTGCTGTTTAAATTTGGTTTTTCTAATTCTATATATCTAATACCGTCTTTTAGATCCACTTCGTTTTTATTTCCACTAGATATTACCCAGATGTTTTTTCCCTTTTCTACATACTCTGCTAATGTTTTATGGAAGAGTTCAGCTTCAAGCTTATCTGTAAAGTTATTGATTCCAATTGGCATAACAATTATTATGTTTTTCTGAGTAGCTATAGATAAATCGTTCTTCAAACCTATCCACTGTTCAGCATAAGATGCCCTTAATCCATTCTTTGAGCTGTCAGCTCTGATAAATAATATGTCTTGGTCTCGGATTGGTAAATATCCAGTTGTGACTTCTACTATTTTAGCCTGTGTATTTGATTTAAGGTTTTGATCTAGTTGTCCTATGAAGAATCCATATTTACTATTGGATAACTTGCTGCTTATTTGCTTTCCTATTTGTTGTTTGTATATAGTATCTAATTTATCTAATCCAAAACCTATTATAAACTTAAACCCGTTTTCTATAGTGCTTACAGTTCTTTGCTTCTCATCTTTTACTGTTGTAGATTGAGGAAGACTGACTACATCGAAGTTCTTTGGATACATTGCCTTTAGTCCATCGAATAGAATTTCACCTGTGTATTTGTTTATAGGATTTATTTCAGTTACATAAATTCTTTCTAATTTAATTGGCTGTACTGCATCAGAAGGTACACTAGCAGTGACGAACTTCCAGCCCTTCCAATCTACATTAGTTGCAAAATCCAATTTAAAAGATTTTCCGTTGGCATCAGACATTTGTCCCCTTATCCAGCTGTTACTTTCATTTCCATATACCCACATTCCAATTTTCTCTGGCTTCTTACTAAGTGTAACTCCACTATCACCAAAGACTATATAAGCTGCCCTAGTTTCTTCAGAGCCAGTAAAATCATATTTTAGCTTGATAGAGCCAAGTCCAATTTTACTCTCAGAGCTCTGCTCAATAGAACCTGTAACTACACTTGGATAAGATGAGAATTTTACATCTTGTAGGTTTTCGAAGTCATTTATCATGATTTCCTCATACCCTACTGAAACTAATATGCTTTCTACTGCATCTCCTAATCTAGCTACTAAAGCACCTGCAGCAGCCATATCTGTGCTGTAGAACTTACCATCTTTAACATAGCCTATATTACCTATTACTTCCCAAGTAATATCATTTGGATCTATGAGTGCTACATAACCTTTGCTGTTTTTTCCATATATTGTACCGAGGTTTTTTACACTAGAAAAATCTACTGCAAGCTTGTTTGTTTCTAGTTGAAGTTCTTTTACATTATCAAATACTTTGATTTTGAATTCTGCATTAGTACCTTTATAGAAGGCTCTTACTGTTCCTTCCCCTGAGCTTTTAGCAGTAAGTGTGTTTCCATTGAATTTTCCATCTATACCATCTATGAAGAATTGAACTTCATCTTCATTTATTTCTACTGGATTATGGAATTCATCATAACCTTTTACATAAAATTTTCTAGTAGTATTCACAAACATTTTATCGTCATCTGTAGAGATTTTGATATAGCTTAATTCTCCCTGCGGAGCAGTACTAGCTACACCAATTCCGTTTATTACTTTTCTTAAACCTCCATCAGAAGGACGATTTATTACTATAGGTTCATCAGAGCCAGCAGGCTTAATAGCCATAGTAGTAGAGCCACCACCATCTAGGTTAATAGCATCATAGGCACCTAGAGATAGCATTATTTCTGCCATTGTCTCTTGGCTAACTCCTTTATAGGATGTATCTCTACCATCAATTGTTACGAATAAAAGCTGTTTTTTGTCCTTAGTTATTCCTATGGCTGTTCTAGGATGGTCTCCTTGAATATTTATTTTAAATGGGGTCATAACTCCATCTTTTAACAATGGACTTCCACCACCAATGGCAGCAGCTATATTGTTATAGTCTGGAGATGTGTACAGCTCAAGCTCTACTTTTTCACCAACCTTGAAGTTGTTTAGAAGCTGATTAGCAACGCTCCCCCTTCCAGTAATTATATATCCGTTTTGAGGGAAAGCAATAGGAGGCATGCCTATTCTTACTTCAGATACATAATCGTTTATTACTACCACTTCTATAAGATCATTAAATACTGTATTTCCTAAAGATTTGCTGTTCCAGTACTTATCGTATATTATAATTTCTTCATGGAGTTTGCTTTCTTTATTCATTGCTTTTACGTTGATAGTTGCTCCATTTTGAGTCTTAAGCTTTATGCTCCAATCCCAGAAAGATATAGAAGGATTTTTATACTTGTCTACTGCAAATACGGGAAGTCCTTGATTCCAAGTGTCATAAGGAGATGATATCATTTTTCCATCATCTATGACTACACCTTCAGGATAAGAATTATGCACAGTTGAGAAGTAATCTCCGTTTATGGCTCCAACTATATTAGAACTAGAGGACTTCATGAGATTAGGTACAGTATCTCTTTTAGAAATACCATTCTTACTAAATAGAGTTTTGATTTCTGTATACTCATCATCTAAATTTATTTTTAGTACATTTATATTCCACCAACCGCTGGAATTAAATTGCTTAATAGTTTCATGTACTACACCACTAGATATGTTTTCTGAAATTCTTTCTTCATGTATTATAAAGGGCTTACCCGCAAAGCTAGGAGTGAAGCTGCAAAAAATTATGGCAGCAGAGGAAACCCCTAATATAAAATTCCTTATGTATTTGTTCATATGTGTATGCACCTCTCTTTTGTAATTTATTTTCTAAGTGTAATAATAATCTATTTTATTTTAATCACCCTTTCAAATAAATTTGAAGCTATAAAATGCAGTTTGAAAAATGAGTTTTGGAGTGCTATAAATTCTATTTAATTTTGATGTTAAATTATCAAAAAGATCTAAGGGGTTTATAGCTATGAGTAGTTTGACAATGAATTAGACAGAAAAGTTCCTTAATTGTCATATTATTTAACTATTAACTACAATTATATAGCATTAAGGTTTAGATTAGATTATATTTAGGTTACAATATGATTACAAATATGTAATGTGGTAAAAGTTAACAGAATATTTGTTTATTTTACAAAAACAGCTGGATTTACTTAATACTTATTAGTGGCAATATTTAAGAGGGTAATTTGCTCAAGAAATTTTTATTGGCTATGGTCTGCTAATAAAAAATAGAGATACATTAATCCAGCCTCATTATTGATGAAGAGCCTATTTTACTTGCCAAAGAACATCATTTTGCAAAGGACCTTTTTAATTTATAAAAAAAGAAGCATCGTTAACTATTCAAAAGTTTCACGATACTTCCTTATTTATGGTCGGGGTGGAGGGACTCGAACCCCCGGCCCCATGGTCCCAAACCACGTGCGCTACCAAACTGCGCTACACCCCGTAGATTTGCTACTTTTATATTATAAGTGGTGAAAAGAATAATTGCAATACTTTATTTTTTCCTTTTGAGATAATTATAGGCGTTTTTTAGATAATATGACTATATAATCTCAAAATTACTATAGTTAGCTTTTTTTATTTATTTGTTATTTTTATTAGCAGTGAAACTAGAGATTGTGGACAATAGTTTTTTATGGTTTAAAATATGTCAATTGGGTAAACAAACATTGACAAAAAAAAACATATATGATAATATTGATTTGATATAAAAGTGAATAATAAATACCTTATTAAGAGAGACGGAGGGAATAGGCCCGAGGAAGTCCAGCAACCAGTAACATTGTTACCAGGTGCTAAATCCTACAGAACTTTGATTCTGAAAGATGAGGTTTTTTAGAATATTTCCTCTTCCTTTCCGAAGAGGTTTTTTTATTGTAAAAGTGCAAATAATAAATTATAAAATACTTGGAGGTTATAACATGAGAAAATGGTATTTTACGTCAGAATCTGTTACAGAGGGACATCCTGATAAGATTTGCGATCAAATATCAGATGCTATATTAGATGCTATATTAGAAAAAGACCCAATGGCTAGAGTTGCTTGTGAAACTTCTGTTACCACTGGACTTGTTCTTGTGGCTGGTGAGATAACTACTGAGTGTTATGTAGACATTCCAAAGGTGGTTAGAAAGACTATAGAGGATATAGGCTATACAAGAGCAAAATATGGCTTTGACTGTGATACTTGTGCAGTACTCACATCTATTGATGAGCAGTCACCAGATATTGCAATGGGTGTAAATGAGGCACTAGAACATAGAAGTCAAAAAAAAGACGAATTAGATAAGATAGGAGCCGGAGACCAAGGTATAATGTTTGGTTTTGCATGTAATGAAACTCCTGAACTGATGCCACTTCCAATTTCATTGGCTCATAAGCTGGCACTAAGATTAGCACAAGTTAGAAAGAATGGAACACTTGATTATTTAAGACCAGATGGGAAAACTCAAGTAACTATCGAGTATCATGATAATAAACCAGCAAGGGTGGAGGCAATAGTAGTGTCTACACAGCACAGTCCAGAGGTGGATTTAAAGACAATAGAAAAAGACATTAGAGAGCATGTCATATCAAAAGTAGTACCAGCAAGTTTAATAGACAGTAATACTAAATACTATATTAACCCAACAGGAAGATTTGTTATAGGAGGACCTCAAGGAGATGCTGGTCTAACAGGTAGAAAAATAATAGTAGATACATATGGAGGATATGCAAGACACGGTGGAGGAGCTTTTTCAGGGAAAGACCCAACAAAGGTAGACCGTTCTGCTGCCTATGCTGCAAGATATGTGGCTAAAAATGTAGTAGCAGCTGGACTTGCAGATAAGTGTGAGGTTCAGCTTGCTTATGCCATAGGGGTAGCAAAGCCTATATCTATATTTGTAGATACATTTGGTACAAATAAAATAGAAGAGAGTAAAATTGAAGAGCTTATTAGTAAGCATTTTGACTTAAGACCAGCAGCTATTATTAATAATCTTAACTTAAGAAGACCTATATATAGACAAGTAGCGGCATATGGACATTTTGGAAGAGCTGATTTAGACCTTCCTTGGGAAAAAACAGATAAGGCTCATATATTAAGGAAGGAAGGCTTAGGAGAGTAAATAACTCAGTTTCTATTATAAAAAAATAATATTATAAATGTATGAAGTGAAGGAGAAGTATGAAAGTCATTTGTGGACTTTTAACTTCTCCTTTGCTTATTTTTTGCTTAATAGTTTATCAAGATTTGTTAGTAACTTTAGTTTCTAAGTATTTTTGTCTTGATTAAATTCTATCTTTCAAATCCCAATTTATAAATGACTTCTTACTAATTCCCGATTTAACCACAAAAACAAAATCAGTTATTATTAGATTACCGGTAGAACACAGAGAAGTACTTCTCAAAAATAAGTTTCTAGTTCATTTGGATTTTTTAAAAAGAGAGGAGGTGTGAATATGGCAGTTAAGGCTGTAGTTAAGGATTCAAAATTAAGACTTGAGCTTGATGGCGGCTTAAATGATAAAGGGAACCCAATAGTAAACACTAAGACTTTTTCTAAGATAAAGACTGATGCTGACAATGAAAATCTATTTTTAGCAGCAGAATCCTTGGCAGGTCTACAAGATATGCCTTTATTAGGTATAAAAAGGGTAGACGAAATTGAACTTCAACAAGAATAGTTATGAATCTAATTAATTGAAAAAAGGAGGTGAAGTTAATGGCTAACAAAAGACTCGAAATGATTTTTAAGAATCAAAAAGGTAAGACAAGTAAATTGTCTTTAGACAATCCAAGGGAAGATATTACAGGAGAGGACATCAGAAATGCAATGGAAAATATAGTATCAGCAAATGTATTTAACACATCAGATGGAGATTTAGTTGAAGCAGTATCAGCAAGAATAGTAAACACAGATATAGAAGAAATTGCACTATATTAATGGCTAATAGAAAAAGTCGGGGGCATATAATGTTCCCGGCTTAATGATATTATGAACTTTTTATAATGGATAGGAAAGTTCTATTATTGTACTTTCAAAAGAATTTTTAAGTATCCCAATGGAGGAGGCTTTTATAGGAAAAGTTTTACCATAATATTATCAAATTAAAAAACTTTATGATAATGAATTTTAAGCAGATTAACTAAATTTGTAGTTAAGATTGCTTATGTAAAGGTTAAAAAATTAATTCTACTCAAAAAGTTTAATTTGGAAGCTTTTATTTTCTTGAATGAATTTATAGATTGTTTGGCCTGAATAATGAAAGGAAGGAGGATGAGCTTATGGAAGAGGTTTATACTCAAATAGCTAATTTAGGATTTCCAATAGCTGTATCAGTTTACTTGCTGGTACGCATAGAGGCAAAGCTAAATAAGCTAACAGAAAGTATAACAGAGCTTTCAAAGGTCATTGCTGCTATGAAGTAGGTCTGATTAATAGTACGGGGCGATTGCATAATATTTATGCAGTGGCCTCTTTGCATTGACACAGAACATATGTTCGTATATAATGTTATTAAAATATGGATTTAGTTCCATACATCGCCACTGGAAGAGAAAGAAGAGAAAGGAGTTGAGTTTAATGAGAGATATAGAGGAGATAATTTCAAGTGAAATTATAGCTATTTTGCCTATTTATTTAGACATGCAGGGAAATTCAACAAAGGTAATTACTAAAAAACAGAGAGAAATCTATATATATAAAAGCATTAAAACCTTTTTATCGTTATTAGCAAAATACTTCATAATTGACCTCAACTCAGCTAAGCATTACTATGGTAATCTCATTGGAACTACAAACATTGTTCCTCTGCCTTTCAATAAAGACAATATATTTGTGCCATTAAAGGTTAGAAAACCTATATCTAAGAACGATGGATCTTTAGGTTATTTTAATATAGGGTTTATAAAAGGCATAGTAAAGAAAAATAATAAGATTTATATATCTCTTGAAGAAGAAGTCTTAATAGAAGTACTACAGGGAGAAGAATCTGCAAGGCGAAATATTAGGAACGGGTATATTGTCAAGGAATCTTATTATAAAAGAGTTGGTATGACTATTATGGAAGAGAAAGGATTATATGGAGAGTTAAGTGAACCTGCGACTAAAGGAGATATTGCAGCTCTTAGAAATGAGCTAATGGATATTAAGATTAGTCTGTTGAAGTCATCTAATCTTAGTGTATAATAATTGTAAAGACGAGAACAATTATTAAGGATAGTTGGAAATAGTAAGCAACTCCTGAATAATTAAACTATTGGCATATATTCCATATATGTCATTCATAAGGAGGAAGCTATGATAACTCTTCAAGGAACTGTAGAAGAAATCATATTTCATAATGAGTCTAATGGTTATACCATTGCAATATTAGAAACAGAAGATGATGTGGTTACTATTGTAGGATATATACCTATTATTAGTCTTGGAGAAACCCTTAGGGTTCAAGGAGAATGGACATATCATTCTAGCTATGGGCAACAGCTTAAAGTGGATACATATTCTACAGTGGTACCTGCTACATTAAACGGAGTAATGAAGTATTTATCCTCTGGTCTTATACCAGGTATTGGACCTAAAACAGCAGAAAAAATAGTTGAAAAGTTTGGGCTAGATTCCTTAGATATATTACAGTATAGTCCTGATAAATTAAATGAAATACCAGGATTAGGAGAGAAAAAGATTGCAAAAATTGCAGAAGCCTTTGCTGAACAGAGGGAACTAAGAGATATAATGATATTCTTACAGAATTATGGTATAGGACCAAATTATGGAGTGAGGATATATAAAAAATACGGAAATGAATCAATAGTAAAAATAAAAGAAAATCCTTATCGCTTATCTGAAGATATAGTAGGTATAGGATTTAAAATGGCAGATAAAATAGCCCAAAGTATGGGTATAGACATCAGGTCTCCCTATAGAATAAGTGCAGGAATCAAATTTAAGTTAATGGAGTTTGCTGCAGAAGGACATACTTATGTACCGCAGGATATTTTAGTGAATTTAACATCTGAGCTTTTGAATGTAGAAAAAGAGCTAGTTTTAGAAGGGATAAAAAGTCTGGCTATACAACAAGAGATACAGTTGGAGAGATTAGATGATGAAATATGTGTATATTATATGCCTTATTACTATGCTGAAACTAATGTATGTAAAAAAATTATTGAACTATCAAGGGCAGAAGTAAAGGACATTGATATAGATATAAATAAAGCCATAAAAGATATTGAAATAGAAGACAACATTAGGTTTGCAGAAAAACAAAAGGAGGCCATTAAGGAATCTATAAAAAACGGACTATTGGTGATTACTGGTGGTCCTGGTACTGGAAAAACTACTACTATTAACAGTATTATAAAGCTTTTTGAAAAGAATAACTTTACTGTTGTATTAGCAGCACCAACAGGAAGAGCAGCTAAGAGAATGAGTGAAGCTTCAGGGAAAGAAGCTAAGACTATTCATAGACTTTTAGAATATGGATTTGTAGATGATGAACTGGGAATGGATTTTGGAAAGGACGAAAGCACTCCAATAGAAGCTGATGTGGTAATTATAGATGAGATGTCAATGGTTGACATACTTCTAATGAACAATCTTACAAAGGCTATATTGCCAGGTACTAGGCTTATATTAGTAGGAGATGTTGATCAACTTCCATCAGTGGGGGCAGGAAATGTCCTTAGAGATATTATAAATAGTAAGATAGTAAAGGTAGTTAGGCTAGATGAAATTTTTAGACAGGCAAGAGAAAGTATGATAGTAGTAAATGCTCATAGAATCAATAAGGGAGAAGCACCATACTTAAATGTAAAGGGTAAGGATTTTTTCTTTATGACTAGATTAAGTACAAAGGAAATAGTAGATACAATAATTGAGCTTACTAAGGAAAGGCTGCCTAAGTTTGATGGTTATGATCCAGTTAGAGACATACAGATACTTACATCTATGAAAAAAGGGGATATTGGAGTAAATGCACTGAATGAAAGATTGCAGCAGGCATTAAATCCAAAACACTACTCAAAGGCAGAAAAAAAGTTTGGAGATACGCTCTTTAGAGTAGGAGATAAGGTAATGCAGGTTAAAAACAATTATAGGACTAAGTGGATAATCAGAGAAAAAGATGGCAGCATTACAGAAGGAGAAGGTGTGTTTAACGGAGATTTTGGATTTATAACTAATATAGATGAGGAAGAAAGTGAGCTCACAGTATTATTTGATGACAATAAAGAGGTAGTATATAATTTTAGTCAACTTGATGAGCTAAGGCTAGCCTATGCTACTACTGTTCACAAAAGTCAAGGGAGTGAGTTTCCTGTAGTGATTATGCCAATATGTTGGGGGCCACCTATGCTTCTTACAAGAAATTTGCTGTATACAGCTATTACAAGAGCTAAGAAGCTAGTTGTATTAGTAGGCATAGAAAAATACTTGCATATGATGATACAAAATAATAGAATTTTAAAAAGATATTCAGGTTTAGATAAAAGATTATTGAAGTTTTTTAATATGTTTATGAAGTCTTCTAGTCAAGACGACAGTTCTTCTTTATCTCCATGATGCAGTCAGCTTAAGTTCTGACTGCTCCTTGTTATATTTAAATAAAAATAACTGGAAATTCTGTTTATAGTGATTTATCTACATAGAGTATCTTCTATTTTTATTTAATCAGGGGAGGCATTAGGAATTGACTATGTCTAATAAGGAAAGTATGCTAAAAAAGCTTTGCAATTCTGCACTTGACCTTCTCTTTCCAGAGGAAGGGGTATGCTTTTATTGTGATAAATACTATGAAGATGTAAAAGAAGATCATATATGCAGTGATTGTAGGGACAAGCTGGTATTTATTAAAGATAAATGTCCCACCTGCGGCAAACCTATGCATAGTTCTAGTATTTCAGATAAATGCAGCTATTGTGTTGATAATACGTTTTATTTTACTAAAGCATTTTCACCTCTAGAGTTTACAGGACATTTGAGAGATGCTGTATATAGATTCAAGTTTCAGTCAAAGCCTTATATGTATAAGTCCTTTGGAGAACTGATGGTAAGAGCTATAGAGAATGAAAATATAGGTCCTATTGACCTCATAGTTCCTGTGCCTTTACATAGACGAAGAAGAGCAGAAAGAGGTTACAACCAATCAGAGCTTTTAGCCAAATACATATCCTCAAAGTTAAATATTCCCCTTGATTACAAAAACCTTATTAGAATGAAGTCTACAAAATTACAAACTAAGCTATCTAGAAACGAGAGACAAAAAAATATAAAAAATGCTTTTAGTGTTAAAGATAAAGGGGTATTTATGAATAAAAGAATACTTTTAGTAGACGACATATTTACTACAGGTGCTACGGTAAATGAGTGTTCAAAAACTCTATTAGAAAATGGTGCAAGAGAAGTTATAGTAGTTACCATAGCTACTGGAAAAAGTTTTAAGTAAAATTATCTGAACAACAGATTATAGAAAAAAAGGATTTTGTCTACATATATCGAAACTATTATAAAAGACATTTTATTTTCTACCCAGGGGGTGAAAAAAATGAACATAAAAAATTGCAGAAAATGTAATAGAATTTTTGCTGATGACGGCTTTGATTTATGTCCATTATGTAGGACTGAGAATGTAGAAGAATTTAAACTAGTAAAAGAATATCTTTACGAGCATCCAGGAGCGGACATTCAAACAGTTTCAGAAGAAACAGGAGTAGATACAAGGAAAATATTAAAATATTTAAGAGAGGGCAGGCTAGAAATAGCAGAAAACAGCCCGAATTTGATACTAGATTGTGAGAGATGTGGTAAACCTATTAAAACAGGAAGATTTTGCGAAAAATGTATCGCTGAAATGCAAAGAGAATTTAAAAGTGTGATAAAGGCTAGTTCTGTACCAAAAGCTAACCTAGGAAAAGACAGCGACAGAATGTATATTGCAGACAGACGAAGAAATAAATAATTAAAGTTATACCCTATTCTTACCGATAATATATACATAAGACGGAAGGATGGGGTGTTTTTATGAAAATTTTTAATAATAATAACATAAATAATATAATTCAAGCCTATAGAAAACAGGAAATTAGTAAGGAACAAGTAAAAACCAGTAAAATAGGAAAAAACGATGAACTTAGATTATCAGATACTGCTAAGGATTTTCAAGTTGCAATGAATGCAATAAAAAATGTTCCTGACATAAGAAAGGAAAAAGTAGAGGCTATTAGAGAGCAAATTAAGTCAGGCACATATGTAGTAGATGCAGGGAAAATAGCTGAAAGGATGTTAGAAAATATAAGCTTTGATATGAAAGCTTAAACTAGGCGGTGATTTTAATGCAAATCCTCTTTGAAGAGCTTAGAGATGTTCTGCAAGATGAATTGAAATTATATGAAGAGATGTATAATCTTACGGTAAAAAAAACAGATGTTATAATCAATGGAAAGATTAGCGACTTGGATAATATAACTCACTTAGAAAACAGTATTATACTAAAATTAGGACAGCTTGAGACAAGAAGAGAAAAAGTAGTTATTAATATTCAAGAGCAGCTAGGAGTTAAAAAAGATTCTACTATATCAGATATTTTGAACTATATTGATGATAAGGATGAAATAAAGCAAGAATTAGATAGCATCACAAAAAAACTTTTGGATGTACTTAATTCTATTAAGGAAAGAAATGATTTAAACGGCTTACTCATTAAAGACACCTTAGAGTATATAGAGTTAAATATTAATCTTTTAACTAGCGCAACTGATAAAGGAATATATAACAATAAAATACAAAAAGAACAGAGTTCACAAAATATTAGCTTATTTGATACAAAGGCTTAAGAAAGGTAGGAGATTAAATGTCTTCTTTTAGAGGATTATCAATTGGAATATCAGGACTATATGCAAGTAAAAGATCTTTAGATACGATTTCACATAATATAGCAAATGCTGACAATTCTTTATATGTAAGACAGCAGGCAATACATTCAGAGTCAAGATACTCTAGAATTGGCTCTTCTTACTTAGTGGGAACAGGAGTAGATGTACAGCAAATTAGGCAGATAAGAGATGAATTTTTGGATGCAAAAATGAGAAAAGAAGCTACTGAATTTGGATTTTGGTTATCTAAGTCCAATGTGTTTGAACAAGTAGAAGGCATATTGGGAGAGCTTTCAGAAGATGCACTACAAGGAGTTATGGATAAGTTTTGGAACACATGGGAAGAAGTAGCCAAGGATCCAAGCAGCTTAACAGCAAGGGGACTATTAAGAGAAAGAGCTATTGAATTTGTAGGCTCAGTGAATCACTTATATGAACAATTGGAAAGTTTACAATTTAATCTTGATAAAAATATCAAGAATTTAGTGGACGAGGTTAATGAGCTAGTTAAAGGTATAGCAGAGCTCAATACTAAAATAATGGCGGCAGAGGCTGTGGGCTTGACAGCTAATGATTATAGAGATACAAGAAATGGATATTTGGATAGATTATCACAAATTGTGAAGATCGATTATTATACAAGTAATAATGGTGCTGTAAATGTAGTTCTTGGTGGCCAGCATATAATATCAGATGGAACTTTTAGACAGTTAGAAGCTAAAAATAATGGAAGTCCATTTGTAGATGTGCATTGGGCAGATACTGGACAAAAGCTGTCAGAGGAAAAGGATATTAGAGGAGGAGAGCTATTAGGATTATTATATGCAAGAGGCAGCTATGGACAGGAGAATGAGATAACTGATGCAATTGAGTATAAGTATATAATACCTACTTTGAAGAAACAGCTAAATGAGTATGTGAAAGGCATTGCGGATGCAGTTAATAAGCTGCATAAAGAAGGTATTACTCTTACAGGGAATAAAGGAGAAGATTTTTTTGTACAGCAGAATAAAAACAATACCAATTGGGCAGGGAATATTAAATTAAATGAAAAACTGGATTCATTAGGAGAGATAGCGGCTTCATATTCAGGGGATATTGGAGATGGAAAAGTTGCAGAAGCCATTGCAAAGCTAAGATATGGCGGACTATTTACTGAAGGTAAATATGTAGGAATTGATATAGGAACAGACTTAAGTATTACTTTTAAAGGAATAACTACGGCAGATAATTTCTATAGAGATATAATAACCGACTTTGGAATAGCTGCCAATGAAGCTGTGACAATGAGGGATTCTCATGAAATGGTAATGAATCAGATAGATGATAGAAGAATCTCCTTATCTGGGGTTTCATTAGATGAGGAGATGACAGAAATGATAAAATTCCAGCATGCATATAATGCAAATGCAAGGTTAATAAATGCCATAGATGAGATGATTGAGCAAATAGTTAATAGAATGGGTGTAGTTGGGAGGTAGGTGAATACATGTCAGGTTGGATAGGATTTAATACAGCAGTTTCAGGGTTATTAGCTAGTCAGAGAAAGCTATATGTGACAAATCATAATATTGCAAATGCAAATACAGAAGGATATTCAAGGCAAGTAACTACCCAAAGTGCTACAGTTCCGCATCGCTTACCAGGTGTAGGTTTCGTAGGTACAGGAACGAGCATTACTTCAGTAGAAAGAGTTAGAGATTCATACCTTGACTATAAATACAGAACTGAAAATGCTACTTTAGGAGAATGGGAGATAAAAAGAAATACTCTGGTAGATATAGAGAATATATTGAAGGAAACAGAGAATGAAGGCCTTAGCAAATATGTTGATGGGTTCTTTAAGTCCCTAGAGGACTTAAGCAAAAACCCAAGTGATGATTCATATAGAGTAGCAGTTAGGGAAAAGGCCATAGCACTGACTAATCATCTCAATGAAACAGTTACTAAATTATATAATCTCGAAAAGGATTTGAACTATCAAATAAATGCTCAGATAAAAAAGGTAAATGATATTGGCTCTCAGATATGTAATCTAAATGAGCAAATATATAAATTAGAGTTAGATGGTAAAAAAGCTAATGATTTGAGGGATCAAAGAGATCTATTAGTAAATGAATTATCTAAGATAGTAAATGTTCAAGTAAGCGAGCAGGATGGGAAGTACACAGTATCTATAGGGGGAGCTTCTTTAGTAGAGCATACAAATCTAAGTAAGTTGAAGGTTCCACCTAGAACTGTGACTAGTGAGATAACTGGTGAAAATTTAGTACAGGTCGAGTGGGAAAATGGAAATAAAGTAGCACTAAAGACTGGAGAGCTAAAAGGACTGTTAGATGTTAGAGATGGCTCAGGGATAAATGGAGAGTATGGTGGAGTACCTTATTATGTTGAAAGACTTAATGACTTTGCAAATATATTTGCAAATGAAATAAATAAAATACATAGTCAAGGATATACTGCCAAAGGTACAAATGGAATTAACTTTTTTTATCAACCTGTAGATCAGAATGGTAATGAAGTAAATATAACTGCTGCAACTATAAAATTAGACCCTCAAATATTAGAAAGCTTGGACAATATTGCAGCAGGAGAATCTCCAAACAATGCAGAGGATAATAAAAATATACTTGCTCTTTTAGAGCTAAGAGAAAGTAAAAAATTCTTTAGTCAAAGCATACATGCTCAAGGTACCCCAGAGGATTATATAGTATCAATAATATCTACACTTGGTGTAGACAGTCAATATGCTGTAAGAATGCAAAAAAATCAGGAACTTATACTAAATAACATTGAAACTAGAATAGATTCAGTATCTTCAGTAGACGTAGATGAAGAAATGGCAGATATGGTTAAATTTATGAAAACATATACTGCATCAGCAAAGATGATAAATACATTAGATGAAATGCTTGATATAACAGTAAATAGATTGGGATTAGCAGGGAGGTAGGTGAATAAATGAGAATAACAAACAGCATGTTAGTCAGAAATATGATGACTAACCTAAATAAGAACTTGGAGAGAATGAGTAAGCTACAAGAACAATACCAATCAGGAAAGCTATTTCAGCTTCCTTCAGATAATCCAATAGGAGTATCGAAGAGCTTAAAGCTATATACGGATAAATCTAAAATAGGACAATATAAAACTAACCTTAGAGATGCCATAGCTTGGCTGAGTACAACTGAGGATGCATTAGATCAAATGGGAGAGGTATTGAAAAGAGCTAGTGAGTTAACAGTAAAAGCAGCAAATTCAACTAATAATGATGACGATTTACTGGCTATTAAGGCAGAAATGGAAGAGTTAAAAAGTCAAATAATTCAAGCTGCTAATGTTACACATGCAGGAAGACATGTTTTTTCAGGATATAAGACAGACAGGCCGCTACTAGATAAAGATGGGTATTATTATCTCAAGAATGATCCTAGTGAAGCAGATGTGACATTGAAGGCAAATGAAATATCTGTTTATAATGTTGGAGTTTCAGAGGATATTGAGGTAAACACAGTAGGGATTAAGGTTTTTGGCGTAGTAGGGAATACAGGTAAAAATTATAATGAAGATTCTGTTAAAACCGGAGATAAGCCATATGTTATGCAGGTATTTGATGATATTATTAAGGCACTAGAAGATTCAAATTTTGATGAATTAAGCAAAAATATAGAAGTAATAGAAGGGGTTCTTAAAAATACACTACAAGTTAGAGCAGAAATAGGTGCTAAAACAAATAGGTTAGAAATGACACAAAAAAGATTAGAGTCAGATTCTGTAAATTTAACTAGACTCCTTTCAGAAAATGAAGATGCAGATTTAGCAGAAGTTATAATGAATTTTAAAATGGCAGAGAGTGTATATTTAGCATCAATGTCAGCAGGGGCTAGAATAATACAGCCAGGTTTAGTAGACTTTTTAAGATAATAGGAGTATGGGGACATTTCTAATTTTCTAGGTATGTTCCCTACCTTTATATAGAGGTGATAAGTATGCCTTTAAGCATAACAACTATTAAAGGGCAAATAGGCATTGAAACAACAAATGCATATTTAGATATTAGACAGCCTAAGGGTGAACAGTCTATAAGGCAAATAAAGCCTCAAATGATTATAGATAGAGAACTGCCAAAGGTACTTATAGACCAATCTCAATGTTTTGCAGAAGTAGGAAGAAAGCCCTGGTCCCAAGTAGCAGAAGAGTATGCACAGATGGGGAGACAGCAGGCATTAGAAGGAATAGCCAGAATCGTAGATGATGGGAATCGAATGGCTATGATACAGAGAGGAATGCCAGAAGCAATTCCAGAAATAGCTTTTAAAAATTCAATGCCTAAGCAGCATGATTTTAATTTCGCTATGATACCAACTAGCAGACCAAAGATAGATGTGACAGGCTATATAAACATTAATTGGCAGTTGGGAGGAGTAGAATACAGCTATATACCTAGAAGGCCTGAAGTAGATTATTATCCAGGTAAAGTAGATATATATATGAAGCAATACCCGAAAATAGAGATTAGATATATAGACAATAGAGTGTAGGGAATGGTTACCAGCCATTCCCTAATTTTAAATGAGGAGGTTTACATTATGAAATTAATTACAAAGCACTTTGGCGAAATAGAAATAGATGAAAATAAAATTATTAACTTCATTGATGGTATTCCAGGTTTTGATGATCAAAAGAGATTTGTTATTATCGATAATCCTGATGAATCAGTGCCTTTTAAATGGCTACAGTCAATAGACGAGCCTGAATTAGCTTTTGTCATAATAAATCCATTTGTTTTTAAAGATGATTATGAATTTGACTTGCCAACACATATTATTGAAAAGCTTAAGATAAGAGATGAAAGCGATGTATTAGTATATTCAATAGTAGTTATTCCAGAAGATATTACTAAGATGACGGCAAATTTAGCAGGACCTGTTATTATAAATTCTAGAGAAAGGTTAGGAAAGCAAATAGTATTGGATGACAATAGATACACAACTAAGCATTATATTTTAGAAAATGCTAAAGCTAAAGGTAAGGAGGAATAGCAAATGCTAATACTTACCAGAAAAATAAATGAAAGCATCATCATAAATGATAATATAGAAATAATTGTAGCAGGAATAGAGGATGGGAAGGTAAAGTTGGGTATAAAAGCACCAAAGGATATAGAGATTCATAGAAAAGAGATATATGAAAATATAATGGCAGAAAACAAAGATGCGGCACAATCTAAGTCAATAGACTTTTCTGAATTGGGTGAGTTATTAAAGAAGTCTGGGCTTTAGTCTTATGTCAGAATGAAGCTTAGACTTTATATTAATAAAAATAAAATAGAGGTGAAAAGATGGGTATTGGTAATGGAGATTTAATTTTTGCGAAAGATGACTCAACTTCAATAGAAAAGAAAGAACAAGAGACTTGGAAAATAATTATTGCTGATGATGAAGATGGAGTGCACCAGATTACAAAAATGGTCCTTAGTGATTTTGAGTTATTCGGAAAGAAGATTGAATTTATCAGCACTTTTTCAGGGGAAGAAACTAAAAGAGCAATAAGTGAAAATCCAGATACTGCGCTTATATTGCTGGATGTAGTTATGGAAACGGATGATGCAGGTCTTAAAGTAGCTAAATATATAAGAGAAGAATTAAAAAATAACCTGGTTAGAATAGTGCTTAGAACAGGTTATCCTGGTCATGCACCTGAAAGAAAGGTAATAATAGACTATGACATAAATGATTATAAGGAAAAAACAGAGCTGACTTCACAAAAGCTTTTTACAACTATTGTTGCAGCTCTGAGATCATACAAGGATATTTTGGTCATAGAGGAAAATAGAAAGGCATTAGAGAGGCTCATTGAATCTTCACCTAAAATATTTGAACTTCAATCTTTAGGGAAATTCGTATCTGCAGTATTATCTCAAATGATTTCCATAATGAACCTTAGTAGAAATACTATATTTTATAGTACAGCAGGATTTGCAGCAACAAAAGATCTATCTACAGGAGATTTTAAAATTTTAGCAGCTTCTGGAAACTATTTAAATGAGATTCACAAAAGCATTAGAGAGGCTCTAGAGCCTAGTATTTTAGCCTTTGTAGAAAGGGCCTTAAATAAAAAAGAAAATATTTACGAAGATGGTAGATATATTGCATATTTTAGAAGTAAAAATGGAGCAGAAAATATTATATATACAGAAACTAATAAAGAGCTAAATGATTTAGATAAAAATTTAATAAATCTTTTTTGCAATAATGTTTCCATAGCCTTTGACAATCTATATTTAAATAAAGAAATAGAGGATACCCAGAAAGAAATAATCTATACATTAGGAGAGGTTACAGAAGGTAGATCAATAGAGATAGGCAATCATATTAAAAAGGTATCAGAGTATTGTGAGCTATTAGCTGTTAAATATGGTCTACCTGAAGAAGAGGTAGAAATAATCAAAGTAGCTTCTCCAATACATGATATTGGAAAAATAATAGTACCAGATTCTATATTAAATAAGCCCGGAAAATTAACACCTGAGGAATTTGATATAATTAAGCAGCATCCGATGAGGGGTTATGAGCTTTTAAGTCATTCTGATAGAAAAATACTGAAGATTGCTGCAATTATAGCTAGAGACCATCATGAAAAATATGATGGGACAGGCTATCCACAAGGATTAAAAGGAGAGGAAATACATTTATATGGTAGGATAGCGTGTGTAGCTGATGTTTTTGATGCTCTTACTTCTAAGAGAGTATATAAGGATGCTTGGCCTATAGATGATGTTTTAGATTATTTTAAAAAGGAAAGAGGAGGACATTTTGATCCTAAATTAGTAGATATTTTAATAGAAAACATAGATGAATTCCTAGACATTAAAAGAAAAGCTGAAAGAGTCTAGGGGTGATGAATTTGCTTAGAAAAGTTATTCTGGTTTTGAGTTTTTGGATTATAGTCATATCCACATTTAATCATTCTTATGCAATAAGTGAAAACTCTAGTTTTAAAAAGAAGGATGTATTAGTTATTAACTCCTACAACAAAGGATTAAAATGGACAGATGACATAGTTCTTGGAATAGAATCTATACTACAAAACAAAGCAAATATATATGTAGAGTATATGGACACCAAGAGAATAGACGATGAAGAATATTATACTATAATAAAAGAGCTATTTGCTTACAAGTTTAAAAACTATTCTTTTGATGCCATAATCACTTCAGACGTAAATGCTCTTTTCTTCATGGTTAATTATGGTACAGAAATATTTCCAAATACTCCTCTAGTTTTTTGTGGAGTAGATGCTGTTGAGATACCCGAAGCTCTTCCACCAAATTCAACTGGTGTTATGGAGACTATAGATATTAAAAAAAATATAGAGTTAGCTTTATCTATTCATAAAAAAGCAAAAAACATACTCATAATCAGCGACAGTAATGAAACAGGAAGAAACAATAGAACTGAAGCAGAAGCTTTAAGTCATGAATACAAAGACCTGTCTTTTCAATATGTTACAGAGCTTTCAATGGATGAAATAATCGAAAAGGTTAGCAGATTAGGCGAAGAAACTATTATTTTAGCACTTTCTTATGTAAAGGATAGTCAAGACAATATATTTAGTTTTCAAGATGTGGCCAAAATCATATCTTCAAATACTAAAGCACCATTTTATGGAACATGGGACTTTTATATAGGCAGTGGGGCTATAGGAGGTTATGTGGCCAGTGGTTTTTATCAAGGAGAAAAGGCAGGAGAATTGACATTAAAAATACTAGAAGGAGAAAGACCAGAGAACATACCTATTGTAGAAAAAAGTCCAAATAAATATATTTTTGATTATGAGAAGCTAAAGGAATTCAACATAAGAGAACAAAGTCTACCTAGAGATTCTATATTTATAAATAAGCCTCCATCTTTTTATGAAGAGTATAGAACCATTGTAAACATTACAGTTAGCTTTTTGGTATTTTTAATTATTGTAATTATGTTTCTTTTATTAAACATTTCAAGGAGAAAAGTTATAGAAAAGGATTTGTTGAAAAAGACAAAGGAAATTGAGGATTTAAATACCAATTTAGAAAATAGGATAAGGGAAAGAACCTTAGAGCTTAGTCAATCAAATGAAAAACTAAAGGAAACTCTAGAATTACTTAAGGAGACTCAAAATTATCTCATCGAAAGAGAAAAGATTAGTGCTTTAGGAGACTTAGTTGGCGGTGTAGCTCATGAGATAAACACACCAATAGGTATTACCTTGACAGGTATTACTTACTTAGTAGAAAACACTAGGGAAGTTATGGAAAAATTAAAGTGCAATACCCTAAAAAGAACTGAACTTGAGAAATTTTTGTCTACCACTATTGATACTAGCAATGTTATTCAATCACATATGAACCGTGCATCAAAGGTAATCAGGAGTTTTAAGCAAATTGCTGTTGACCAGTATACTGGGGATATGCAAACAATTAATTTAAAGGAATACATAGAGAATGTAGTCATGAGTCTTCACCCAGAGCTTAAAAAGACAAGGATATCCATAGATATAGTTGGACCTGATGACATAGACATAACTACGTATCCAGGAGATATTGCTCAAATCTTAACTAACCTCATAATGAACACTATACTTCATGGGTATGAAGAATACGAGGAAGGTAAAATCGTCATTGAAATAGACAAATCACCTGAGGAAGTGACTATTTGCTATAAAGATTTTGGTAAAGGAATTAATGATAAAAATTTAAAGAAAATCTTTGAGCCTTTCTTTACCACAGCTAGGGGAAGAGGTGGAACAGGGTTTGGATTAAGCATAGTCTATAACCTAGTGACTCAAAGGTTAAAAGGAACTATCATATGTGAAAGTGAGGAAGGAAAGTATACAGAATTTATATTGACTATTCCAGCGGATTTAAACGCAATCCAATCAGAGAAAACAAATTTATAAAAAGTACTAAAGTTTTTTTACTACATGTCCGATAAAATATATGATAGCAAATATAAAAGCTTATAACTCTGGCCAGAGTTAAAAAAATCTTGGCAAGGATGCCAAAACTAATATAAAATTCAAGGAGGAAGAAAAATGAGAATAGCTAATAACTTAATGGCAGTTAACACTCACAGACAATTAGGCATTACTACTAATTACCAAACAAAATCAATGGAAAAGTTATCATCAGGTTTAAAGATTAACAGAGCAGGAGACGATGCAGCTGGTCTATCAATCTCTGAAAAAATGAGAAACCAAATCAGAGGTCTTCAACAAGCATCAGCTAACTCTCAAGATGCTATATCTTTAATCCAAACAGCTGAAGGTGCTTTAACAGAAACTCATAACATTCTTAAGAGAATGAGAGAGTTAGTAGTTAAAGCTGGTAACTCTGGAACTTTACAAGAAGAAGATCTTAATGCAATAAAAGCAGAGATAACAGAATTAAATGCAGAGTTAAGTGGTATAGCACAACGTACTGAGTTCAACGGTAAGAAATTATTAAATGGTACTTATAGTGGAACATTCCAAATAGGTGCAAACCAAACTCAACAATTACAACTAGCTATAAAGATTTCTGGAGGAGCAGGTAACTCTGTTGGAGCTACTGATTTAGGAGTTAAAGATTTGAACGATAAATTAGGTTCAATCAACGAAAATGGCGAGGTATCAGGAGCAAGTATAGACAGTGGACTTGCAATGGTAGATAAAGCTATAAATATGGTTTCAACTCTACGTTCTAAACTAGGTGCTAACCAAAACAGACTTGAGTACACTATCAGAAACTTAGATAATGCTGCAGAAAACCTACAAGCTGCAGAATCAAGAATTAGAGATACAGATATGGCTAAAGAAATGGTAGAATTCACTAAGCAAAACATTCTACAACAAGCTGCTCAAGCTATGTTAGCTCAAGCTAACCAAGCTCCTCAAGGAGTACTTCAATTACTAAGATAGTTGAATATGACTTTGAATAAAAAGAGTTAGGGAAAAATTCCCTAGCTCTTTTCACATGTATGGGTTTAAGCTTTTCCTATTTTCTGTCGATAATAATTAGGAATAGTGTCGAAAAGACAACAAGTTTGGAGGTATAACAATGAAGGTTTATATATTAGACAAAGTACTAGAATATAATAACGAAAAGAGCTCTATTGAGAGCATGCTCCAAGAAATAGACAGTATACTAGAGAAATCAGATAGATTTTTTAGTCATTTTTTAATTGACAATTTAGAAGTATATGAAGACTATTATGATTATTTTATAGATAATGTCAAAAATATAAAAGAAGTAAAGGTAGTTGTAAACACACTAAAAGAGCTGGTTCAAAATATAATGCTGTCAACAGTTGATTATTTAAATAGAGCTATACCAGAAATAGATATATTGTCCAATGAGTTCTATAAATTTCCGAGTGAACAATCATGGGCCAAATTTTCAGAGCTCTTAGAAGGAATTGCTTGGATTATTGATTCCTTTAATGCTATAGACGCAAATGAAAGATTAAATGAACTAATTGCTAGCTATGAAGAATGGAATAACTATGCTAAAGATATATATTCGTTAAATGAATTGTTTAAAGAACTTGAAGAGGTTATAGAGAATCAGGATACAGTTTCAGTGGCTGATATATTGTCATATGAGATAAATCCTTTATTTAAAAATATGAAAGAAAAGCTTGAAGGACTTGTCTCTAAGGGGGCAAATTAGGATGCTTTTAATTGATAATATAACTATACTTAAGAAGGTATTTCCTTTAACTTGGGAAACTATAAAAGAAGTAGAAAATTCCCTAGATGGGAAACTAGTAAAATTAGAATCTGCAAAAAATGGACAAAAAACCATATTGATTAATAAACAAGGTAAATCAATATATATGCACAGTAAATATAATCCTATTAGAGAAGTGGATACCATTGTGGAGGAATATAAAAATATTGAACCCAATAGCACTGTTATATTTTATGGAATAGGTTTAGGCTATCATATAGATGCTTTTTTAGAGAAATATCCTGATGTAAACTATTATATATATGAGCCTATTCCAGAGATACTATATACATATTTATCCAATAAAGAGATAAAGGAGCTGCCTTCAAAAAGATTAAAGAATATAGTTACTACTACAAATAGACAGACTATATCTAAGTTCTTAAATGAAGCTATTGATAAATCAACAGGCAAAATAGAGTTAATCACTTTACCTATACACAAACAGATTTTTCCTGAAGAATACAAGGAATTTCTTTATTTATATAAAGAAATAGTAAAAGGAAAAATGAGCAGCATAGTAGTAGAGGGCGCATTTCAAAAACGATGGACTTTAAACAGTATGAAAAATTTAAGAGAAGTGTTATCTACTCCTAATATAATGATAGAAAAAAAGGGGCAGTTTAAAGGGAAAGCTGCCTTATTAGTAGCAGCAGGACCTTCACTAAATGAAGAATTAGAAAATATTCGATATATAAAAGAAAATGGGTTAGCTTACATATTTAGTGTAGGAACTTCTGTAAATACTCTAATTAATAATAATATTTTTCCAGATGCAACAACTACATATGATCCGCAGAAGGTAAATCAAATTGCAGTAAAAAAGATCAAAGAAAGCCGAATAACAGAAATACCGCTTATTTTTGGTTCAAGTGTTGGTTTTGAAACTATAGAAAACTATCCAGGTAAAAAATATCATATGCTTACAAATCAAGATACTGTTTCAGATTTTTATTTAAGGACTATAAATAATGAGCCCATAGCAAGAGTCTACGATGCACCTACAATTTCAGTTATTACTTTACAATTACTTTATCAATTAGGATTTAGTACAGTTATATTAGTTGGGCAAAACCTAGCATATCTAGGAAACAAAAGATATTCGTCAGATTCTGTAAATAGAACTGAATTGAATAAAACTGAGAGAGAAAAAGCAATAACTGTTAAAGATGTTTATGGCAATGATATACTTACTAATCCTAGTTATATTACTATGAAAGAACAGTTGGAATTTTATATAAAGGAATTTAAAGATATGAAGGTAATAAATTCGACTAAAGGTGGAGCACATATAGATGGTACTACTTTTATGGAATTAAGTGATGTGATTAGTACGCATTTAACTACTAGGATAGTAGAAAAAGATTGGCTTGAATGTAAAGTGACAAAGTATGACATAGATTACCTAAGATCCCAATCAAAGAAAATGGACAAGGAATATGAAAATGCTTTAAAATTGATTGAAGAATACTATAAGGTTATAGAAAGTATAAGAACATTTATTAATAATAAAAATTACAGCCAAGCAGAAAAAATGTATGTTAAGTTAGATAAAGTGTTTTCAAAGATAGAGAAGAATAGTTTCTTTACTACTTTTATTATTCCAAGAAATAGAGTAAGCTATAAGACATTAGTAAATAGCATTGATAGTTTAAATGAAGAAAAGGATCAAGCTTTGAAAGGGAATAGAATAATAAATGGTTTTAAGAATTTTATGGATTTATGTAAAGAGGACATGGATAAATTACTACCTATATATGAAGAGCTTAAAAATAATATATATGAATATATTAGGTCAAATTGCTAGAGGAGGAAAATAGTTATGTTAAATGATAAGTCAATACTCATAACAGGGGGAACAGGTTCCTTTGGACAAAAGTTTATAGAAATGATACTAAAGAGATACAATCCATCAAGGGTGATTATTTATTCAAGAGATGAGTTTAAACAAGACGTAGTCAGAAAAAAGTTTTCCTCCCAATTATCAAAGGAACAGTTTTCAAAACTAAGGTTTTTTATTGGGGATGTTAGAGATAAAGACAGGTTATATAGGGCTTTTAAAGGTGTAGACTATGTAATACATGCAGCAGCTATGAAGCAAGTGCCTGCTTGTGAATACAATCCCTTTGAGGCTATTAAGACAAATATTCATGGTGCACAAAATATTATAGATGCAGCACTAGATAATGGAATAAAGAAAGTAGTAGCACTTTCTACAGATAAAGCAGTTAACCCTATAAATCTCTATGGTGGTACAAAGCTTGTGTCAGATAAGCTTTTTATATCAGCAAATGCATATTCAGGAGGAAAAGGAACTGTATTTTCAGTAGTCAGATATGGAAATGTGGCAGGTAGTAGAGGCTCAGTGATACCTTTCTTTAAAGAATTAATTGAAAGTGGAGCAAAGGAGCTGCCAATTACAGACTTCAGGATGACTAGGTTTTGGATTACATTGGAGGAAGGTGTAGAACTAGTTTTTAAGGCACTAGAAGAGTCAAAGGGTGGAGAGACTTATATATCGAAGATTCCTTCATTTAAGATTATAGATTTAGCAAGAGCAATGCTGCCTAATGCTATACTTAAAGAAGTGGGAATAAGAGAAGGCGAGAAGCTAGATGAGGTTATGATAACTAAAGATGATTCTAGATATACTTACGAGTATGAAAATCATTATATAATTTATCCTCACTTTGAGTGGTGGAATACTAGGAAATTTTTTACCAATGGAGGGCGACTAGTACAAGAAGGATTTGAATATAATTCTGGGACAAATTCACATTGGCTAGACATAGAAGAACTGAGAAAGCTATTGATTGAGCTAAATATGATGCCATTTTCAGAAAACTATAGCAGTGAAGTAGCAGCAACTAGAGAAAGATAAAATTGCTATGGATTAAGATTAGTTTTCATCAAAGTAGAAGTTGGAGGAATAAGTATGAAACCAGCAATATTAGGCGGTACTCCTATAAGGAAAGAACCATTGCCTTATGCAAGACAGTATATAGATGATGATGATTGCTTAGCAGTAAGTACAGTATTGAAATCAGATTATTTAACTACAGGACCAAAGGTTAAGGAGTTTGAAGAAATAATAGCAGATTTTGTAGGTGCTAAGTATGCAGTTTCGTTTTCCAATGGCACCGCAGCATTACATGGAGCATGTTATGCTGCTGGCATTGGCAAGGGAGATGAGGT
>Ga0134092_1000304_pt1 | contig 51283 bp, 41 predicted proteins | sample 3_6taG_FD_94454 | JGI IMG/M metagenome (GOLD analysis project Ga0134092, IMG submission 94454) | Switchgrass degrading microbial communities from high solid loading bioreactors in New Hampshire, USA - 3_6_20_6_A3 metaG | ecosystem: Engineered > Bioreactor > Semi-continuous > Anaerobic >... | reverse complement strand
GTTCAATGGTAGAACATCAGCCTTCCAAGCTGATTGCGTGGGTTCGATTCCCATCACCCGCTCCAACAAAATTAAATATCTGCCTGTAGCTCAGTTGGATAGAGCAACGGACTTCTAATCCGTTGGTCGGACGTTCGAGTCGTCTCAGGCAGGCCAAAAATAAAGCGGCTTTCAAAAATGAAGCCGCTTTTAAATTTTCGCTGAGTATATCTAAACTGGATTACACTATAGATTTTTATAATCATCAATTTTTTTGAGCAAGTTCTACAGTTATATCTTTGCAATTGCTAAAATCAACAACTGTTTCTCTGACTCCGATAAAATTTCCCTTATATACAACCTTTGACTTTATTACTTTAACTAAATTCCTAACTGCATTTTCGTCCATGTCAGCAACATACACATCTAATCTAAATGTTATTAGTCCTTTTGAAAATCTCCATATGGTAGTGGATACTGCAGAGTCTGATGAATCAGAGAATAAAACTCTTTCTTTATAGTCCCCTAATTCAAAAGCAGCGGCCTTGATAGAGTTCATATGAAAAATACTTCTGTTTTTAACTTGATTAAATTATTATAGAAAAATAAATTTTAAGTGTATATTTTAGCTCAAAAAGGTTAATAATTTAAATGACCTCACAAATACATTTTAACCCCCTAATAAGTGCTCCGGCAATTTTTGCCGGGGTATTTATTTTTTAATCATAAACATTGCAACTCTTTTAAAAGTTTTATTAAGTGTATTTGACCTGAAAAAATCTCAAAAAACTAAAAGTATAGGTAGTTTTCGGTTATTATTGATATCTAAAGTTTATATGCTTATAATTATATAAAGATTTAAGGATTTTTTTCAACTAAGCCATGTATTTTTTATGGTTTGGCATTTAACGGAACGTCATAAAGTGCAATTTCAAAAGGAGAACAGGTTATAATGTTTGATAAATTACCGAACCTTTTAGTAGGTTTTATATTATTTATGAATGCTGTGGGCTTTTTATTGATGGGTGCGGATAAGTATAAAGCTAAAAAGAAACTTTGGAGAATTCCTGAAAAGATGTTGTTTTTGGTAGCACTTTTGGGAGGCGCAGTGGGTGTGTATGCAGGGATGCTTTTTTTCAGACACAAAACAAAACACTGGTATTTTGTCATAGGTATTCCGGCTATATTGGTGGCAGAAGCGGCAATCACATTATTTATTTTTAAAAGTTGATTAAAAAGCTTCATTAATATCCCCAAGATGTTATAATATACTCAAGAACCTATATTGGAGGGATACACCATTATTTTTGATGACGAAGCCAGGAAGATAATAGAAATGCCTTCGCATGATTCCAAAATTATTCTAAAAGGCCCAACTGGAAGCGGGAAGTCCACAATATTACTTGAAAGATACAAGTATATGGTGGACAAGCTTAAAATACCTAGTGAGAAGATTCTTATACTGCTTTTAAACAGAACCCAGTCGCTGGAATGGAGGACAAAAACTGTTCTTGAAGGCTCGGGTGCTGTTTTAAGAACTTCCTATTATGGTTTTATTCAAAATGAAATCAAGACCTTTTATCCTATTATTGCAAAGAAATGTAATGAAATAGTTAATAAGGATATAAAACCGGTATTTCTCACCTTTGAGGCAGCACAGTTTCTTGTTGGCACTGTAATTGAATGGAGAAGGAAGAATCTAGGTGTGTTTGCCGGAGTTACTTCCTATACCGACAGGCTTGCAATTGACATTACCGGTAATCTTGTACGAGCTGCTATATCGGATATTCCATATAACAAGATAGGGGACAGGCTATATAATGCTTTAGAGAATAAGGATGAATTAAGAAGACAGATATTCAAGGAAGCCGACGATATTGTGGCAGATTACAGGAAAAAATGCTTGGAACTTGGAATATTTGATTTTGGTATGGCAGTAGATTTATACAATAATTATCTGTTAAAGTATGAAATTTATAGGAATAACTTGTTTTCAAGTATTGAGCATCTCATTGTGGACAATATTGAGGAATGTGTGCCTACCGAAGTGGATTTTATTAATTTTTTGATGCCCAATCTTAAAACATGCCTTTTGGCTTATAATCACGAAGGCGGGTACGGAGAATCCTTTGGGGGCAATCATGAGTACGTAAAATCGGTATTGATAGACAAAATGGATAAAATTGAAATGAAAAAATCCTATACCTGCCATGACTTTATGGTAGAGTTTTCCGATATGTTATTTGAAAATATTGAGAACCTTAAAAGTAATAAATGCAACCCCGGGCCTTATATTGAGAGGGTTCCGCCTTTTGAATTGAGAAGTGAGATGTTGGAGAATGTCGGAGAAAGAATAGTGCAGCTGATAAGCAAGGAAGGCTACAAGCCTTCGGATATAGTGGTGATATCCAGCTATGCTGACCCGGTTACTGAGTTTGTAATTGGCAGAATTCTTGAAAGATACGGATATGAAGTTAAAAACCTTGCACGAAAGAGCAGGATCATAGATAATCCGTTTTCACAGGCGCTTATAACTTTGGCACAGCTATGTCATCCCAGTTATGGCTCAATGCCTAACAAGGATGATGTAAAGGCACTTTTAAGAATGGTACTGAAAATCGATCCTGTCAGAAGTTCAATTTTAGCTGGGGAGATTGTAAGTCAAAGGCCTTTTGCCCAGTTCCCCGATATAGAGTTTCCGGGACTGGTGGAAAGGATAGGGTATTATAACATAGAAAAATATGAATACATAAGAAATTGGATAAATGAATACAAGATGAGGCCAAAGCCTCTTAAAATAAATGAATTTTTCCAGAAGGTATTTTTGGAAATACTCATATCGAAGGAAGTATCGCAGAAGGATATCTTGGAAGCTAAAAACCTTATTGACAGTGCCCAGACCTTCGTGGAAGTAGTGTCAAGGTTTAACAGAAACGCCAGTAAAGATTTTTTAGAGGTAGTAAGGAGAGGAATTAAATCGGCCGAAAGTATTTTTGAATTGGAGGAGAAGCTGAGCGGAGATTTTGTGCTTATATCCACACCTGTATCCTACTTGGCAAGTTCGCTTAAAAGCAAGGTGACAATAATTACAAGCCTTAGCAGTAATAACTGGACTCCACGCAGTGTCAAGGAGATAACCAACCTTCATGTACTTACAAAGACTTGGAATGAAAACGACATTTATACTGAGGAACTTGAGGAAAAGAATCAGAAACGTTATTTGGCTACGCTTATGAGGGCCATTTTTAAAAGGTGTTCCGACAAGGTTATTACTTTCGAATCCATGTTATCAGCCAATGGTTATGAAAATGACGGCATTTTGGCTGACTATTTCGATGAGATAATGTCGCAGTAAAAAGATATTAAAACTAACAGATTACTTACGGAGGTAAGGATGGGACTTAGAAAGGGTCAAAAAGAACTTGTTGAGCAATATAGAGGTGGATATTGTGCTATTCCTGCCATTCCCGGCGGTGGAAAGACGCATTGCCTTTCCCTGTGGGCTGTGGAAATGATAGCTAACAAACTGCACAAACCGGGTAAAATCCTTATTGTTACTTATATGAACAGTGCAGTAAACAATTTTAAGCAGCGTATAGCGGCAGAGCTTAAAAACAGAGGAATTATAAGCAGTAAAGATTATTTTGTATCTACCATTCATGGACTATGTCTTCAAATAATAAAAGAAAAGCCGGACCATGTCATTACCAATGAAGAGTTCACCATAATAGATGAGGTTTCAAAAATTAACCTGATTTACAGCTGTATTGATGAGTGGAAAAGGCATAATGAGAGAAAATTCAAGCTTTATATAGATGAAGCAAATTTGAGTGCCAACAGGCTAAGCGATACATATAAAAACTGGCAGGACAAACTGTGTAATATAATGCTTTCTGCCATTGGAGATTTTAAGTGTAGAGGAATTGCACCAAAGCAGGCAATAGAGCTTTGTAAAGAACTAAGTGAGGATTCCATACTGTCCTGGGCAAGCGAAATATACGAATTATATGATAGAAGGCTTAAAATCGGCGGTTTTTTGGATTTCGACGATATGTTGTATAATGCCAAGAAAATACTTAAAGAAGATGAAATTTTGCTCAAAAAGTATCAAAGCAAATATTCCTTTGTGTGCGAGGATGAAGCTCAGGACTCAAACCTTATACAGAGTGAAATATTGGAGATGATATCCAACGGAAATTTTCTAAGGGTGGGAGACAGTAACCAGGCTATATGCGGAAGCTTTAGCAATAGTGATTTTGCCTTGTTTAAAAGCTTTTGTGAAGACCCGAAAACTACCGTATATAAAATAACCCAGTCCAGCAGAAATACCGTTGATATAATCAATCTTGCCAATTATTTTGTTAAGTATGTACGTGAGAAGCATCCGGTCCCGGAATGCAGGGAGAGCCTTTTGCCCCAGTTCATTGAACCTGTCGGGGAAGATGACCCAAGGCCAAATCCCAAAATAGATGAGTACGGAATAAGAGTGGGAATATTTAAAAGCTGGGAGGATGAGGCCCGAGGAGTGGTAATAAAGGCTCAGGAGATGGCAAGAAAATATCCCGACAAGACTATTGCAATACTTGTGCCTACCTCATGGCGAATGAATACTGTTTTGAATATTTTAGAATCAAGGCATGTACCCTATGAGTTGCTTGACAATACTTCCGGGGAGAGGAACAAAACATTAAGGAAGTTAGGAAGAGTAATAGATTTTATTGCACAGCCGGAGAACGGACAAAAGTTCTTTGATATGATGGATGAATGCTTTCTTTTAGATTCCTATGACAGCCCGGCAGCAGGGGCTGAAGCCGATGAAGAAAGAAAAACTGTTAATCCGAAAATAGTTTTAAATGAATTTTTAAAGAAATATCCCGTTGAAAAAATACTCTATCCTATTGGCGGAGAAATTGAAAGAAATGATATACCGAAGGATTTAATATCTGGCGGCCTATGGTCGGACTTTGTTGATAAACTGGAGATAGTGAGGGAACTTTTAGAGTTTCCCAGCACCATTGTGGAAAAACTAATTCTCTTTATTTCTGAAAAATTGAGGTTTGAAAAGGAAGAGCGGGCTATCGCCCAAAAGGTGGCTGGGGATGTCCGATACCTTATGAGTCAGGATCCCCATTGGAAGTTGGCTGATTTGGCATTAGAACTTTTAAGGCCTAAAAATATGTTCAACTTTTTTGCAGGCATTGTTTGGGATTTAAAAGGGTATGAACCTAAACCGGGAGTAGTAACAGTAGCTACATATCACAAGTCAAAGGGCTTGGAATGGGATGTGGTTTTTCTAACAAGTATAACCAACTCCGATTTTCCGGTTAATCTGGATGATAAGTTTGTTGGGGAGTATTGGTATTTGAAAGAGGAATATAAAAATCCCCAGGCAGTAATGAAGGCAGATTTGAAAAGAATGTTGGGAGAAAAAAACGACGGCGATTCCATAGTCCAAGCAAAAATAGAAACCATATCCGAAAGGGCAAGACTTTTATATGTGGGAATAACCAGAGCGAAAGAATATTTGTTTTTAAGTTCCTTTGAGGCAAACAGGGGAAAAAGAAATGAAACATTACCCTCTAAGTATATTTTGGAGCTTAGGAAATATATTGAGGAGTTAACGAAATGAATGATTTAAGATTTGCAGAATACTTTTTATTTACCCAGCAGTCATTGGCGACTTTTGAAAAATGTCCTTTAAAGTTTAAGAAAAGGTACCTGGAAAGCTTGAAATGGGATAATTTCCCCAGTGAAGAAATTAAAAAAAGACTTGAATTGGGTAATAATTTTCACCTTTTAGCCCACAGGTATTTTTTGGGCGTTGATACGGGGCTTAATGAGAACACGGAAGGTTTTAACCAATTAGACCGTTGGATGAAAAATCTTGAAAACAAGTTTAAAAAGGAAGATAATCGTAAATACTTTCCGGAGTATAAGGTGAGAATGACTAAAGGAATTTTCAGGCTCGAGGCCAATTTTGACCTTTTGATTGTCGATGACGATAAGCTTGAAATTTGGGATTGGAAAACCCAAAGCAAAGAAATCAGTCAGCCGCAAAGAAATGCCAAGGCTGAGAAATATAAAAGAAGCCTTCAGACCATGGTCTACCTTTTTGTGCTTAAGGAACAAAGCGAGAGAATAACCGGAAAACAGATTAAATGTGAAAATATAAGAATGTGCTATTGGCAGCCGGATCCTCCGGAAATTCTGATGGATATAAAATACAGTGATGAATTGCATAATACCTATAGGGAGATTCTGCAAAATAAAATAAAAGGCATACTCCAATACGATTTTTCAACCTTTGACAAAGCATTATATGAAAAGAACTGTAAATACTGTGAGTTTAACTGGTTTTGCAATAATCAAAGGATTGATTTCAACGAGATGGATAAGGACGATGATTTTCTGGACGAGCTGGAATGGGAAGATATTGAGGAGTTGACTTAGTTGAATATAAAAATAAATTTGCTTAACAAAGATGTACCTATCCCCACCGGGCTTATTGAAGCTGCCGATGGGGATGAGCTTATTGCGAGGATTTTCTATAACCGGGGATATAAGAATCCGGATACTGTGCGGCAGATGTTAAAGGATCAGTACTATGTTCCTACCGATGTGAATGAATTTAAAGGTATGGACAAGGCTGTGGAAAGGATACTTAAAGCTGCAGAGATGGGTGAGAAAGTATGCGTGTACGGGGATTACGATGTTGACGGTGTAACCAGCACGGTTATACTGGTGGAATGTTTACGCTTGTTTTTGGACAAAGTGGTATACCATGTGCCTGACCGATTTACCGAAGGTTATGGCATGAACTTAGAAGTAATTGAGAAGCTTGCTGATGACGGTGTTACTTTAATTATTACCTGTGATTGCGGAATCTCCAATATTAACGAAATAAATCGTGCAAAAGAATTGGGGATGGATGTAATACTTACCGACCATCACAATATTCCTCCGGAACTTCCCAAAGCCGATGTCATATTAAACCCAAAGCTCCTTGAAGAGGGGCATAAAGCAAGGAATATGTCGGGATGTGCCATGGCATATTTTCTTTGCCTTGCCCTTTTAAAGAGCAAAGGGCTTGAAGAGAAAGCTGAAGAATATTTGGATATGCTTGCATTATCCCTTATTGCAGACGTGGTAAGCCTTAATGGGGAAAATAGATATCTACTGAAAAAAGCAATGCCCAAATTATTCAATACAAAGAGAGTGGGCCTGGTAAAGCTTTTAGAAATAGCAAGTAAGACCAGTGAACTCAGCACAGAAGAGGATATTGCCTTTCAAATAGCACCAAGAATTAATGCTGCCGGAAGAATGGAATCGGCAAGTCTTCCGGTGGAGCTTATGCTTTGCACAGATCCCTATAAGGCATCTGAAATGGCTCAAAGAATAGATTTTCTTAATTCAGAGAGAAAAAGGGTTCAGCAGGAAATAATAGACCAGGCTATTGAACAGGTGGAGACAAAAAAGAAAAACAAGACAGTGTTGGTGCTTTACAGCGATTATTGGCACCATGGGATTATAGGAATTGCTGCGGGCAGGATATGCGAAATGTATAGAAAGCCGGCAATTTTTCTAGCCCTCAAAGAGGATGGAAAAACAGTTGTAGGCTCGGCAAGATCGGTTGAAGAGGTAAATATATATGAACTAATCAAAGAATGCAGCGACAAGCTTCTAAAATTCGGAGGCCATTCCATGGCTGCCGGACTGTCCCTTTTGAAAGAGAACCTTCAAGAATTTGTGACGGAAATTGAACTGCTCGCAGAGAAGAAACATTTTATCGGAGATACTGTCAGTGTTGATGTGGATATGGAATTGGAGATAGATAGTATAACAGAAGAGCTTTACGAAAGACTTATGGCAGCCGGACCTTATGGTGAGGGTTTTGAAGCGCCCATGTTTGTGAGCTACCGGCTAAAGGTTTTAAGTGACAGAAAAACGGAAAAGAACCATCATATAATGGTACTGGAGGGAAAAAACAATACAAGAATATCTGCCGTCCAGTGGTTTGGTGAGGATAAATCCCTTCAGGGCAAAGTGTTTAATGTGATTTACAAGATAAATAAAAATACCTATAAGGGAAAATCAAATCTTCAACTGACTTTAGTACATATGATAGAAGGTGAAGGAGAGGCTTCGAGAGTATTTAACGGAGAAATAATTGATGAAAGAGGCAGCAGTATAAACCTGCTAAAGGAAAAATACCTTCAAGCACTGTTTTTTTATGAGGGACTGAGTTCTAAATGCCCTTTACCGTCTGCTGTTGACCGTTTTGATATAAAAAAGGCTGATAATTTGGTGTTTTTATCTCCCCCTCCCAATACGGAGATTTTTAGGGAGATTGTAACTTTAAGCAATCCTCGGAACATTATTATAAATTTCAGTGTTTTACCCGATTACTCCTTTAAAGGGTTTGTTACCAATCTTTTAGGTTTGATTAAGCACGCAGTTACAAAGGATAAGGGAATAGCTTATATTGACACACTTGCTATAAAGCTTGGTGCGGAGGAGAATATTATAAAATCAGGGCTTAAATTTTTGAAAGCCGCGGGCAAAATAGACTATATCTTAAGTGAAGATGAAACAATGGCATTTCTATTTAAGGGCAACGGTACGGCGGATATTAACATGGTATTAGCGGAAAAGCGGTTGAGAAATGCACTTTTGGAAAAAAAGGCTTACCAGCAGTTTATATTAAAAACTGAAGTTGAAAATTTTAAAGAATACTTAAAATAAGTATGGGCGGTTCCAAATATTATATAGATTTAGCATAACATGCAGTTTTTAAGGATGAAAGCACGATGAAAAAGTGTGGAAATTTTTAAATAAAATGTCATTAATATTGTGGAGAGAAATGAAAATCAGATTTTTGGAAGAGGGTAATTTCAAGGTTATTGAAATGCCCTTGTTAAATTTACAGCACATCAATTATTTTTACAACTAAAGCTGTAACATTGTCTTTCCCGCTATTACATAGTGCCAGATCCACCAGGTCTTTACATATAGATGCGCTATTATCGTTAATAGACAGGTGAAACTTTATTTCCTCATCGGTTAATGAGCTGGAGAGACCATCACTACAGATAAGATAAGTGTCCCCTTTTAAAACGGTTAATTCATCGGAGTAATCAGCTTCCATTATACCGTTGGCAGGGTCTGCACCAAGGTATCTTGTAAGAATGTTCTTACTCTTATGAAATCTTGCCGTATAGCTGTTTAAAACTCCAAGACGGATAAGCCTTTGAGCTTCAGTGTGATCGATAGTAAGTTTTTTAAGATTAGAGTTTCGCAACTGATATACACTGCTATCCCCGATATTGAGCACCAGTGCTTTGTCCTGGAAAAAAGTAATTGCTGCCAGAGTTGTGCCCATTTTTTTGCCAATAGCCAAAGAATGATCATATATGGTTTGGTTGCTTTTTTTAATGTAGCTATCCATATGTTTTTTTAAATCGGTCATTATATCGGAAGATTGCAAGTTAAATTGGCAAAACTCATGCAATAAGTGGACAGCTAAATAGGAAGCTTCTTCTCCCATATGTTCACCGCCCATACCATCGCATACGGCAAAAATAAATTGATGGCCGGTACTGTTAATAGAAAGGCATAAAGGATCTATAATTGAATTTTTCTCCTTGTAATTACCGTTAAAATAAAAATTATCTTCATTTTTATCTCGAATATTACCTTTACTTGTAAATACCGAGGCATCTATTTTAAGTTTTGATTCCATAGAACACCACCTTTTAGATGTAAATCCATTCATCGATATCATCTTCGTTTATATATATTTTACTTTTATTACGACCGTTTGTCTGAATTTTATAAATTTGGCTTTCATCGTATTTATTACAGTAGTAAATCCAGTCGCCAACAATGTTTATACAGTCGGAATAATCGTCATTGAGTTTTTCTTTTTGGGAACCATCACAGCGGATTCGGTATAGTTTGCTCATATCGCTTTTATTGCAATAGTAAATCCAATTGTTATGTATGTTTATATTGGCTGATACATCGCTGCAAATTCTTTCGGTTTTTAATGTTGAAATATCTGTTTTGTAAATCCTCATATTATCACTTTTACTGCAAAAGTAGATGTATTCATTGTCAATGGAGAAACAGCTTGCTTCGTCGTTGGATATTTTAACTTTTTCTTTACCCTCGGTATTTATTCTGTAAAGTCTGTTTTTGTCGCTTTTATTGCAGTAATAAAGGAAACCTTTATATAGGGTGAGATTATGGGCTTGGTCACTTACTAATTTAATCCTTTCCGAGCCATCGATTTTGGCTTTGTAGATACTGTAATTGTCAGCTTCACTTAAGTAATACATCCAGTCTCGGTAAACATTTAAATACCAGCATCGGTCGTCAATCACTTTTTTTCTGCCGCTTCCGTCAACATTAATGCGGTATATGCATTCATTATCCGAGGAATTGCAATAATATATCCAATTGTCAACTATGTTGATAAACCATGCTTCATCGGAAGTAAGTTTTAAAGCCTGGATTTCATCGGGACCAATTTTGTAAATACCAAGTTTTTTACCGGGGTAAGATATAAAAATCCATTCTCCTTTTGAACAAACAAGACCTCCGTTTGCTATGTTAGCGAGTGAATTGGTATTTGAGTTTTCAGTGCTTGGGTCTAAGTGTTTATTTTCATACTGACTTAAGGAGTTTTGCTGGAAATCCGGTAATTGAGTAGGGGGAATGGAGCTGTTTAATAAAACTGTTTCGGGAACCGATGCAAAAGGCAGAGAATCTGTTTTTTTCTTTGACAAAATAATCTTTTGCCTGTCTGTAGGGGACATATCATGATATGCCTCAATTAGGGCATTTTTTAAATCTTCAGGGGATAAAAAACGATTTTCGGGTTTATATTCGCATAGCTTCAAAATTATATTAGCCAGCTTTTTGGGAGCATTGCATGGAGGTGTTATTGGCTCACCCAATAGGCGTTTTTCTACGGCAATTTCACTATCTTTAATGCGGAGTTCCATGGGGAAAGGAGGCATAAAAGGAAATCTGCCGTTATTTAGAAGCTTATAAAGCAAAATTCCTAATGAATAAAGATCGGCCCTAGTATCATAAGTTTGACCTTTATATACTTCCGGTGCCATATAGAGCGGTGTTCCACGAATTGATGCCGAAAAGCCTTTTGACAGTTCCCGTGCAATTCCAAAGTCTCCTAATTTATAGCGTTTATCCTTTGAGACGAATACGTTTTCGTCCTTTATATCTCTATGAACAATACCTTTTTTAGAGCAAATTTCTAAAGCGGAGGATAGGTCAAGACCTATATTTATTACGTCTTCCATACATAAATCTTTTTCCTCAAGATATTTGTTGAGGGGAGTCAGATATTCCATTCTGATTAGAATATCCCACGAAATATTATCTTGTTGTTCTATTACCATATGGTCTTCGTAGCTTACTATATTACTGTTACCTCTAAGATTATAAAGCATTACAATCTCATTTATAATGCCCTTTACTGCATCTTCAAAATATCGCTTTAAAAGATTTTTATCATTTCCTAAAGTTGATACAGCCTCATGATATTGTTCTCTTGTAGGAATGCTTATGATTTTTAAAGCAGATTCATATTTGTAGCCCCATTCTTCTTTTGAAATCATAAAAACTTTTCCGTAACTACCCTGACCGAGAAATTTTTCTATGTACCAGCTGCCCCAAAAGGGTTCGTAACTTTTTACATAGTCTTCCTTTAAATAATCCATTGGCATAAAACCTCCTAAGAGCATTCGGATGAGAATTTTGCTGCATACATAAATTTACAGGGTCTTTAAGGCAACCTACAAGATAAAAATGTAAAGAACAGCATTTAATAATGTAAATAAGACCTAATTTAGAAATGAATAATCATGTGTTTTATACCATATATATATTTTACCACATGAGCTTTGTTACAGTCAATTAGCCTGGGGCGCAAAGGGGAAGCTTTATGATCTAAAAAAAATATTTCCAACCTTCAATAGTAATATTTTTTTAAATTTTGCAATTATAAATTGGACAGTTGGTAATAAATTTATAATTATATAAATAATATAATATAAAATGATAAATACTTATTGCGTTTATTAAGGAATTATGATAATATTTGGTTAACCGGTTTAGTAAACCGGTTACATGCAGATAAAATATACATATTATGGCAATTTTGATAGATAGATAATTTTAATTTATACAATATAGATAAACATGTATTATTGATATACCATACTTGGGAGTAGATCTTCTTTCTAAATCTTTATCCAAGAGCATTTATACTGATTTTGCTTATCGATAAAATTTAATTTATTGATAAGATAGTTTCTTACTTTATAGATTCCTATTTTACATAAATAAAAAAGAATAATGGAGCTTATGCTGCAATGTTAAGTAAATTTCATACATAGTTGTATATTACTTAAATATAAATAATACATAATCAATGGGGTGATTGAGAAATGCCAGCAAGTGTTAACATTACACCGGAAACTAACATTGTAACAGAAACTGAGCCTAATAAAAAACCTATATGGAAGAGGTCGAAATTTTTAAAAGAGTTATCGACTAATAAGGCGTTGTTTCTAATGTTGTTGCCACCGTTCATTTTAGTATTTGTCAACTATTATTTACCGATGTTTGGTGTAATTATTGCATTTAAGAATTTTAACTATGTTGATGGTTTTTTTCGAAGTCCATGGGCAGGTTTTCAGAATTTCAGGTTCCTTTTCATGTCTGATGCAGCATGGAGGATCACGCGAAATACTATTTTGTACAATTTAGCTTTTATTGTATTTGGATTGATTTTTGCACTTTTGTTCGCTTTAGCGCTTAATGAATTGAGAAGTAGATTTGCAGCAAAGGTTTATCAATCGGTAATATTTTTGCCGTACTTCCTCTCATGGGTAGTTGTAGCCTATCTAGTTCTGGCATTTCTAGATCCTAACGGTTTTTACAATAAAACGCTTACTAAAGTACTTCACTTACCGGAAATAGAATGGTATTCTTCTCCACAGTATTGGCCGTTTATACTGATATTGGTAAATCTTTGGAAAAATGTTGGCTACGGTATTGTTATATATACTTCCGGTATTGCTGGAATTGATCCGGAATATTATGAAGCAGCTGTACTGGATGGTGCTTCCAAGCTGCAGCAAATTAGATATATTACAATTCCTTTCTTGGTACCGTTTATGATTGTAACTACCATCATCAACCTCGGTAATATTTTTAGGTCGGATTTCGGACTTTTTTACCAGGTTCCAATGCAGCAGGGACTTTTATCACCGACAACGGAAGTTTTGGATACTTATATATATAAAGCCTTGATTATGACTGGAGATTTGGGTATGTCTTCCGCTGCCGGATTATATCAATCTGTTGTTGGATTCTTTACTGTATTATTAGCCAACTGGGCAGTAGGAAAGATCAGTCCTGAAAACAGGATGTTCTAATTTCGGCAAATGGTTAATTATTGTCTAAAATATAATTGGAATTGAGGGAGAAGATATGAAATTGGGAAGCAAAAAATCATCAACTTTAAGAATAAATTCTATTTCACCTTCTGCGAATTTGGCACTTAATATATTCTTTACCGTTTACTGCATACTTTGTTTAGCACCGTTGATTTTAATATTTATGGTTTCCATTACAGAACAGACATCTCTTGTAGTTAATGGATACTCGTTTTTCCCTAGTAAGATCAGCTTTGATGCTTATAAATATTTGTTTAGTGATTTGGGAAAATTGTTTAGGTGTTATGGAATTACGATTTTTACATGTGTTGTTGGTACGTTCTTTTGTGTTCTTTTCACTATGCTTTATGCGTATCCTATATCCAGGAAGTCTTTTAAGTATAGAAATTTCTTCGCCTTTTTCATATTCTTTACGATGCTGTTCCAAGGAGGGTTAGTACCTTGGTATATACTATATACAAAATACCTGCGTTTGCAAAACAATCTTATCGCACTGATTATGCCGGCGGTCATGAATGCATTTTATGTACTGGTGACCAAGACCTTTTTCTCAATCAACATACCTGACTCGGTTTTGGAAGCTGCTAGAATCGATGGGGCTAGTGAATTTAGAATATTCTGGCAGATTGTAATTCCCATGTCCACTCCTGTTATTGCTACAATAGCACTATTTTCATGCTTAAACTATTGGAATGATTGGTATCTATGCCTGTTGTACATAAACGATCCTAAATACTACAATCTTCAATATTCAATGTATCAAGCACTACGTTCGCTACAATTCCTGACATCTTCATTAGCATCAGCTTCAGGTAATGTTTCCAGTTCATTGGCGAATGTACCCGGTGAAACACTACGTATGGCTATGGCGATAATTGGTATTGGGCCTATTGTTTTTGCGTATCCTTTCTTTCAGAGATATTTTATCAAAGGACTTACTATCGGTGCAGTTAAGGGCTGATTTCGGCATAGGCAGATGTTTGAGTTTTTGCCTTTGCTGATCAATGTATAGACTCATATTCAATAGACTCATATTAAGGGAGGTATATTAATGTTAAAGAAAAAAAGGTTGGGAATTGCCGTTGTTGCTGCTATTTTATCATCTTCTCTGCTATTTACGGGATGCGGACAAAAGACTACCCCACCAAAGGATACAGGTAATTCCGGCGATAGTGGTGGAAGTGGTAACACGTCAAATTTGAAACCGTATGAAATCAATGCATATTTTCTTGCACCACAATGTAAGGACTTACCTCTAATACAGGAGGAATTAAACAAAATCCTTAAGGAGAAAATCAATGCCACTATAAAGTTGAACTATTTCTGGTGGGATAGCTATTATGAAAGACAACAGTTGGCAGTATCATCCGGTGAAAAAATAGACATAATGTTTTCTCCCAGCTGGTGGGGATTTAACGACTATGTAGCAAAGCAAGCTTGGTTGCCCTTAGATGATTTGCTGCAGCAATACGGTCAAGATATTATTGCCAACATACATCCGTCATATTTGAAAGCTCCGGTTGTAAACGGAAAGCTTTATGCAATTCCAACAGCGAAGGATATGTACGGTACAGGTGGATTCATATTTAATAAAGCACTTGTTGAAAAATACAATTTTGATATAAATTCCATTACAAAGCCTGAAGACATCGAACCATGGCTTGAGACTATCAAACAAAATGAACCGGAAGTAATTCCGTTCTTATCAACAAAAGGTGACCAACAGGCATATTTGGTACAGGATTGGCATGTTAATGTTGGAGACGTAAATGTTCCGGTTGGTTATATGAAAACTGATGGAGATGTTAAGATTATAAATCTTTTGGAAACTGAAATTTCAAAAAGAATATTTAAATTGAGCCGCAGCTGGTATCAGAAAGGCTATATAAACAAAGACGTGGCAACATTGCAGGATGGTACGCCAATTAAAAAAGCCGGCAAAGTATTTGCATGGACAGAACAGTTAAAGCCTGGAAAAGCTGAGGAATTGACAGCACAATACGGATATGAACTGGTTCAGGCCGATGCTTGGAAAGGTATTGAGTATTACACTACTACTCCTGACTTAACAAACTCACAGTTGGTTATTCCTAGAACTTCAGAAGATCCGGCAAGAGCAATGATGTTCATCAACCTGCTCTTTAAAGACAAAGAGATTAAAAACCTTCTTAGCTGGGGTATTGAAGGCAAGCATTACAAGAAAGTTAGTGAAAACCAGATAGACTTTGCTGATGGTGTTAATGCCGATACCTCCGGTTACTATGGAATTGCACAATGGGCAATGGGCGGTAACCAGTTCCTTGATTACTTGTGGATAAGCGAAAGTCCGGATAAGTGGCAGAAGATGGAAGAGTTTAATAAAATAGCGAAGCCAATGAAGATTCTCGGATGGACCTATGACTCATCTAACGTGAAGTCAGAAATAGCAGCCCTTGCTACAGTTGGACAGAACGAAGTTCAGCCGCTTAGCCAGGGATTGGTAGACTATGATACATATTATCCGAAAGTTAAGGCATCTCTTGAAAAAGCAGGAATTCAAAAAGTTATCGATGACTGCCAGAGGTCGGTGGATGAATTCGTAAAATCTCAAAATAAATAAATGAATTGATAAGCTCATCACAAGAGGATATATAAGTAAGGTATTGTGGAAAACTAAATATTTTTGTTCCCATAATCATATAGATTCAGCACACCCTATTGGGATGTAAAAAATGGCTCAATAGGGTGTGCTTTTTGTTGAGCTGAATTTGAAAAAGCATTGAGAAAACTTTTTTGGAATCACCTTATTGGTAGTGAATTAAAAACAAGGCTTTTGTTTTAAATAATTTTTTTGTATAATAACAAGTATACAATAATTGTTGACTTTATAGATATTTTTGCAAAACTCTATGTAGTAATTTTATTTAAAAATTTTACCGGAAAATACAGTGGAAATTTTTAATTTAAGTTAAAGGAGAATATAAATGAGCAGAATATCTATGTTTGATTGTTTTGAAAGCGAGCCGAAGACAAGCTTAAAAGAGTGCTTGCAATTGTATTGGGGGTATAGACTTCTTGAACTTGCACAAATTCATGGTTTGCAAGTGGCTGAAGGCACTTCTGATGCCGATATTATTGAGCAATTGATACCGAAAATGCTTGATAATTTTCCGAAGGATGTAGAATACTTGAATGAGACTGAATGGTTATTTTTGAACTCAGTTAAACAAAATCCGGATAAAGAAATGGACGATGTGGAAAAGAAGCAATATGTTACATTAAAATGGTTAGGGTATGTATATTTGTTTAACCATGACGGACACATATATCCTGTCGTTCCTAGGGAGTTATTAAGCTTACTGCCCCAATCGTACAGTGAAGAATATAAGCAAAGGGTTGAACATAATCAAAGGCTATTTACATATACATTGGCTCTGATAAATCTATATGGAGTATACAGAGTTGAGCAACTGGTTGACGTTTGGAACATGTATAATAAAGATAAAATTACCGTTGAGGATGCTAGAAAATATATTGATGCAATGGAAAAGCGTCAAGGGGATTTTTGGTATGACAAAGGGTATGTTGTTTCACGCCTCATAGAAGATGAAAAACAGTATCTTGGTCTTATAAAGAATTCTTCACGTTTTCCCTACTTTTTGCCAACCAAAAGTGATATAGCCTTTTATTCGAATAATGAGCAGTCTATGTCCTCCACATACTTTAAAAAAATTGAAGAATTTATTAGAAGTAAAAATGCCTTGGATGATAACGATATAGATGACTTGCTCTATGGCATTTTCGGTGCCTGCCAACTGGACCTTCCTTTTGAGATAATTGTAGATATGTTAAAGGACAGCGGAATAGAATTTACTGATGAAGATGAAATAAATGAATTTATCAGAATGTTAAGAGTTGCTTCAAATAACACACGAAAGTGGATATTGCGAGGACATATGCCGCTGGAGTTGGGGGAAAACCTGGCGAAAATTCCTGCTAATAGATCTCAAGACCAAAGGCCAAAGCCAAGAACCGTAAAGAAAATTGGAAGAAATGATCCTTGCTATTGCGGGAGCGGAAAGAAGTATAAACACTGCTGCGGCAATATCTGATTTAATTGATCTTAGTAAATTAAAAAGTGTTAATAACCAAACATCCAAGATTAAATATATATTATTTAGTCGTGGATGTTTGTTTTATTTAAAAGTATGCCATGGTCAGATCAAATTGAAATAGGATTTGTATTATTAATAAAAATGTATAATAACACAGATAAGGAAAAAGGACTAATATGAAAAGAATACTTACAAAAAGAAATAAAAGAGTTTGTTTTTTTGTTTTAGCCATTTTGGCTTTATCCATTGCAATTGAAATATTGATAAGCAACTTTGTTATAACTGCAAAGTTTTACACTATATCAAAGGAAAATGTACCCTTTTCCTTTGATGGCTATAGAATAGTCCTAATTTCAGATTTACATGATAGGGAATTTGGATATAACAGCCAACGATTGATTAATGTGATACACAAACAATCGCCGGATATTGTTATAATGGCTGGTGATATGATATCTACAGGGGATAAGGATTGGGAAGTCTTTTTAAAACTATCTGAAAGTCTGGCTGAAAAATATAAAACTTATTATGTTGTAGGAAATCATGAACAGAATTTAACAGGCGAGCAATTGACAGACTTGGTTGCAAAGATAGAAAATACAGGAGTCATTGTACTGGATAATGAAATAACTGTAATTGAAAAGAACACTGAAAAGATTAATTTATACGGGCTTTGGTTTCACTTAAGATATTATAGAGATTTAAGAAGTGAATATCAAAAAGAGAATTATTTTGGTATTGAGTCAATAACAAAAATATTGGGCACTCCCGATAAAGAAGAGTTTAATGTACTTATAACCCATAACCCTGTATACTTCAATACTTATTCGGAATGGGGAAGTGATTTGACTCTGAGCGGGCATATGCACGGAGGTATGATAAGACTTCCGTTTGTTGGGGGATTATTTTCGCCGGAGAAAGAGCTTTTTCCAAAATTCGACTCGGGGGTTTTTTACAATGATAACAGTTTTTTAGTAGTAAGTCGAGGATTGGGAAATGGGAATTTGGGGTTCCGGTTTTTAAATTGTCCTGAAGTAACAGTCATCACTCTTAAAAGAAAATAATCCTTGTAACATATTATTTTATGCATACATATTTTAGTGTAGGGAAAAAGTTTTGTTCAAAGCTTAAAAGAGTAGAAATAATACATGAACATAATTAATTGGAGGATTAGATTATGGAAGAAAATTATATATCTTTAAATAACTTGCCGATAGGTAAGAAAGCACGGGTAAAATTACTTACTTCCGATGGAATGGCCCGGAGGAGAATGTTGGATTTAGGATTAATTTCCGATACCGTAATAGAAGCACTTCAAAAAAGTCCGTCGGGAGATCCTGTTGCTTACTATATAAGGGGCGCAGTTATTGCTTTACGCTCGGAAGAGGCAGCTAAAATATTGGTTGAAGCTCTATAAAGGTGATTTTTAAGCTAAATATACTTGATTTTAAAAAGTTAATTAAGTATAATAAACGTGCAATTTGGATTAATCTTTAATTATATATTAGATTTACTTATTCGGTCAATAAAAATGATGGGAGATAATAAACATGGGAAAAAGATTTTTAGTTACTGGAGGAGCAGGTTTTTTAGGTATCAACCTTATAAGGTTTTTGTTAAATAAAGGCTGTGAAGTAACTTCCCTGGATATTGCAGAGTTTGATTATGAGGATGTTAAAGATAAAGTCAGAATTATCAAAGGCGATATCAGGGATAGAAAAACTGTTGATCAGGCTATGGAACAAGTGGATATAGTGGTTCACGCTGCAGCAGCTTTGCCTTTGTATAAAAAGGAGGATATTTTTTCGACGGATATAGATGGAACGAGGAATGTGCTGGATTCAGCGCAAAAACACGGAGTAGAGCGAGTAATACATATTTCTTCAACAGCTGTTTATGGTATTCCCGATCACCATCCTTTATTGGAGGATGACAAACTTGATGGAGTTGGGTATTATGGACAGGCAAAGATAAAGGCTGAAGAAGTATGTATAGAATATAGAAAAAAAGGTATGTGCGTACCTATATTGCGACCAAAGTCTTTTATTGGACCTGAAAGACTAGGTGTATTTGCTCTTTTATATGATTGGGCAAAGGACGGCAAAAATTTCCCTATGATAGGGAGCGGAAACAACAGATATCAGCTTTTGGACGTGGAGGATTTATGCGAGGCAATATATCTTGCTGCTGAAGGTCCTAAGGATAAGGTGAACGATACCTTTAATATAGGTGCAAAAGAGTTTACCACAATGAAGGAAGATTATCAGGCTGTACTGGATTATGCGGGATTTGGCAAGAAAATTATAGGTTTTCCTGCAAAACCGGTGATACTTGCATTGAGGATTTTGGAATTTTTAAAGCTGTCGCCTCTGTATAAATGGGTATATGAGACAGCTTGTGAGGATTCTTTCGTATCCATAGAAAAAGCGGAAAAAATATTAGGTTTCAAACCCAAATATTCAAACAAGGATGCTTTGCTTAGAAACTATAAATGGTATTTGGAAAATTTGGAGAATTTCCAAGGCAAAACAGGAATCTCCCATAGAGTGCCATGGAAACAAGGTATTCTCAAAGTGGCAAAATTCTTTTTCTAAATGATAATTGCGATAATGAGCTGGTAGGCGACTAATTATCAGTGCATAGACTTAAAATCAACCTCAAAGGGAACTGCAAAAGAATAAAAAATCGGCACGGACTCTTGTTTGAGTCTATGCCGATTCTTTATTTGCAATACTTCGATATAATTAACTTAATCTAGTGGTTATCGATGAAGTTTAAGTATAAAATAATTGAGTGTATACTAATCGGTTAAATGTGTTTTATTGTATATAGTCTTACGGATATACCTTATAACACAGACTTCCGATATTCTATTGACATTTATACTTTTATTAATTATAGTCTAGATAAAATGTAAACAGAAGATGATGTAATGATTGGAACAGAAAAGCTGTTGCCTTTGATTACACTAATCGGAATATGTTAAACTAAATAAGTTCAGGTTTGTATGAAACTAAAAGGGAGGTCAATATGAAGTTTATTGGAGTATGTATAGAAACTGATGATGCACCTCGTCTCGCAGAATTTTACAGAATTCTTCTGCAAGAGGAGCCGATTGTTGAAGGCAGTCACTATGGATTTAGTAAGATTGCTGTCTACAACCCGGGTAACGTAAAAGTTTCAAAGGATAAGAATGTGTGGTTGTCATTTAGTGATTCGAATATTGAAGCACTATACGAGCGATTGCTGAAGGAAATACCCGATATAGAGATTATCTCGCCACCCGAAAGAAAACCTTGGGGTACATACTCCTTTTGGTTTACTGACCCTGATGGCAATAAAATCGCTGTTTATCAAGAAGCTGATGAAAAGTAATTTTCCTATGAATACATTTCTTTTTGAAAGGCATTATAATGAAGCGATAAAATGTATCATCTCAATTTAAATATTGCGGGAAGATATGTTTCTTCATACCAACAGTACATAAAGAAGGATGGTTTTTTACTCTAAAATAAAACAGAGACCGTCCCCTGTTCTAAACCGAATAAAAATCCTGTGAAGTCTTTAATTGAGAGATTTTACAGGATCTTTTTTGCAGTTATTTAATTTCAAGATAGTAAATCAAAAAATTTGTGATATAATCATATAAAACAAATGCAGTAGTCAGGGGGGAAAGTACTTGTGTTGGAGATCGTTGAACTGGACAAAATAAATGAAACAGTAGTAAATATGATTGATGACCATGTTATGGTTTGTGATATAGAAGGGAAAATTGTTTTTACCAACAGGGCAATGCAAATGCACTTAGGCTATAATGATATGGAATTAAAGCAAAAGTCTTTTTTTGATTTAATTCCTAACAATTATATAAATAAAGTCAAATCCTTTGTTGAGAATATATCGGAAGATCCTTCAGGATGGGAGAAGGTTTTGTTTATCGGCAATGAGAAGCTTGTAAAACTTCATATAAAAACTTTTCGGAAGGATGACCTTATATATATTTACGGTAATGAAAAATACATAGAGTACGAGAAAATACGGCATAAACTGGATATTGAAATAGCAAATGCAATAAAAATTCATAAACGTTCTCTTCCTGAAAATATTCCCGACAACGAAAATATTTCTTTTGCTTCTTTGTATATTCCTGCACAGAAGCTTGGAGGAGATTTATTTGATGCTTTTAAAGTAGACAACGGGTTACTGGATGATTTTTTTGAACAATATGTATGTTTTATAGCCGATGTTTCGGGGCATGGACTGGATAGTGCTATGCTGGCTATATATGTTAAAGATACAATAAGAAGTTATTTCAGATTAAAACACACACCGGGACAATTATTATCTCCTAAGGAAATAATAAATTTTTTCGTTGAACAATACATTAAGGAGGGCTATCCGGAGGAATACCTGGTATGCCTTGTTTTGGTGGTTTTTGATTTGAATACAAAGGAATTGATTTATTGTAATGCCGGTTTTCATAAATATCCTTTACTAGTAAGAGAGGATAAAAAAGTAGTTGAGCTAAATAAAGTGGGTTTGCCAATAACAACAGCAATAGATACTGATTTGTTAAAATATGAGGATCATTCTCTGACTTTGTTTCCGGGAATGACTTTATTTATGATGTCGGACGGATTGCCGGAGCAAAGAGTTAATGATGAATTTTATGAAAATAGACTAAAAGAACTGCTTACTGAAGTCTGCTGTTTGAAGCCTGCTCAAATTGTGCAAAAAGTTCATAAAGACTTTACAGATTTTTTGAATCATGAGAAAATTAATGATGATATAACCTTAGTTGTTGTTAAGTTACCCGAAAAACCGAGATAAAAGGGTATGATGGAATTTGAAGCTAAGGAAAGCGTTTTAACTGATTTATTAATGAGTTTATGGAGGAAATTGATATGCAGCAAATATTAGATGGAATTTTAGCAGCTATTGAAGACGAAGTTAGAGCTCAGAAGCATTATGCAATGCTGGCTGAAAGGGCAGAAGATCCGGAAGTTAAAAAATTATTTGAGCAATTGAAAATAGAAGAAGAAAATCATGAGAAGGTACTTAGAAATCGGTATGAAGCCTTTTCGAAGATGTTGAAGACAGCTAAAGGAGAAGGAGTCTAAAATTATTGGAATAATCTTAATGAAGGTATAGAGATGAAACAGAGAGTAATTCGATTAGTGATTATCATAATGTCAACCATATTATATTTAAGTGGATGTTATGATAACTTAGGAACTGAGGAATTATCACCTTTGCCAACAAAGCATGTTACAGCAACGTCGACAACACCATCGTTACATATCCAAAGCGATATGACAAAGCAATTTTTAGAAGATGCTAATCTGCCAATTGAAATTTACGAGAAGTTCGAGATGGCTATACAGGGAGATATGCAAGCACAAGAGTGGCTTGATGAATATGACGATAAAAACAAGCATAAGTATTTTTATGTCTTTAATAGAGTATTTCCATTTAGAAATGGGTCCAATGCTTATTTAGCAAACGAATGTTATTATAATATAGGAATGCTTTATTATGAAGGTGATGACTATATACCGCTTAAGCAAGACAAAGATAAAGCTTTTTACTGGTTTAAATTATCAGCGGATGAAGGTTCCTTCTTAGGTGCAATCCAAGCCGGAGATATGGCTCTAAACGGAGATGGGATACCTAAGAATGAAAAGCAAGCTTTAAACCTTTATGAAAAGGCACTTGAAATAAAGATACACGGCGCAGCATATGAGCGATTAGCTTATTGTTATGAAAAGGGAATAGGAACAGATAAAGATCAGCAAAAAGCACAGGAATACTATTTTAAAAGTACTCTTGACGGTAATCCTATTGGCTTATATAAAATTTCAACTTCTGACGGATTATCTCAAAGCCAATCGATTATGCTGTTAAAAGCCGCAAGTAGTATGGATTATAGCTCAGGTTATTTTGAAATGGCCTATGGAGGTCTGGACGGATATTTGGCTAATGATTTGAAGTCGAGAACAATTGAGCGACTTAGCGAGGTTTGGGACAAGGGAACAGATCCTGTGGCAGTACAAATAAAAAAGTCAATTCGTGAAAATCAGTATTTTCCAAAGGATTTTCTAGAAGCACTTATTAAGACATCTTATACATATTCATATCATGCCTTTGCTGAAAAACATGGTATTAGGCCAAACCGTAGCCACCAAGATGGAAGGAGTATCCTGTTTGATTTATCGGGAGATGAATTTGAAAGCTATGATGAAAGTATGGCTAAAAATTATTTGGAATATGATGAATGTACCTTCTATGAGTTGGACTTTGATGGAGATGGTGAGGACGAAATAGGTATACCTCTTCATAGCGGTGCCGGTGGTGCATTTATGGTGGATGGTTTCGGCATTTTTAAAAAGAACAAGAATGGACTTTATGAAGAATATGCTTTTGGTCCCCAGTGTTCAATGCATGATGCAATGCGATTGATTGAATATAATGGGAGGATTTATTTTATAACAAACCCGTTTTCCGATACTAATAATGAACCTCACAATATAACGGCACGTACTATTGACAAGAATGGTAAAGGACATGAAGTTAGCATTAACTGTATTAAGCATAATCCTAAAGAAATCATTACAAAAGTATATGATAATTATAATACCGATGAATTCAAAAACTTTTTGAAAGAGATCAAGACACAGGCATATGAAGCGATAGCTGCAACAAAAAGGCATATAATGTATAATCCTAATCCTACAAATCGGGTAAAAAAGACCGATTTGCCGGAGGATATACTATCAGGCTTTCTACCGCAGGATGTTTATTTTGAGGCTGATATTAATAATGATGGTGAAAAAGAATTCATTAGAAAAGCTCATGTTATTACTAAATCAAAATATTATAATGATTATAATTTGTTTCAAATATATGACAGCCAATCAAAACTTTTTGAAACGGTTGAACCGATAATGAATCTTTTGCCCTATGATGACTATTTTGGCTTGCATTCCGGTGGAAATCTCTATGACCTTTTGCCTATAGGGGGTAAGGTTGTCCAGTTCTGGACGTGTGAAAAAGATAATGTGACTTATTGTGTAGCACTAACAAAAAATGAGCTTTTGTATAGTTTACATGTGTATGTAGTGAAAAACAATCAAACTATACCTGTTTGTCATAGTCTTTTATTTGATGAGGTACAAGATATTGAAGTTAAATTTTTTGACTAATTCTATTATTTACTCAAACTCAATCTGTTCTTCCTCAAGTTTTTCTTTGTAGAGCTGGATGATTTTATCATACACAGCCTTGTTAACCGTACCGGTGACTTTGAAATTATGTTCTTTTTGAAACTTAATTACACTTTTCTTCAGATTATCGCCAAATTTTCCGCTTTCCCAATCATGAAAATATCCCAGCTTTTTTAAAGCTTTTTGTACCATTAATACATCGGAACCAATATCTCCGCTTTTTAGAACTCTGAAGGGAATGTTTTTTTGGACAATTAAAACCTTTGTACCATGGGGAACCATTTCGTAGAGTTCTTTTGCATCCGAATTTTTCATTCTGATAAAACCGTGAGAAGCATGGATTTACCGACAAACCAGGGAGAATTTGTGCCGTGTATTCCGTATTTGCCCCAGGGTACGTTAAGCCCAAGCCAAGACCCGCCAAAACCTTCTCCCCAAGTGGCTTTGCTGATAATTTTCCATGTGCCGGTGGGGGAAGGTGTATTGGCTTTTCCTCCGGAGACAGGATAGGTTCTGATGAGAGAACCGTCTTTATACAGATTAAGAATAAGAGAATCAAGATTTATATAAATAAAATATCCTTCTATAGTTTCTATAGCTCCTTCGTCGATTTCTTCTGTTGTAGGTGAAATGTATAATGAATGATAATCGTCAAGCAGCAGTAAATTATTAAAAATAGTAAGTATTGACAATATGAATAAAAAGATGCTTGCTGAGGAAGCTAATTTATTTTTCAAACTATATCACCTGCTATAAAATAAATTTCCATTGAACATCAGAAAATTAAATTTTATTTTTTTACACAATTCAATAAATTATATTAGGGAGTATTTAATGTTATGAGTTCTTAAGAAACCGGTTTGCTAAGTCTCTTATAGTATGTTAGAATCTTAACTGTAAAAATAAGTGGTGACAATTCCAGGAGGTATTATTTTGTCTGAAATAATAAGAAAAAAGGTAGTCGAAGTTTCAAAATTAATGTATGATAAAGGATTTGTAAATCCCTATGAAGGCAATGTATCAATACTGCATGGGGAACAAGTATATATTACTCCAACAGGAGTTTGCAAAGGTTATTTGAGTGAAGATATGATAGTTGTTACCGATTTAAATGGGAATGTTTTAGAAGGTATGTATAAACCTTCATCGGAAATTAAGCTTCATTTGGCTGTTTATAAACTCAGAAGCGATGTAACATCTGTTGTACATGCCCATTCACCCTATGCAACTGCATATGCCATTGCAAATAAACCTATCGAGACTAGAGGATATACAGAAATGATATCCTTCTTCGGTAAAATACCTTTGGCCAAATACGGCCAACCATCTACCGATCAAATAAGTGCCGGAATTGAGGAGTTTATTTATAAGCATGATATAATTCTTCTTGCCAACCATGGCATAATTGCTGTGGGTACTGATATTCATAATGCCTTTTTTAAACTGGAAGCAGCAGAGAGTATGGCAAAAACCCTTCTTTTAACAAAGTTATTAGGTGGAGAAAAAGAGTTGCCGGAAAGTGAATTAGAGAGATTAGTAAAAAAAGGTGAAACAGGGGATAAATAAACTACAAATGACCATAAAATATAAAAAAATTGTCCTTTTTTAGTGAAATTAAATACTTTTATATATTCTTTAAAAAAAAAATATGGTATTCTATTAATAGATGAAAAATCATTATGTCTCCTTTGCAATTGTTGAAATTGGTATAAGTACAGGGGATATAATTGTGATTATCGCTGTTTTCTTTTTTTGCGATTCAATTAGATATTTTAATTAATATTAAAAATCTAGGAGTGATAGTATGTACTTAGCGGGAGTTATTACTGGAACAGCTTCTTCAGCTGGAATGGTTTTTCTTTTAGGTTTTCTTGTTATATCCTTTTTAGCTATACTTATAATTCTTGTTAAAAATCAGCCAAACAAAAGAGATGATTACGCTTTAATGAATGATATGCTGCAGAATGCTTTTACGGAATTTGGAAATAAAATTGAAAAATCTCTTAAAGATTCTATAGATGATTTGGGAACTAAATTAAAAGGTATGGTTATGGAAGTTAATTTGTCATCTCACGTATTGGATGATACTGTGAGTAAATTTGACAATTCTATAAAAGTTTTGGTTGAGAATGTTAACAAAATTACTGACTTTAACCGTAATCTGGGTGAAAATATAGAGAAGATGAGTGAGAGTTACAAAATGCTCACAGAAAATTTGAATTCAACTACAAATGTTATAGAAAGTAATTTTACTTCTGTTGGGGATTTGTCAAAAGATATAAAAGAAGCGGCAAAGGAAATTACATCATATAATAAACAGATTATACAGGATATGAGTAGTGTTGCAGAGGAAGTTAAAGGGTCTGTTGCAGCCATAAAAGATTTGGGCGAAGTTTTAAAAAATGATATGAGTATGAGGATTGAAGAAGCTAAGGAATATCAGGAGAATATCAATCAGTTGATAGAAAAGGTAAGTGGAGATATTTCAATTTTAGGATATAACACTGCCAATGAATTTGCAAAAACTATTGAAGAAACAGCTAAATCGACATCTCAAAAAGTTTTACAGGATATTATTTCAGTAGCAGATGAAATTAAAGGGGCAGCTGCATCAGTAAAAGAATTTAGCAGTGTATTTACCAACGATTTAAATTCACGCAGCGATGAAGCCAAAAGGTATCAAGAAAATATAAGCAAGCTTATGGATAAGATACATGAGGAAATCACGTTTTTGGGAGAAAGGACCGCAACTACCTTTTCACAAAGTTTAGAGGAAAGTGCTAAGGCTGTTACTGAGAAAATTTTGCAAGACTTTGCTAAAATGGCGACAGAAATTGAAGATGCCATTTCGGTTATGAAAAGCTTAAATGAAGCTCTTAAGGTTGATTTAGATACACGTGTTCATGAGGCTCGTGAATATCACGATAATATAAACAGGCTTATGTTGAAAATTAGTGGTGAGATGTCTATCTTAGGTCAGGATACCAGTGAAGCGTTTAGAAAAAGTTTGGAAGAAAGCGGGCAGTCAATATCGCAGAAGCTGACTGAGGAAATAGAACAGGTATTTAAGGGGATTTTCAGTTTATTGGATGAATTTAAGGAAAACGAAAAACAGTTGGCTAAGACTATTGTAATGCTGCCTGATCAGGTGATAACATATAATGAAACTGCTGCCAATAAAATCGGAATGCAGATTGATGAGGTTAAAAGACTTTTAAGAAGCGGTTTATAATCAAGTAACGGGAATCTATACACAGGGTGAGTTAGATGATATCAAATCCTGAAAAGCTGAATGTTTTGGCTTCAAAATATGAGAATTACATAAAGAAAAATCCTAATGAATCAAGGGCTTATTATTATTTGGGCAAAATTAAAATGAATTTGGGCAAATATAAAGAAGCACAGGAAAACTTTGAAAAAGCAATTTCACTGAACCCGAATTTTACTTGGGCTAAAGTGGAGTTGATTGTTGCCCATGTATTTAGAAAAAAATTTGTTCAAGCTGTAAACTTGTATACTCAATATAGAATGGATATAAGTGTGAAGGAAGTATTTACTAGAAAGCTGGTACGGGGAGTCAGTGAATTCTATTACAGAGACGGTCTCTTTAGTGAAAGAAATAAAGAACTATCCAGTCCTCTGTTTTATAAATTGACAATACAGCCTTTATTATCGAAATATGGGGAAGACCCGGGAAATATTGTATTGATACTGATACTTTCCATGTACTATATGGCTATAAAGGAAAAAAGCCTTGACATTATGAATATCTTAAAAATTTGTGTGTATATGGACTCGGTGGAAGACAATATGCGGTGGAGTCTGCTCAAAGCCATTGCTGATTGCGGTGAGAAGCTTTATCTTGATTTGGATATTGCTTCTAAGTTTACAAGTATACCTGAACCGGATTGTACTGACGAATATGTAAAAACCATCTTTGGCGCTGTTGTATTGGGAAGAAATAAGTATAAAGTAAAAAATATATATAATTCAATGAGAAAGCAAGGAAAAAAATTGACTTTGCGTATGATGTGGAAGTATGTGGACTGGGCATGGAATGTGGAATTGTATGATTTGTCTGTATATGAATGCTGCAGTGAACTTCTGTTATCAGGTTGGGCAGATATATTGGTACTGGAGATGATGGAGAAGTTGGTTGAGAATAATGTTATAACTGTTACTGACGAAGAATTGAAGATATTAAATCTTTTTGGTTATCTTAATAAGTAGCAATTACAAATTTATTTATATTAGATTATTTGTAAATTTAAGTCCGGCATTAAAAAAGACCTTAAGGAAATTAAGAAAGTTCCTTAAGGTCTATATTTTCAACAAGCTTTTTAAAATAAGCACAATTTTCAATTAGGTTTGGGCCGTGTCGGAAAAGACCTCCTCCTACCAAAAAGATAACATCCTTTCCATATACTTTGAGTGACTCTGGGATGCTGCTAAGACTCATACCACCAGCAGGGCAGGGAAAAATCGGTTTTAAGTTTCCCATTTTTTCTGATGCACAAGCTGCAATGCTTTCACATTCTTCGCGGCTAAAGGAAAAACGGCCTCCGAAATTTGGGTATATGGTAGCATCGGCACCGGCAAGTCTCATAATCTGTCCGAAAAGTGCACCATGGGAAATACCCATTTCACCACTCATAACATAAGTACCTAAAAAGGCAGGATGACTAAATATAGGCAAATTAATGCTTTCATCTTCAGATATTTGTCTCATCGCGTCAAAACCTGTGAGACCGGGAGAAATCAATAGACCTCCTGCACCAAGCATTTTCGCTTTTCGTGCTCTTTCAATCATTTCGCCGAAAGGGGCTGTTATGTTAGGAACATAAATAGATTTCCGGCCGGTTTCGCTATTGGCCTTGTTGACAGCATTGACACACAATTCAACCCTTTCTTCAAAGGGTGAAAAGCTTTGATTTGAAAGTCCATGGTCGTCCTTTATTATGTCTATTCCGCCTAACGCAAATTTATAGGCAAGATCGGCAAGGTCTTGAGAGGATAAACCCATTGGTTTTAAAGCTGTAAAGAGCAGTGGCCTGTCTTTTATTCCTAAATACTCCCTCAGACCATTTATTCCAAAACGGGGACCTTTGAAATTTTTTAAAAGGGCATCGGAAAATATAAGTTTTTCAACCCGTATTCCCGGTTTTATACTTGAATTTCCAAACACAACGTTTATAAGTTGAGTTAGCTCACTAGAAGCAGTTTCTACAGCATAGCTGACAGTAGCAATATAGTGGGAGTTGTCATGTTTTTCGAAGGATTCAATTTTACCTACAATTGAATCCCGAATAGTTCCCTCCGGCAGCAATTCACCGGGGAACTCTACAGTTTGCTCAAGACATAAGTCTTGAGCCTTTGCATAGGCTTCCTTTTCATCGCCCGAAAGTTTATAAATAACTGAAAATCTTTCGCCCGAAAGTTGAGGTTCTTTATATTCTGAAAAATGCATGTATTCCTTTTCCTCCATTATCATTTAATATACATTTCCTACGCAAAAATTTCGAAGCTTCCTTGCCCATATCTTCCTTTCAATCCCTATTGGAATATCAAATCAATCCCTATTGGAATATCAAATCATTGATAAGAAACGCTAAAATCTTTCTGTTAAAGGGCTTCAGCTTTCGAATCACTGTGAACGGGAGTTATATGGATTTTTGGAAGCTCGGCTTCATCTATTCCGAATTTTTCACCAACAATTGATTCTATTTGCGATATAAGTGCCATAGCATCAATTCCGTATTCTTTCATTAAATACTGTCTGCTTGCTCCATGCAAATAAGTATCCCTAAGTCCTATACGATAAAGCTTTTTACCGAGCCCGGCTTCTGCCATACATTCGGCTACAATGCTTCCTAAGCCTCCAATTATTGAGTGGTTTTCCATTGTTATAACTCCATATTTGGAGGCAGCTATGCTATCGAGAACTTCTTGGGCATTAAAAGGTTTTAATGTAGTAATATGCATATGATGGATGGATACGCCATGGGACTCGAGGACTTTTACTGCCCGCATGGCTTCCTCGGTACAAATTCCCGTTGAAAGAAGAACAAAGTCTTTACCGTGACTGATAGTACGGATTTTTCCAAGACGCATAACGTCTGAAGAAGCAAAAAGCCTAGGGATTTCTCCACGTATCATCCTTATATAAACAGGGCCGTTTACTTCATAGGCAACATCTAAAACCGATTCAACGTCGGTAGCATCGCCGCATTCTAATATTGTCATGTTGGGAAGAGCACGCATGACAGCTATGTCTTCAATGGCCTGATGGGTTGCACCGCCCGGTGTTGTAACCCCCGGCAGAAATCCGAACATCTTAACCGGACGATTGGGATAGGATACGGACATGGCAATCTGGTCAAAAGCTCTTCGGTAAATAAACACAGCAAAAGTATGAACAAAGGGTATAAAACCTTCCCGGGCAAGGCCTCCGGCAAAACTTAGCATGTTTTGCTCTGCTATACCCATGGATATAAAACGCTCGGGATATGTGTCCCTGAAAAGATCTATTTCTGTTGAACTGGTTAGATCGGCCGAAAGAACAAACACATTGGGTTTATCTTTGGCCCAGGCAACCAGATTTTTAGCATGTACTTTACTTAGTATCTCCATTTTATAATAACCTCCTTAGGATTCCATTGCTTTTAGTGCATTCTCAAACTGCTTTTTTTCTTCGTCATTGGTAAATCGGATATAGTGGAGTTTTGGAATCCTTTTTTCCAGTATTTCAATTCCCGTGCAAGGGTTTGTATCGCAAAGTATAAAAGTAGGTCTTCCATCGGATTTTAAACTGCCTAGTGCAGCAATGGCTTCGATATTATGCCCGTCAATTCTGTAAACTCTTGCTCCAAATGCCTCAAGCCGTTTGTCAAAAGGCTCAATATTCATGACATTGGTCATTTTACCGTCGCACTGGTATCCGTTAATATCTACATAGGCAAGGATATTGTCCAATTTGTGATAGGAAATTGCCTGCACAGCTTCCCAAAATTGACCTGACTGACACTCACCATCCGATAAAAACAGCACTACTCTGCCTGTTTCACCCTTTAGTTTGCGTGCCATTGCAATACCGGCAGCCTGGCTGATTCCTTGTCCTAAAGAACCGGTCATAACCTCCATGCCCGGTGAATGTTCTGCACCTATCATCTCTACAATGCTTCCGTCTTTGTTAAAGTGGTCGAGGCCGTTTTCAGCCATACGCCCGGTTTCAATAAGGGCAGCATAGACTACAAGAGCATATTGAGAGGGTGACAGAAAGAAACGGTCATATTCCGGACCCTTTGGTCCATTGTATATAGCACCGCTGGTATAATTGGGATTGCTTGGCCCCGGTACTCCCGGAAATTGTCCCGGAGTCAAGGGGGAGTCCAATTTACCTAAATTCATAACTTTTGTATATAGTGTTGCCATGATTTCCGCTGATGAGCACGCCTGGCTCAAATATCCGCCGCCATTTTTTATTGTATGTTCCAAAACACGGCGCCTTATACCGTGAGCTACTCGTCTCACTTCGTCCTGCCATGAAAAATTGCAATCCTTTGTATTCATAATTTTGTATTACTCCTTACATTAGTGTTTTTTATTTCATAAGACAGTATTTAATTTATATATTTGCAAACCAATATTTGTAGAATATAATACCATTGAATGCAAAATTATTCAATTGGTCAAGTGAAGAAAAATCAACATTGTGGAAGGAGTATTAATGAAAAGAATTATAAAGAAATTTATTGTTATATTTTGTGTGAGTTTGACTATGATAATTATTGTTGGTTTTACATTGGTATAGATACCGGGAAGAATGACACAAGAACATACTAATAATAATGAAAATCAAAAATACAAAAGGACAATATGTAAGTCTTTAGAATATTATTTATTAAATGTAAAGTGATTAAATTAGTACCTTGACAACCGAAAAGGATTACATTATCATTAAATTTAACATTATAATGTAATAAGCTATGATCAAGAGGAGTAGGCAGTGTAACTTGATAGAGATGGGAAACCTGTGGCTGGAAGTTTTCCTCAAGTTTAATGCTGTTGAAGGTAGCTTGGGAGCTCTGCAGTTGAATACCGTTAATTTGGCGTGTGAGTAGGCTGCAGCGGTGGAGGTCCGTTACAACCCGTACTTTGAAAAAGTCATTATATGGCTTTTGAGAAGGAGTTGAGCTGCCCTATATAAGGGAATTTTGGTGGTACCGCGGAAATTAAACTTTCGTCCAATATTGGATGAAAGTTTTTTTAGTTTATATTTAAATTTGTTGTCGGGAGTGATGAATATATCGTATCTTGAGATACTGGGATTACTGCTAATGGTTCCAGGTGCGGTAACTATATATTTGGCAAAAATGATTGTTAATAAACACAGGCTTTATGAGAAAATAACTTGCAACTTTGAAGATGAACTGACGGAAGAAGAACTGACAGAGTATAAGAATAATAAAGCAATTTTAACGGTCAAAACCATGGGCATGATGTTGCTGCTTCCGGGATTAATTTTAATTATTATTGCTCTTTCGACTAAAGGATTCTAATAAAATGGAGGTTGTATAAAATGAGTGAAGAAAAAAATATTGCAAAAACTTATGACCCCAAACAAGTTGAGGATAGACTATATCAGAAGTGGATGGATAAAGGGTATTTTCATGCAGAGATAGATGAAAACAAAACACCTTTTACCATTGTTATTCCACCACCAAATATCACAGGCCAACTGCACATGGGACATGCTTTGGACAATACCCTTCAGGATATTCTTATCAGATGGAAAAGGATGCAGGGTTTTTGTACCCTATGGCTTCCGGGAACAGACCATGCCAGTATAGCTACCGAGGCAAAAATAGTTGAAGCTATGGCCAAAGAAGGTATTACAAAAGAAGATATCGGTAGAGAAAAGTTTTTAGAAAGGGCTTGGGACTGGAAGAAACACTATGGAGGAAGAATTGTTGAACAGCTTAAGAAGTTAGGAAGCTCCTGTGACTGGCAGCGTGAACGCTTCACCATGGATGAGGGACTTTCGGAGGCTGTTAAAGAGGTATTTATAAGGCTTTATCAAAAAGGTCTTATTTATAGAGGAGAAAGAATTATCAACTGGTGTCCTAAATGTAATACGTCAATTTCCGATGCTGAAGTTGAGTATGAAGAAAAGGCAGGACATTTCTGGCATATACGTTATCCTATCAAGGACAGTGATGAGTATGTAGTGGTTGCTACCACAAGACCGGAAACTATGCTGGGTGATACAGCGGTGGCAGTACATCCCGACGATGAAAGATACAAACACCTGATAGGCAAAATGGTAATTCTGCCTTTGGTGAACAGGGAAATACCTGTAATAGCCGATGAATATGTTGAAAAGGACTTCGGTACCGGAGTTGTAAAAATTACTCCTGCCCATGACCCTAATGACTTTGAAGTGGGATTAAGACACAATCTGCCTCAGATTAAAGTTATGAATGACGATGCCACAATGAACGAAAATGCCGGTCAATATCAGGGGATGGACAGATATGAAGCAAGAAAACAGATTATAGAAGATTTGGAAAAGCAAAATCTGCTGGTTAAAATTCAAGACCATACTCATAATGTAGGCACTTGCTACAGATGTTCTACCGTTATTGAGCCAATGATTTCAAAACAGTGGTTTGTAAAGATGAAACCTTTGGCAGAGCCGGCTATTGAAGTTGTAAGAAACGGAACTATCAAGTTTGTACCGGAGAGATTTGCGAAGATATACTTCAACTGGATGGAGAACATTCAGGACTGGTGTATTTCCAGACAGTTATGGTGGGGACATAGAATTCCTGCATATTACTGTCAGGAGTGCGGCTATATGATGGTAGAAAGGGATATGCCCGATACATGTCCTAAATGCGGAAGCTCAAGAATTGAGCAAGACCCTGATACTTTGGATACTTGGTTTAGTTCAGCTTTATGGCCTTTCTCAACCCTTGGCTGGCCGAAAGAGACCGAGGATTTGAAGTATTTCTATCCTACCGATGTATTGGTAACCGGATATGACATAATATTCTTCTGGGTTGCAAGAATGATCTTTTCAGGTATGGAACATATGGGAAAAGAACCTTTTAAATACGTATTTATCCACGGAATTGTAAGGGATGCCCAGGGTAGAAAGATGAGTAAATCTTTAGGAAACGGTATTGATCCTCTAGAAGTAATAGACCAATACGGTACCGATGCTCTAAGATTTGCCCTTACTATAGGTACTTCCCCGGGAAATGATTTGAGATTTTCCAGTGAGAAGGTGGAGTTTAGCCGGAATTTTGCAAATAAAATTTGGAATGCTTCAAGATTTGTACTTATGAACTTTGAGGAAAATCTTGATTTTTCTAAAGTGGATGAGAGTAAATTCACCTCTGCCGACAAATGGATTTTGAGTAGGGTAAACAGTCTCACTAAAGAAGTAACTGAAAATATGGAAAAATTCGAGCTGGGAATAGCCCTACAGAAGATTTATGAGTTTATATGGGAAGAGTTCTGCGACTGGTATATTGAGCTTGTAAAACCCAGACTCTATGACAGGGAAGACAGTTCAAGGTTAGAAGCTCAATATGTGTTAAATTATGTTTTGGGAACAGCTATGAAGTTGCTGCATCCATTTATGCCGTTTATTACAGAAGAAATATACACCCATTTGGTTAATGACGATGAAAGTATAATGATTTCAAAATGGCCGGAATATAAGGAAGAATATAATTTCTTCACTGAAGAAGAAAAAATGAATACCATCATGAGTGCTATCAAGAACATAAGAAATGTAAGGGCAGAAATGAATGTTCCTCCTTCAAAGAAGGCAAAGACCATATTTGTTGCTCCAAAACCTGAGGATCAGGAGATTATTAAAGAAGGAAAGATGTACTTTGAAAGATTGGCATCAAGTTCCGAAATTCTAATACAACCGGATAAGACAGATATTCTGGAAGGTGCAGTTGCTGCAGTACTTCCCGGTATAGAAATTTATCTGCCTCTTGAGGATTTGATAGATATTGAAAAAGAACTTGAAAGACTTGAAAAGGAAAAGGAAAATCTTCAAAAGGAATTGGACAGGGTAAATGCAAAGCTTGAAAATCAAGGCTTTATTGCAAAGGCTCCTGCAAAAGTTGTGGAAGAGGAAAAGGCAAAGAAAGTAAAATATCAAGAGATGTATGATAAAGTTATAGAAAGACTTAATGGATTAAAAAATAGTAAAAAATAGGATAGAGCACTTGAAGGAAAAGGCATTCTATGCTAATATAAAATTTAATATATGTTTAAATATTCCAAAAAATAACCTGATTCTTTGATAAAACTTTGATATAAGCATTGATGCTTTCCTGTTACAGGAATGAGCCTGACAGGAAAGCATTTTTTGATTATGCTCTTTCAAATTAATGTAAAGTTATTCATAAATATGTAATGAAAGAGAGGGGAATATGATGGACAGTATTAAATTTGTATTAGCTGGAGAAGATAATAATCTTTTGGTAAGATTTAAAAATATTCTGTCTTCAAACGGAATGATATATACCGGATATTCAAAAGAGCCCTGCAACATTTTAAGAATGGTTAGAACCCATTTGCCTGAATATATAGTCATTGATGTGGGTAAAAACTTCCCAAAGCTAAGACCTATATTGGAGATAATTGATGAAGAAATGTTGGGAGCATGTACTTTGGTTCTGGATATCAAAAATGATGAAGTTGCCGAATTTCTTCACAATTCAAAAGTTATGACCTATGTGACAAAACCTGTTTTTGAGGAAATCATAAATCAAATTGCAGAGCTAAGCATACTCAATTTTAAAAGGGTGTGGGAATATGAGCAAAAGGTGAAAAAATTAAATGATACTTTAGAGAATAGAAAGATAATAGAAAAGGCAAAGTGGATACTGGTAGAGGAAAAAGGATTATCGGAAGCCGAAGCCTATGAACTTATAAAGAAAACTAGCAGGGATAACAGAATACCTATGAGATATATAGCCGATGCAATTATTCTTACCAGGGGTTGATCAAAATGTATAAAAAGTTTAAACTGATGCAAGAATCAATTGTGAAAATTGCAAAAATATAATAAAAATAAAAAATTTTTTAAAAATCTATTGCATTTATGCAAGATGTATGCTAATATAAATTCATAAATTAAATATTGGAAAATATAAAATCCCATGAACGGATTTTATGGATATAAGGCTAAGCTGCCACAGATTATTTTTATAGTTTGTGGCTTTATTTATAATAATTAAGCAATTTTTAAATGGCAATTGCGAAGTTTTCAAATTTATTACCTTATTGTTTGACTTAAAAATTCCTTGCTACGAATTTTAAGTCACAAGCCGTGGGTGCTGATATTTCTAAAATACAGCACCCTTTTTGTATCCTTTTTTAGATGAAATCCTAGAGGCAAAAACAAAGGGGTATTAATCCCCGGAGTTTCTTATATATCAAAAAGTTAAACAAAAAACAATGCAAAAAAGAATGGAGGTAATTTGTATGAGACAGGTAGCTATTTATGGAAAAGGTGGAATAGGAAAATCTACAACTACTCAAAACTTAACTGCTGGACTTGGTGAAATGGGTAAGCAGGTAATGATAGTGGGATGCGATCCTAAGGCGGATTCAACTAGATTGATATTAGGCGGATTGGCACAAAAAAGTGTTCTTGATACCTTAAGAGATGAAGGTGAAGAAGTTGAGCTGGAAAACATAATGAAAACCGGTGTCTTTGGAATACGATGCGTTGAATCTGGAGGTCCCGAACCGGGAGTAGGATGTGCAGGAAGAGGTATTATCACTTCCATCAATATGCTTGAAAGCCTTGGAGCCTATACAGAGGATTTGGATTATGTCTTTTACGATGTATTGGGTGACGTTGTTTGCGGAGGTTTTGCAATGCCCATAAGGGAAGGTAAAGCCCAGGAAATATACATAGTAGCCAGTGGTGAGATGATGGCTCTATATGCGGCAAACAACATTTGTAAAGGTATTCAAAAGTATGCCAATGCCGGAGGAACCCGACTTGGCGGAATAATATGCAACAGCAGAAAAGTAGATGGAGAAAGGGAACTTTTGGAGGCTTTTGCTAAAGAGTTGGGAAGTCAGCTGATATATTTTGTACCCAGAGATAATCAGGTACAAAGAGCAGAAATAAACAGAAAAACGGTAATAGATTATAGTCCTGACCACCCGCAGGCAGACGTTTATAGAGGATTGGCAAGGGCAGTTGACAGCAATGATATGTTTGTTATTCCAAAGCCCATGGTACAGGATAGATTGGAAGAAATTCTTATGGAACACGGAATATTGGATGCGTAAATAAAGGGGGTTGATATTATGTTGATGATAAGAGCTATTATAAGACCTGAAAAAGTTGGGGTTGTACTTTCGGAACTATGTGATGCCGGTTTTCCGGCAGTCACCAAATTGGATGTTATGGGACGCGGTAAACAAAGAGGAGTAAAAGTGGGAGAAGTATTCTATGATGAGATTCCCAAAGAAATGTTGATGATGGTTGTAAAAGATGAGGATAAGGATGACGTAATAAAAATAATTATGAAAAATGCCAAAACCGGTGAGAAGGGTGCGTTTGGAGACGGGAAGATATTTGTGAGTCCTGTGGAAGAAGTGTACACCATAAGTTCGGGAGAAAACGGACTATAAGGGAGGTGGCAATATGAAAGAGGTGCTTGCCGTTATAAGGATGGAGATGATAAGTAAGACGAAAGATGCACTGCTAAAGGAAGGCTTTGCGTCACTTAACTGCCGAAAAGTTTTGGGAAGAGGAAAGAAAAAGGTGGACTTTTCAATACTTGAGAACATGGTTAGCGGTACTGAAATCTCATCACCGGTTATAGCTGAAGCAATGTCTGAAGGTCACAGACTTGTACCGAAGAGGCTGTTGTCCTTGGTAGTAGCTGATGATGATGTTAAAAAAGTGGTGGATATAATTATTGAAACCAACAGCAAAGGAAGACCTGGAGACGGAAAGATATTTGTTATGCCCATATCCGATGTGATTAGAATAAGAACCGGTGAAACCGGAGAAGTGGCAATTTAAATTTGTAATACCAACGATTCGAGGTGATTAAAATGAAACAGAAACTGGATAAAATTTTGGAAAAGTATCCGGCATCAGTATATAAGAACAGAAAGCAGCACATTGTCGTTAAAGAAGATACTCCTGAGCCCCAGAGCATAGTTGCCAATGTTAGAACTATTCCGGGAATAATAACAAACCGAGGCTGTTGCTATGCAGGTTGTAAAGGTGTTGTATTGGGGCCGCTGAGGGATGCTGTTGTACTTACCCATGGACCTATAGGCTGCGGTTATTATACATGGGGAACAAGAAGAAATAAGGGTAGGACCAAAGGTGACGAATTAAATCTTTTAAACTACTGTTTTTCTACCGACCTTCAGGAAAGCGATATAGTGTTTGGTGGTGAGAAGAAGCTTTACCAGGCAATAAGAGAAGCTGTAGACATATTTAAACCCAAAACTATCTTTATCTGTGCCACATGTCCCGTTGGTCTTATCGGAGATGATATTCATGCTGTGGCAGCAAGGGCGCAAAAAGAATTTGGAATAAAGGTTGTTGCCTTTAGCTGTGAAGGGTATAAGGGAGTGAGTCAGTCCGGCGGTCACCATATTGCCAATAACGGTTTGATAAAACACATAATAGGTACCGGTGAAAAAGCCGTTGGAAAGTATTCCATTAATCTACTGGGCGAATATAACATCGGCGGTGACGGCTGGGAGATTGAAAGGATTCTTAAAAAGATAGGATATGAAATTGTGGCACTAATTCCGGGTAATGGAACGGTCGAGGATTTGAAGTATGCCCATAAAGCTACCTTGAATGTTATCCAATGCCACCGCTCTATCAACTATATAGGAGATATGATGAGGACAAAATACGGTCAGGATTGGCTAAAAGTAAACTTTATAGGTATCAGCAGCACCATAAAGAGCCTTAGGGATTTGGCAAGATATTTTGATGATCCTGATCTTACAGCAAGGACCGAAGCGGTAATAGCTGAAGAACTGGAAGAGATAACTCCTAAAATTGAGGAGTACAGGAAAATATGCAAGGGTAAGACAGCAGCACTTTTTGTAGGAGGTTCAAGAGCGCATCATTATCAGCATTTATTTAAAGACCTTGGAATTGAAACGGTTCTTGCAGGATATGAATTTGCCCACAGAGATGATTATGAGGGAAGAGAAGTACTTCCAACCATAAAGGAAGATGGAGACAGCAAAAACATAGAAAGTATTGAAGTTGAGCCCGATCCTAATCATTATAGAATCTTCTTGTCAAAGGAAAAGTACGAAGAGCTCAAAAAGGAGATACAGATTAATGACTATACCGGTATGATAAGAGAAATGAAAAACGGAAGTTTGGTTATTGACGATTTGAACCATTATGAGACTGAAGAACTGCTTAAATTATTAAAACCGGATATTTTCTGTTCGGGTATAAAGGACAAATATGTTGCCCATAAGGCAGGTATTTTCTCCAAACAGCTTCATTCTTATGATTACAGCGGTCCGTATGCCGGTTTTAGAGGTGCGGTTATATTTGCAAGGGATATTGCCATGGGGCTGAAAACACCTTCATGGAATCTGGTTACACCTCCGTGGAAAACCCAACCGACTATTGAAGGAAGTTATGCTTGCTGATAAGTAACGGAAAATAAGGAGGGATTTTATATGTTGGATTTTACACCTAAAGAATATGTTGATAGAAAAGGATTAGTTATAAATCCGGCAAAAACATGCCAACCGGTGGGTGCGATGTATGCGGCTCTAGGCATTCACAAATGTCTACCCCACAGCCACGGTTCACAAGGCTGCTGTGCATATCACAGAAAGTTTCTTACAAGACATTTCAGGGATCCTGTTATGGCATCCACCAGTTCTTTTACCGAAGGAGCAGCTGTTTTTGGCGGAAGTTCGAACCTGAAAACTGCAATAAAAAATGTTTTTTCGATATATAATCCTGACATAATTGCAATTCATACTACATGTCTTTCAGAGACAATAGGTGATGACATACCGGCTATTATTTTACAGTCCCAAATACCGGAGGGAAAGGTTGTAATTCATGCCAATACCCCAAGTTATGTAGGCTCGCATATTACCGGATTTTCAAACATGGTAAAAGGTATGGTTAAATACCTTTCACAAAATAAAGGTGTGCCCAATGGAAAAATAAACATAATTCCTGGATTTGTGAATCCTGCGGATATGCGTGAAATGAAGAGAATCTTAAAAGCTTTTGGAGCAGAATTCATAATGTTTCCGGACACCAGTGGAGTTTTGGATGCTCCAATGACCGGGAAATATGAAATGTATCCCTCCGGTGGGACAAAAATAGAGGAACTTATAGATACGGGAAATTCTATGGCAACCATTGCATTAGGAAGCTTTGTATCGGCAGATGGAGCTTACGAATTGGATAAAAAGTGTAAAGTACCGTACACGATACTAAAAACACCCATTGGTATCGAAGCTACCGATAAATTCTTAATGGAGATATCAAAGATTACCGGAAAACAGATACCCTATGAGCTGGAAGAAGAAAGAGGCCAGGTAGTTGATGTCATGGTTGACTGTCATTATCACTATCACGGCAAGAAAGTTGCCATATTTGGAGATCCCGATTTAGTAATTGCCCTTACCGAATTTGCAATCAGTCTTGGAATGATTCCTAAATATGTGTTAACCGGAACTCCCGGTGACAGCTTTGAAAAAGAGGTTGGCGAAATGCTGAAGACTGCAGGAGTTGAGGGTAAAGTAAAGGCAGCCGGAGACCTGTTTACTCTGCATCAATGGATAAAGGAAGAACCGGTAGATCTTTTGATGGGGACTACTCATGGTAAATATATTGCAAGAGCGGAGGATATTCCTTTTGTTCGTATAGGTTTCCCGATACTTGACAGAAGTGTACATTCATATATGCCTCTTGTGGGTTATAGAGGAGCAATGAGAATAATTGAAATGATAAGCAATACCTTGTTAGACAGGCAAGATAGAGATTCTACCGATGAAGATTTTGAACTTATTATGTAAGAGTAATAATATACAAAATTTGTATAATCAATTTTTCCCTCCTATCATTTTTTACACTCCGATGATGGCTGTAAAAGAAAAATTCTTTAAAACCTATCTTTAGGAAATTTATAAATCGCTTTTAAAACTTTTTCATTGGATGCGCCCCCATTATGGCCGAGGCTGTTTCAAAAAAACCCCAATACAAATTGTAAAGGTATTTTTTGAATAAATTAGCATATTTCAAAGCGATTTACCGTATAAAGAATTTTTCTGATAGGAGGATTTATATAAATCTCTTTGGTTTTTCCTTGCAATTAGCAAGGAAAAACCGGGAGAATGAAAGGAATGATGGATATGTCAAGCTCAGCTAAATATGAAGTTCTTGAGGAAAGAAAAGATTTTATATGTCTTAAGTCAAAGGGTGATAACAATCTACAATGTGAAAAGCACAGTATTGCCGGTAGTGTCAGTCAGAGAGCATGTGTCTACTGCGGTGCAAGGGTAGTTCTAAATCCTATTACCGATGCTTGGCATATAGTGCATGGTCCGATAGGCTGTGCCAGTTATACATGGGATATAAGGGGAAGCTTATCTAGCGGTCCGGAAATTTACCGAAACAGTTTTTCAACGGATATCAGAGAAAAAGACGTGGTTTTCGGAGGAGAAAAGAAACTTACAGCTGCCATTGATGAAATATGTGAAAAGTATTCGCCAAAATTAATTTTCGTTTATGCTACTTGCATAGTAGGAGTTATTGGCGATGATATAGATGCAGTATGCAAAAAGGCAGAAGAAAAATATAAAATTCGTGTTATTCCGGTAAAGTCAAGCGGTTTTGCAGGGAACAAATCAATGGGGTATAAAGCAGCATGTAAAGCATTGCTTAAGCTGATGGAAAAAGATAAAGAAAACAAAAAAATCAAGGGGATAAATATTCTGGGAGACTTTAACCTGGCCGGTGAAATGTGGATTATATCACAATATTTTAAGAAAATAGGCATAAATATTGTTTCAAAGTTCACCGGAGACAGCAGTTTCGATGAAATAATCAAAGCACCTCAGGCATCCTTTAATATCGTTCAATGTGCAGGGTCTATGACTTATCTTGCAAAAGAAATGGAAAAGAAATATGGGATTCCCTATATAAAGGTGAGTTTTTTCGGTATTGAAGATACAATATCATCCATTATAAATGTAGCCTATGCCGTGGGAGATAATGAATCGGTTAAAAAAGCAAGGGAATTGATTGACAAAGAGTTAAAAAGAATTGAACCGCAATTGGAATTTTATAAAAAAAGACTTGAGGGAAAAAGAGCTGCAATTTATGTTGGAGGAGGATTTAAAGCCATTTCCCTTATAAAGCAGTTTAATAGCCTTGGAATGAAAACTGTAATGGTGGGAACCCAGACAGGAAGAGCTGAGGAGTATGAGATCCTGAAAAATATTGTGGATGAAGGAACGGTTATCCTTGATGATACAAATCCTGTGGAGCTTGAAAAGTTTATGACGGAAAAAGGTGCGGATATACTGGTGGGAGGTGTAAAGGAAAGGCCTCTGGCATATAAACTGGGCATTGCCTTTTGCGATCATAATCATGAGAGAAAACACCCATTATGCGGCTTTGAAGGAGCTTTAAACTTTGCAAAGGAGATAGACAGTACAATTAATAGTCCGGTGTGGAATGTGATACGTCAAGGGGGTGATGGGTATGACAAATAGAAATTTCGTCAACTTAAACATCAATCCATGCAAAATGTGTATGCCGATGGGTGCTGCACTGGCTTTAAAGGGAATTGAAAACAGTATGATGATTCTACATGGTTCGCAGGGGTGCAGTACTTATATAAGACGCCATATGGCGGGACACTACAACGAACCTATAGACATTGCTTCTTCTTCGCTAAATGAAGAAGGTACTGTATATGGCGGATCGACAAATTTGAAAAAAGGTTTAATGAATGTAATTAAAATGTATAAACCTGACATTATCGGAGTTGCTACCACATGTCTTGCCGAAACCATCGGTGAGGATATAAGAAGAATAATACAAGAATTTTATGACGAGAACCGAAAGGAAGAGCAATACAGTTATGACAGAGTGAAAATTATTCCCATATACACTCCCGGTTATGGAGGTACACATTTTGAAGGCTATTACTCAGCACTTACAAGCCTTGTAAAAGAACTTTCAAAAAAGTGTGAAGCTACCGGTAAGGTTAATGTAATATTACCCAACATGAATCCGGGAGATGTAAGAAATATAAAGAAATTGCTGGAAAGCTTTGATATTGATTATACCATATTCCCCGATGTTTCCGAGACTCTTGATGCTCCATATAAGGAGGTATATAAACGCATTCCCGATGGGGGCACAAAATTAAGTGACATTGAAAAGATGGCAGGAGCTAAGGCTACTATTGAAATAGGACTCCTTATATCGGATAAGTTGTCTCCAGGCTTATATCTTGAAAAGGAATTTAATGTTCCCCTTTATCGATGTCCAATGCCGGTGGGTATTTCCAATACCGATGCCTTTATCGATATATTAAGAAAAATCACGGGAAAAGAAATGCCTAAAGAGCTTTTAGAAGAGAGAGGAAGACTTGTTGACGCAATGATAGATTCCCACAAGTTTAACAGTGAGGGAAGGGCTGTTATTTATGGAGAACCGGAACTGTGTTATGCCGCTGGAATGCTGTGTATGGAAAACGGGATTAAGCCGGTATTAATTGCCAGCGGTGCAGAAAATCAAAAACTTAAAGACCTTATAGACAAAAAAGTAACCGATGAAAAGGCTGTAGTATTGGATGACACAGATTTCGATACCATTAGGGATTATGCTGTAAAGCTTGATGCCAACGTATTGATTGGAAACTCCGATGGGAAGGTGATTACCGAGAAAGAGGGTATTCCCTTGGTAAGAGTCGGTTTTCCTATACATGACAGAGTTGGAGGGCAAAGAAAGGTTATAACCGGCTATAACGGCACTATTAATCTTCTTGATGAGATTACCAACACCCTTTTGGAAAGGAAATATTCCGGATATAGAAAACGTATGTATGATCTCTACTACAAAGATAGTACCCTGAATTCAACCGATCATATGTCTAAGACAATCACTCCTATAGAATCCGATGAAGAGCGAAAAAAATATAATATGGAACTAACCGAAAAACATCCTTGTTTTACTGTGGGTGCATGTAAAGCAGCTAGAATGCACATACCTGTGGCACCGAAATGCAACATACAATGCAATTACTGCAACAGAAAATATGATTGTCAGAATGAAAGCCGACCTGGAGTCACAAGTGAAGTATTATCGCCTAAGGAGGCTTTAGATAAATTTCTGAAGGTAAAAGAGAAGCTTGAGGGTTTGAAAGTAGTGGGAATAGCCGGGCCGGGGGATGCTTTGGCAAACTTTGAAAATACGAAAAAATCCATTGAACTGATAAAAAAGGCTGATCCAGAAATTGTTATATGCCTGTCCACAAACGGTTTGATGCTTCCCTTCTATGCCGACGATATTATTGAGGCTGGAGTGTCCCATGTAACCATCACAATAAATGCCATAGATCCCGAGATTGGAGCTAAAATTTATAAGTATGTCAATTTTAGAGGTAAAAGGCTTACAGGAGTACAGGGAGCAGAAGTTATTATAAAAAATCAGTTGGCCGGTCTTAGGTACCTTTCGGAAAGAGGGGTAATATGTAAGGTAAACATAGTTATGATAAAGGGAATAAATGATGGGCATATTGAGGAGGTTGTCAAGAAAGTTAAAGAACATGGAGCGGTTATGACTAATATAATGCCTTTAATTCCTGCAGAAGGAAGTGCTTTTGAAAACATGCCGCTGACCAACAATAAAGAGTTGAATGAAGTACGAAAGAAGTGTGCAGCTTATATAAAACAGATGTATCACTGTAAGCAGTGTCGGGCAGATGCCATCGGAACTTTGGAGCGGGATGTTTCACCGGAATTCGAAAAGAGTAAAATATCAAGGGAAAAAGATGAAGACTTGGAAAAGCAAAAGTGTAAACCGTATACTTTTGCGGTTGCAACTGGATCCAGGCTTTATATAGATAAGCATTTCGGACATGTGGAAGACTTTTATATATTCAGTTATTGGATGGGAAATATCAGTTTTCTTGAAAAGAGAACTGTAAGCAAATATTGCAATGGGTCTGAAGATTGCGACAGTGAAGAACCTAAAATAGAAAGGATTATAAATACCATATCCGATTGCGACGGAGTGCTGGCTTTGCGTATAGGATATAATCCTCAGAAGAAGCTTGAGGAAAAGGGAATAAGAGTTTTCCAGACCTGTGGAACTATTGAAGAGGGAATAAAATTTGCGGTAAATGAATTATCCTGTCAAAGGGAAGATGTGAAGGGGGAATGTATATGAAAAAGCCAAAGTATCATGTTTTTGTATGTACCAGTTCAAGAATTAATGGACAGCAGAAGGGATACTGCCTTTCAAAGGATGCCGTTTCAATTGTCCAAAGCTTTATCGAAGAAATTGAAGCAAATGATCTTTCTGACGATGTTATGGTGACCAATACAGGCTGTTTCGGTATTTGCAGCTCCGGGCCTATTGTTGTGGTATATCCTGAGGGTGTGTGGTATAAGGAGGTTACTCCCGACGATGTGCCGGAAATTGTGGAATCCCACTTTTTAAACGGTAAAAAGGTTGAAAGGCTTGAGATTCAGTAGTTTTAGTGACTTAATATATATAGTCCTTGTTGAAAGATGAGGTGAATATTTATGTCAATATCTTTAGGAAATAATAAAGTCACTGTTGTTGACAGAACTCTTCCGGAAATACTATCAAAAAGGCGAGATATAAAGATACTTGAGACCATTTATTTCTGCTGGATTTTAAAGGAAATGGGTGTTGACTTAATTGAGATAGATGCAAAGTTTTTAGAATTAATTCCAATGACACCAAGCGGACTGGTATTTTTGCTTAGGGTTAATTCGAAAGCGGATGTATTAAGATGCCTGAAAGGAAATGTTAAGTACTGTGTTTTATCGGAAGAGGTGCTATGGGATGTTGAAACCCTTCGCCGGGCTAAAAGTTTTGGAATAAAAACAACCGTTGAAGTAAAAGTGGAAGAATTGAAGGATATAGAAAAGGTAAAAAATCTTTGCAATTTGGATTTAGTCGATGAAATCCGGTTAATCGGAATGGATTCAATTATTGACTTACAGTGGATAGATAAAGTAAAGAACCTTTCCAAAACTATCAATAAAGCTGTTAATATATGCCCTCAAAATATGTTTTATAATGCTACGGCGTTGGCTGTAGAGGCAATTATGAACGGGATAAACTCTATTACCGTATCCTTTTTGGGATGTGGACAAAATAAAGGCTTCGCTGCTTTGGAAGAAGTATTGGCTGCAGCAAAGGTAATTTCCGGCGGGAAACTAAAGTTGGATTTGAGTAAACTTCCGGAAGCGGCAGAATATTTCACCTCTCTTTCAGGAATTGGAATACCGGAAAATAAGCCGGTTGTGGGAAAGGAAATATTTAATTATCAGGCAGGCGTACATGCTGACGGAATTGAAAAGGATCCGGTAACTTATGAACCCTTTGACCCATCTATGGTAGGCTTAAGAAGACGGCTTACCATTGGCAAACATTCGGGGAAAAGGGCAATTCAAAATAAGCTTAAGGAATTGGGTATTATCTGCAAAGTGGAGGAAGCAGCTAATATTTTGAATTTCGTCAGGGAAAAAAGCATCCAATGTAAAAGAGATTTGTTGGATGAGGAGATTTTGGATATATACAAAAGTCTGCATTGGTCCGGTAGAGGAGTGAGCAGTTTATGAAAATATATATTGTGGATACAACTTTGAGAGATGGGGAACAAAGACCTGGAATAGCCCTTAGAACAGCAGAAAAAATTGATATAGCCAAATTACTCAGCAGCCTTGGCATATACCAAATTGAGGCCGGGATTCCTGCCATGGGCGGAGATGAAAAAAGGTATATGGCTAAATTGATGGAACTGGGCTTAAAAAGTAAGATTTCTGCATGGAATAGAATGAGTATAGAGGATATTAAAGATTCAATGGATTGTAAGCCCGACATAATCCACATTTCCATTCCGTCATCGGATATTCAGATAAAGAAAAAACTGCAAAAGGACAGAATTTGGGTGGAAGAGAATATGAAAAGGTGTATAGCCTTTGCTAAAGACAAGGATTATGAAGTAACCATAGGATTGGAAGATGCTTCAAGAGCCGATCCGGAATTTCTTATAAAGATTATCGGTACTGCAAGTTTAATGGGAGTTAAGCGGGTAAGGTATGCCGATACCGTTGGAATACTTTATCGTCAGGCCGTATATGACCGGATTAAAAAGATAAAGAGACAGTTTAGACGTATTGATTTGGAGATTCATACGCACAATGACCTTGGAATGGCTGTTTCCAACTCCATTGCCGCCGTTAAAGCGGGAGCGACCTATGTGGATTGCACCATTGGCGGTATTGGTGAAAGAGCAGGGAACTGTGATTATTTAAAGTTTATAACTGCTGCTAAAACTTTTTATGGACTTTGCAGCGAAATAGACTTGAAAAAAGGTCTCAAAGTTCAAAATAGTATTTTAAGAATGATAAATCCGGCAGCTTCCTAGATTGAAAAAATTTATGCCATTAAAAATAAATTTTGTGAAAACAAGACGGATATGTTAAACTTGTTTTAGGTTATTATATAATTTAGAAATAACCTTAAATTTTACAATTTAATATATTCGGGTGATAAATATGAAATATGGTTTTGTAAGAGTGGGAGCTGCAGTTCCTAAACTAAAGGTAGCTAACTGCGAGTATAATTGCTCCAGGATAATTGAATTAATAAAAAAAGCTGATAAGGAAAAGGTAAAGTTTTTGGTGTTTCCGGAGCTTTGCATAACATCTTATAGCTGTGGTGACTTGTTCCATCAAGATATACTTTTGAAGGAAGCTGTAAGACAACTGGAAAAGGTATTGGAAAATACAAAGGACACTGATTTGATTGCGATTTTAGGTATGCCTGTAAGCTTAAACAACCAGCTATTTAACTGTGCAATTGTAATTCAGTCGGGGAAAATTTTAGGTGTTGTACCCAAAACTTTTATACCCAACTACAGTGAATTTTATGAAGAGAGATGGTTTTCTTCAGGAAACAGAGCTTTAATTGATACTATCAATTTATGCGGACAGAAGGTGCCTTTTGGCGTTGATCTTTTGTTTGAAAACAGTCAAAACAGCGATTTGTGTTTTGGAATAGAGATATGTGAGGATTTGTGGGTACCCATACCTCCAAGTTCCTACCAGTGTATGAACGGTGCTGCACTGATTTTTAATCCCTCGGCCAGCAACGAGATAATAGGCAAGTATGAGTATAGAAAAGAGCTGGTTAGACAGCAGTCAGCTCGATGCATTTCCGGTTATATTTATACTTCCTCCAATGTCAATGAGTCTACCACCGATGTGGTGTTTGGGGGACATGCTATGATTGCCGAGTATGGCTCAATTATATCTGAGTCTCAGAGATTTTTGGACGATGATCAGCTTATTTATTCGGAAATTGACATACAAAAGCTGATAAATGACCGGAGAAAGAATACCAGCTTTATGGAAGGTGTTTCTGAGAAAAAATACAGAAGAATTATGTTTGAACAAAAGGAATACGAAAGCTTGGAACTGACAAGGTATGTGTCTGCTCATCCCTTTGTGCCTTCCGATACTGCAAACCGAGATGTGAGATGTAAAGAGATCTTTTCCATACAGACTAATGCCCTAGCCAAAAGGATTAAACACACGGGATTAAAGTATTCCGTAATTGGTATTTCAGGAGGATTGGATTCCACACTGGCATTGCTTGTTACTGCAAAAACCTATGAACTTTTGGGAATTTCCCCGGAAAATATTATAGCGGTTACCATGCCGGGATTTGGAACTACCAATGCTACTTACACCAATGCCATGGAACTTATGAAGGCAATGAAGGTAAGTATAAGAGAAATCAATATAAAAGACGCCTGCCTGCAGCATTTTAAGGATATTGGCCACGATGTCGATGTTCATGATGTTACATATGAAAATGTGCAGGCAAGAGAGCGTACTCAAATTCTTATGGACCTTGCCAACAAAATGGGCGGATTGGTTATAGGTACCGGTGACCTTTCGGAACTGGCATTGGGTTGGTGCACCTACAATGGAGACCATATGTCTATGTATTCGGTAAATTGCAGTATTCCAAAGACACTGGTTAAATACCTTGTTAAATGGGTTGCTGAAAATGTGGTAGACAGTAATGTTAGGGATATACTATTTAGAATATTGGATACTCCTATTTCACCGGAGCTACTTCCTCCCAGTGCTGAAGGAGAAATAAATCAAAAGACTGAGGACATTGTCGGTCCCTATGAGCTGCATGACTTCTTTATGTACCATATGATAAGGTATGGAGCTCCGCCAAAGAAGATTTCTTTCCTAGCTCAAAAGGCTTTTGACGGCAAGTATTCAAAGGATGAGATAGACAAATGGTTAAAAGTTTTTGTAAAAAGATTTTTCACACAGCAGTTTAAGAGATCCTGCCTTCCGGACGGACCTAAAGTGGGAACCATAAGTCTGTCCCCAAGGGGTGACTGGCGTATGCCCAGTGATGCCGATTCTAAAGAGTGGCTCGATGAAATTGAGTAAGAACTTTAATATGAATAGATTCAATTGGTTAACCATGTTATTACATGGAAGTATTTAAAATACAGATAAGGTAAGGATAGAAATGGGAAGAGAGTGAAATTGTGCTGTCTTCCCATTTCTTATATAATGGATAATTGCTCCAGAGAATGTTTTATCTCTAAAAGAGAATAGAAAAAATTGAATACAAGATTGCTAATTACAAGAAAAAATGAAAATTCTACTAAAATTCAGTTGTGCTTCGCTTTGTTAGAAGCTGTAAATACTGCAAGATTAAAGATCCGGAAAATGACACCTCTGAAAATTAATTTAATGAAACTGCAGGAAAAACAAAAAAAATGTCGAATATAAATCACATTTGTCGAAATTATAAAAATGTTTTTTGGGACAGCAAAGTGGGCATTATTATTACTTAAATGAATTGGAAGGTCAATATAAGTGAATAGTAAATTAGTGCCTGCGTAAATTTTATGAAGCAAACTATCAAAAGAAAAGTTTACAAAACTGCAGGTATCATGAAAAAAACACAGTAACGATTGACTAGTTAATTGCAAAGGGAGGTTATCAAAGAGTAAAGGATTAATTGATAATTTTGACCTTATCAAAAGTGAACTGTAAGTTATAGTCTTAAGTAGTAGTGTAAAATTGATGACTTAAAATTACTGGAAAATATTGTCCCTTGAAAATAAAGCCACGATATGGTTTTCTACTATGTTAGCCAAACAAAAGTAGAGGAGGT
>Ga0134092_1000300_pt1 | contig 51487 bp, 39 predicted proteins | sample 3_6taG_FD_94454 | JGI IMG/M metagenome (GOLD analysis project Ga0134092, IMG submission 94454) | Switchgrass degrading microbial communities from high solid loading bioreactors in New Hampshire, USA - 3_6_20_6_A3 metaG | ecosystem: Engineered > Bioreactor > Semi-continuous > Anaerobic >... | reverse complement strand
CGGCAAAACAACCAGAGTCTGTGATGCTGAGGCATCCAGTTTTAAAATTACCGATGACATCATCTACTTTACCGATCGCAATCAATACCTGTACCGGGTTTCGCTAAGCGGAGGCCAGGCCGAACTATTGATCGATCAAGCCGTAAGCCAGTATGAAGTGCTACAGGGACATTTATATTATGCGCTGGCGGAGAATGGACAACTATTTGCTCTTGATAATGAGGAATCGATAAATCCCGGCGGGCAGCTCAAAAAAATGGAAATCCAGAATGGTTATTTGACGGCGATTTTTAAGAAAGACAGTGAATCCCCTTATAAAATGATGATTATTGATAAAGACGGACAGATACTCTATAAAACCATGGAAAATATACCTCTGGTAAGAATTGAGAACGGCAAATTAATTTTAGTAAAAGATAATTAATAATTGGAACAATACTTTTCTCTGGACCTGGACGAGATAGATTCCCTGGTGAAAGAATCTACGGCCATTGGAGTATAGATATACAAAAGCACTTTTTCAGTCTAAGCAACAACAACATTTACAGGAGGTTCTTCCCATGAAGAAAAAGAAAAAGTGGTTAATAGTTATTGCTGTGGCCGTTCTTATCTGTGGCTTTGCGGCCGTCGCCTGGGCCGACCAGCCCATTAAGGTGGTGCTAAACGGCCAGGAGATAAAACCCGATGTACCTCCGCAAATCATCGGTGACCGGACCATGGTGCCGGTTCGCTGGATTGCTGAGGCATTAGGTGCTGAGGTGGAATGGGATGCAGCAAGCAGAACCGTAATTATCAGGACCAAAGACAAGAAGACTGACAATCCAGACAGTGATCAGGCTGTTGTCACCAAACTAGTTGAAGACTTCGGCAAGCGTCTAAAAAATGTATCCCTGCTGGCTCCTGAGGATGCAGCAGCTAAAAGCATAAAAGACAACTATGCTGATTATGTGTCTTCATCACTGTTAGCCCAATGGCAAAATGATCCTAAAAATGCTCCCGGAAGGCTAACCTCCAGCCCCTGGCCAGAGCGCATTGATATTATCCTGACTGAGAAATTATCTGATAGCCAATATCAGGTTAAAGGCGAAATCATCGAAATGACCAGTGTGGAGAAGGCCAACGGCGGTTATGCTGCCAAAAGGCCGGTCGTTTTGGTAGTGGAAAAGGCAGATAATAACTGGCTTATTACAGAGGTGAAGCTAGATGCTTATGGGCAAGCTGACCCCACCGTATACCAGAACAAGCAGTATGGGTTTAGCTTCCAACTGCCGGAGAGCTGGGCAGGTTATACCGTAATATCTGATCAGTGGAAGGGTTATGCCATAGATACTCCCAGTGATGTTCCATCTGAAACTGGTCCGCTGTTATCTATCCGTCATCCCCAGTGGACCCTGGAAGAGCCCAGACAGGATATCCCCATTATGGTATTCACCATATCGCAATGGAACGCGTTGCAACAAGGTGAATTCAGTGTTGGTGCCGCTCCTATCGGCCCCAAGGAATTAGGGCGCAACAGTCAATATGTATTTGCCCTGCCCGCTCGCTATAACTTTGCATTTCCAACAGGGTATGAAGAAGTGGAAGAAATACTGAAAAACGATTCCTTAAAAACATGGGAAGGGGCCTTAGCACCAGAACAAGCGGAGAAAATTATAAAAGAAACTGCCGCTAGCCTGATTAAGGCACTGAGTACCAAAAACGCTGATGCTATTGCTGACCTGGTCCATCCCACTCAAGGAGTCCGGTTTACGCCTTATACTTACGTTTCCTTAGAGGGTGATCTGGTTTTCAGCCAAAAAGAAATGCGCAGCATTTTTGATGACCAGAAGGTTTACCTATGGGGTTATTATGACGGCTCTGGAGAACCGATAAACCTGACTCCCAGTCAATACTATGAGAAGTTCATCTATGTAGAAGATTATGCCAACGCTAAACAGGTAGGCTATAACAAAGTACTCAGCAGCGGCAATGCGCTGGAAAATCAATTTGAAGTATATAACAAGCCCATAGTAGTCGAATATTACTTCCCTGGATTTAATCCTGACTACGACGGTATGGATTGGAGAAGTCTCCGCTTGGTATTTGAACTCTATCAAAATGAATGGAAACTGGTGGGCATTATCAATAACCAGTGGACCATATAACGCATTACACAGAGGCACAAGGGGACGGTTTGGAGTGCCCCCCTAACGGCAGACAATTTGGGTAGGGTTAAAATTAAATGATCTGCACTCCCGATTCGCTGGAATGTTTAAACTAAACTACACAAAATATTCCGGCCTACCCATTAGAGCGTGTTTAGAACCTAAGATCATTGATGATCATATGGTGAAACTGAGTGCTTGGGGAGGGTTGCCTAAAATATCCCTCCCCAAGTGGTGTTGACCAGCATCCCCATCAAATACTGGACAATTTCCGCCGTCTATCGCAGATGTTATGAGCTAGCTTTATCACCAAGAGCTAGAATCGCCTTAATTGGCTAATCAGCAGTATAATGGCTTCCAGGCTCAATATATATTTGCTTATCCCGGTAATCAACGTCAAAGTTCAGAGCCGCCGCAAGGTCTCGTAATTTAAAGTAGTTATACCCCTCAATATTATATCCCTTTAAGATAGCTTCTTTCCCATCTATGTAGATTTTAGAAGAGGTGTCATTATAGGGCTTGTTTTTGTCTGCCTTTACATTGCCTTCATTGCCTTGCACTGTATAGGGTTGCTGGCTCAAAATGTTTATAGCCTTGGTACCTGCATCATAGGTAACTTCAAACTGGGCTGGTGAGCCATTCAGATAATAGGCCAGATCTCTGAGCATTACATAATTGTTGTTGTTTATTAGAAAGGCTTGGAATTGTTTTTTAGTGCCGCTTATATCTACTGTAAATGGGTTGGCTTGGGCCATATTTACAGGTGTAACAGAACTTCCACTTCCTCCTGTCCGTATAAAGCCTATGGCATTACTAACATTTCTTCCCGGACCATTCAAGTATTTGCCATCTTTGTAATAGGCAACAGAACCGCCGCCGTCCAAGAATAATGCATTTACACATTCTGCGGCATTGCCCACTCCGATAGAAATCTTGCCATCAGGAGTTCCCCCAATGTAGGGCCTGGTAGTTCCTCCACTCCCATTTATCTTGGCTACGTCAGAACCTACTGCTAAATAAACGTCCTTGAAGTTATACCCCCTGGGCGAGATTATATCCCAGGTCCAGTAAGCCGGTTGTCCTATCGAAAAAATCTCGTCTATGCTTTGGTTTCCATAAAATACTCTAGCGGAGGAAGAGGCTACAACGACAAATCCACCGGGTGGCACTTTTACCGGGCCATAGGACACAATATCTTTAATTTTTCCGCCGGCTACTATTACGGCTTTATCTCCTGGTCTAAGCTGCACATCACGCCCGAAACCTTCGTCATATAAGGCAACAGAATCAGGCTCATAGCTGGGATGGTTTACCCGCCATACTGTGCTGGGATTTCCGTCTGCTATAAATTCTATTTTCAGCGTCACTTGATCTACTATGAATGTACCTTGTTTGGTAATGCCTCCTAAATAACCGCCCCATTGACCTGTTGCGCTCCCATAGCCTGCCCCGTGGATCAGTTTGCCATTTTCAATCAAAACTCCACTGGGAAAATTGAGAGGGGCTCCATATAAAGGGCCAAAGGTGCGCAATACATTTACATCCCCGCCTTTGGCTGTTACTTGATCTTCCGTAGAGTACGCATCAAAATATGTGCCGTTTATGGCTACAAAAGCACCTTTTGCTTGAGCGAATGCTCCTACGGAAGCCACATCTGTCATACCATTATGCATAAGCACAGGAATGTACTGACCGCTTTTGACATCGATAATGGTATTTGTGGCTGCGTACACGTCAAAAGTCCCTCCTGGAGTAAAGCCAAGTAAACAAAATGTCAAAGCCAAAATAAAGAATGTTTTAAGGAAACTTCTTCCGGTCATATAATTTACCTCACTTTCAATCAGATAACGTACCTAATTGAAAGTATATACCAAAAAAAGGAGTGAAAGAAGAACAGAGGAAACTAATAATTTTACCAAATATTTAAATTGATGACAACGAACATTGTATTTGTAAGTAATCTAACTGCGAAGTATGTACCGAAAAAGATGAGTTTGCCAGCGGGAGGTGCACGGCACCAAAGGAGACACCCCTATATCATGGCGATAATTGACCGCCATGATCGTTCTATTGTATCCGAATAGTGTTTTTGCACTATTTAAGACCTTGGTAATTCAGACCCACCGTACCCGATATCGACTGTTTTCAGTTGAGCATTATGCGACATGATATAGTCAGCAAGAACATCAATACCCATTTTATACTTCGCGGAGATGGCGAAGACCGCCGCGTCAGGGCAAAAGTCTTTTAAAAATTTCAGGTAAGCTTCGACTTCAGTTCCCTCAAGCAGATCAATCTTGTGCTGAACCACGACATCTGCTTCTTTGAAGCTGTGACCTGAACAGATAATTCATTTCTTCAGGAAGGTTGATGTCGGCTGCTCTCTTCTATTCTCCCGTTGTATCTTTGACTATTATTTACTTTTACTATGGGGAAAACTATAATGAGATTGAAAAATGGCTATGTTTTATAAGCAACTTTAATTCTATCAGAAAAGAATCAGTAGTACTTATGATAGGCAATTTGTGTCTATTTTCTAATAAGCCTAAAAGAAGGTGGATAGCATGAATCTGGAGAAGTTGACGCAAAAATCTCGGGAAGCTCTGGCCGCAGCGCAACAACTAGTCGCTGAGCGCCATCAACAGGAACTGAACGGTAAGCACTTGTTATATGTACTACTGCAGCAAGAAAATGGCCTGGCGCCGCGTTTATTTGAGCAGGCGGGAGTAAATGTCAATATGATGCTTGCGGAACTCGACCAGCTGCTAAACCGCATTCCGGCGGTGTATGGTTATGAAGGTTCAATATATATGAGTTCCAGCCTAACCCGGGTGCTATCCCAAGCTGAGAAAGAAGCCCAGGAACTTAAGGATGAATTTATCAGTGTGGAACATCTTCTCCTGGCTTTAATTACTGAGGGAGAAACTGATTTGCGCAATCTCTTGGCCCGTATGAATATTAGCCGGGAAAGTTTGCTTAGAGCTCTGCAAAAGGTCCGCGGTTCCCAGCGGGTCACGAGTGATAATCCAGAGGATACTTATGAAGCTTTACAGCGTTTTGGCCGCGATCTTAATAAGCTTGCCCGGGAAGGGAAAGTTGACCCGGTAATAGGCCGGGATGAAGAGATTCGCCGGGTTATAGAAATTCTTTCGCGTCGAACTAAAAATAACCCGGTACTGATTGGGGAACCTGGAGTAGGTAAAACCGCCATTGTTGAGGGACTTGCTCGCCGCATTGTAGCCCGGGATGTGCCGGAAGGACTAAAAGATAAAAATGTTATTGCCTTGGATATGGGCTCCTTGGTGGCGGGTGCCAAGTATCGGGGAGAATTCGAAGAGCGCCTTAAAGCGGTACTGAAAGAAGTGCAGGATTCCCATGGACGCATTATTTTATTTATTGATGAACTGCATACAGTAGTTGGGGCTGGTGCGGCGGAAGGTGCGATGGATGCCTCCAATCTTCTCAAGCCTATGTTAGCCAGAGGCGAACTGCGTGCCATCGGTGCTACTACCCTGGATGAATATCGCAAACATATAGAAAAGGATGCTGCTCTGGAACGGCGTTTTCAGCCGGTTATGGTTAATCCTCCTTCAATAGAGGATACTATCTCCATTCTGCGTGGTTTGAAAGAACGCTATGAAGTACACCACGGAGTGCGCATTAAGGATGCTGCCCTGGTAGCGGCAGCGGTTTTGTCTGACCGCTATATTGCTGATCGCTTTCTGCCGGACAAAGCGATTGATCTGATGGACGAAGCTGCTGCCCGCCTGCGTACGGAAATTGATAGCATGCCTGCTAAACTTGATGAGATTAATCGGCGTATTATGCAGTTGGAAATTGAAGCAGCTGCTTTGGAGAAAGAAGAGGATGCAGCTTCCCAGGAGCGCCGTGAACATATTATTCGCGAAGTACAGGATTTGAAAAACGAATCAGATGCTATGACTGCGCAGTGGCAGGCTGAAAAGGAAGCTATTACCCGAGTCCGGCAACTAAAACGCGATATTGAAGATTGCCGTCTGGATATAGAACGGGCGGAGCGAGAATATGACTTAAACCTTGTGGCGGAGTTAAAATATGGTCGTTTAAACGAGCTGGAGCGCAAACTTAAAGCCGAAGAAGAACGGCTGGCCGATAAAAACAACATGCTGTTAAAAGAAGAGGTTGATGAAGAGGATATTGCCAATGTGGTCAGCCGTTGGACCGGAATTCAAGTAAGTCGGTTACTGGAAGGTGAACGCCAAAAACTATTACACCTGGAGGATATTCTCCACAAGCGGGTAATCGGGCAAGATGAAGCTGTCCGAGCTGTTTCCGAAGCTGTTTTGCGTTCCCGCAGCGGGCTGAAAGATCCCAACCGTCCGGTAGGCAGTTTTATTTTCCTGGGGCCTACTGGAGTAGGTAAAACGGAATTGGGCAAAGCCCTGGCCGAGGCGCTTTTTGATGACGAGCGCGCCATGATTCGCCTGGATATGTCGGAATATATGGAGAAATACAGTGTATCCAGATTAATCGGGGCCCCTCCCGGTTACGTAGCCTATGAAGAGGGCGGTCAGTTAACAGAAGCCGTACGGCGCAAACCCTACTCAGTTATTCTTTTTGATGAAATTGAAAAAGCTCATTATGATGTTTTCAATGTACTGCTGCAAATATTGGATGATGGCCGGCTAACCGATGGCAAAGGCCGGACCGTTGATTTTCGTAATACCATTATTATCATGACTTCTAATATTGGCAGTCAGGAGATTTTGGCTTACCAGGAAACAGGGGGCAGTGAGGAAGAAATGAAAAATCGGGTGATGGGACTTTTAAAACAGGTTTTCCGCCCCGAATTCCTGAATAGGCTAGATGAAATTATCGTTTTCCATGCCTTAAAGGAAGAGCAAATTAAGGAAATATGCAATTTATTATTATCCAAACTAGCCCAGCGCTTCCAAAACAACTTTAACAGCACCCTGACTTGGGATGATAAGGCCCTGTCCTACCTGGCTAAGAAAGGCTATGATCCTGCTTTTGGTGCCCGACCTTTGAAACGGGTTATCCAACATGATGTTGAGACGCTGCTTTCTCGGCATATTGTCAGCGGAGACATCCATGACAAAAAAGACGTGGTACTTTCTGCAGATGAAAACGGCATAAAAGTTGAAGTTTGTTAATAGATAAGCCTATTATGTTTACATTAAATGCATACTGCGAAAGAAGGTAAGTTAATATGCCTAAAATATGTATTCTTGATGCCAGTACTTTGGGAAAAGATGTTGATTTAACTTCTTTTCAGGAGTTGGGAGAAGTCATAAGCTATGAAACTACTGCTCCCGAAGATGTAGTAGAACGTATTAAGGATTGCACAATAGTTATTACCAACAAGGTGGTTTTAAATAGTTCCAACCTGGCACAGGCACCGCAGGTTAAGTTGATTTGCGTGGCTGCTACCGGTACTAATAACATTGACCTGGAATATGCTCGCAAGAGAAATATAACCGTTACTAATGTAGCGGGCTACTCAACCTGTAGTGTGGTCCAGCACACTTTTGCTATGCTATTTTACCTGCTGGAATCTTCTGCTTATTATGATAACTATGTAAAATCGGGACAATATGAGAAGAGTGAAATCTTTACCCATTTGGGACGGCCTTTTTGGGAAATCTACGGCAAGACCTGGGGAATTATTGGTTTAGGTACTATTGGCCGGGCGGTAGCAGCCGTTGCCCGTCAATTTGGCTGTGAAGTCATTTACTACTCTACTTCCGGGGAGAATCGTAATCCCGATTACATCAGGGTAGAACTGGATGAGCTGCTTAAGAGTTCGGATGTGGTTTCAATCCATGCTCCGTTAAATGAACGTACCTATAACCTTCTAACCTACGAAAGATTAAAATTAATGAAGCCTCATGCCATTCTGCTTAATTTAGGCCGGGGTGGCATTGTGAACGAAGCCGATTTGGCCAGGATATTGGAGGAGGGCAGGATTGGAGCTGCTGCTCTGGATGTATTGGAGCAAGAACCTATAGACAGAGAAAATCCTCTGCTAAAAATCAAAGCTCATGATCGGCTTTTCATTACTCCCCATATAGCCTGGGCCAGTCAGGAGGCCCGCCAAACTCTAGTTAAGGAGCTTTATAAGAATATAGATGCTTTTTTAAAGGGAAGACCAAGGAATATTGTTAAATAGATTTAAAAGGAGTTTATCTTGATAAGCAAAAGTTTATATCGCTGTCCTAATTGCTTTAGAGCGTTAAAACAAGGGGAAAAACAATATTTTTGTAGTAAAGGACATACCTTTGATATAGCGCGTAAGGGATATGTAAACCTTTTGCTGCCTGGCCATACCGGGTCAGGTACCCCTGGTGATACTAAAGAAATGCTTAGATGTCGCCGGGAATTTCTGGACCAGGGTTATTATAAAAGCTTTTCTGACAAACTAAATGAAATAGTAATTTCCTACCTGGCAAAAGATAAAAAGAAAGAAGAAACCATCAGCCTCCTTGATGCCGGATGTGGTGAAGGTTATTATATCTGGAGACTAAGCAAAAGTTTAAAAGAGCAATATAAAGATAGTCAAATTGATATTTACGGAATTGATGTTTCTAAGACGGCAGTTAATTATGCTTGTAGCAGGTCTAAAGATATTCGGTTTGCAGTTGCCAGTAATTATCACATCCCCATTTTGGATAATTCCCTGGATTTTATTCTGTGCAGTTTTGCCCCCAGAGATGAAAAGGAATTCAGCCGTATCCTTAAAGCATCGGGGAAACTCATAGTTGCTGCACCCGGGCCTGAGCATTTGTTTAGCTTGAGGCAAATACTTTATGATAGTCCTGATAATATTGGTTCCAGGGGAGACGTGGGCGAAGCTTTCTCCCTTTTGGATCAGTATAGGGTTAGATATACTATTAATTTAAAAACTAATAAGGATATATTGAACCTCTTTTTAATGACACCTTATAGCCGTCATGCAGAAGTTGATTCAATAGAGGGTAAGGAAAATTTTACCACTGAAGTCGATATCAATATACTAGTTTATCAAAAAGCCTAAACAGTATACTGATTTTTTCTTTTGTACCGCAAGATAAGCTATTTCACCTTTCTTTTCATTTGTAGCGGAAACTTTAGTTTCCGCGAAAAGAAAAGAAATACGGAGTATTTCAACAATAATTCTTAATTTTTAATTCAAACCCACTTATTTAAAGCATGGTATTAACCTATTATGCAATGGTATAGGTTTTTGCGACAGTAAATACTATAATTTTGAAACAATTTTTGCATAAACAAGGGAGACAGCTTAAAAAATATTAAAAAAAATATGGAGTAATATTAACGTGAACGCTATAATTACAATGTTGATTAACTAGTGTTTAATAAAAATATTTTGCTAATAAATATTCAGGAGGTCATTTTATGAATAAAGTTGAAAAAGCGCTAATTCACGCTCTGTTTGTCCACCTGCATCACAACACTGATAAGGCCATTGATTTCGGCTTATTTAAAAAACTTAATCAAAAAGTTGAACAAATGTGGCCCGGAGCTTTGTTAGTAGGCCCTGATGCTAATGATGATGCTGCTGTATTTAGAATTCCTGGTACAGATTGTTTTCTTACAGCTAAAATGGAGAGCCATTGTTCTCCATGTGTTCCCCGGCCTTATGATTCTGCAGCTACTGGAGCGGGAGGGGCTATGCGGGATGTAGTAGCCATGGGAGCCAGACCTATGTTTTTATTAGACTTTATCGGTACTCGTCCGCTGGAAGAAGAAGTTATTGTAGGTCCCTGTGGCTTTGAAGGCAAATGTACTTGCGGCAAATGTGAAGTTATGACCAGCCAGGATAGAGTTAACCTAATGCTCAAAGGGATTGCTGACATGTGTGAAACCATGGGTGTTTTTGTGGTTGGAGGCGGCTTTTCAACTTCATTTAGCGATATTGTCCCGGCGACTGTTGTTTCAATTATCGGTAAACAAGTGACCGAAAAACCTCTTACTAAACCAGCAAAATCACCCGGGGATAAAATTATAATCATCGGGGAAACGGGTACGGATGGCAATGATACCCTGTACAGAGCCGGATTAGTGTCTGTTATGGAGCCTGCAGTTGCACTCTTTGCCGAGGAAAGAACTACTATGGAAGCGACATTAGCTGCATTTGCTACCGGAAAAATTAAGGCCTGTTCCGATCTAGGGGCAGCTGGTATTGGGGCTGCGGTATGTGAATCAGCCCGCTACGCAGGCTTGGGAGCCAAAGTTGAGCTGGACAAGGTACCGGTAAAAACAGAAAAAATTACTCCAGAAGAAATTTTTATCTGCGAGACCCAAGCCCGGATGTTAGTTCAGGTAGAACCAGAACATGTAGATGAGGTATTAGAAGCTATTCGCAGTAAAAATGGAATTGCAGCGGTAATAGGAGAGATTACCGATCAGGATTATGAAGTTTTCACCTATCGGGGTGAGGTTATAGCTACTATACCGAACAAACCGTCAGCAGAAATTTTGGAACAGCTGCAAGGTTAAGATATGCAAACGGGGAATTTACTGTAAGAGTTACAGTAAGTTCCCCCAATTTAGATGTAACTTACTCCAGATCACTTATTTCAGGCTGGAGGGTTACTCTTTTGGTGCGTAATAACACCTTTGCGGGGAATAAATTTTATCCTCATTCTTAAGCTTCTTAATGATTTTATCAACTTCTTTTTTGTCCAAACCTGACATTTCAGCTACTTCACCGGCTTTTAGCGGTTTACCAGCACTGGAAAGCACTTCTAATACTTTTTCTTCATTCGCCAACTTTTTCACTCCCTTTTACTATATTAGGTTTATTTTATCCGGTAATTAATTATAACATGTCCGAATATTGTATCAGAACCATTTCAAGATTGGTTCCACCACCCAAAAACCGAAAGTTGCAACTTTACAGATTAATGTAGACAATGAATTTAGAGGTCTAGTATTTGCTGGCTCAACACCGCTTGGCAACCTTTGTGTAGGTTCTTTAGCCGAGTATCTAAATGTTCAAATGGCTTTTTTAGCCCGTGGTATTGCGATTATCGTATAAAATTTTCCCCTGTATTTGTTGAAACGGCAAAAAGATAAAATGATTAACAGTCCAACAAAAGCTGTCAATTACGATTAAATGTACTAACCGTGACTAAAAATCAATTATAATTTTTTTATCCTATCCCAGTGCACTTAATCATGCCCGTGGAAAAATATGCGTAGATGAGTACTACCTTTTTCCGTTCTAAAACAGGTTCGTACAAAGGGGAGAAAGTAGTTAAATGTAAAGGCTTTTACTTCCTGGGGCGCAATGATTTCATCTCTCATAGGTTCATCCATGAAATGAACCCCATCGGGACTTGATTGGAGTCTAACCAGTGCCGGTATATTTCCCAGGTTTATTACGGAAAAAGTATAATTTCTAAGCAAAAGCACATTATGCGTTTCTGAAACCTGTTGTATTGTAGTAGCCATGACATTTTCGCATGTATTACAGATATACTTCTCAATTTTAACCGGTTCGATTACTTTTCTAACAGCCTCAACTACTCCTACATTTATTTTCGTTTCATCTTTTCTAAAAACTACTCCGCATATTCCGAGAGTTTCCCGTTCGGCGGTACCTATTTCCAGGTAAGCCAATTGAATATGGTCGGGTATAGTTATTTGTTGGTAATAGTAGCGGCATCCTGGCTGCAGCGTAATAAACAGTTCGGTACTAGAAGTCTGACCACTGCTATTTATCATGTGCACTATAATACTAGCTCGCATTTCCTGATTAGCCTGTAAAACTGCTCCTACCTGCCAATTTTCTTGGGGACAAACCGATATATAAAAAGGTCTTTCCTGGCAAATACTGCTATATTGCGAGCAGCTGTTATGGATAGTTACTGCAGAATAACCGCGATAGCCTTTATACCAGCAAAACCGGGCATTACCTTCATTTGCGCTAACTTGCCAACCAACAGGGAATTTTCTGCTTTTATTAGGAAGCAAAAAATTGTAATTATAAACTTGATTATTACTGTATCCAAAGCGAGATAGAATACACTTTTTCATGCTTTCACTTCCTTTAACAAATAATAAATTTTACTCCTACACATTATTCCAGTTAAAAGAAAAGAGTGATGACAATACCAGGTGCTAAATATAATGAAAATAAACAAAATGTAAAAAGGATTGGCATTAGATATGAGAATTAATAGTGGGAAAATATTGCTTACTGGTGCTGATGGATTCCTGGGATCACATTTGGCGGAGGCTTTGGTGAGGTCAGGCTGCAAGGTGCGAGCGTTTGTTTTTTATAATTCATTTAATTACTGGGGTTGGTTAGATAAAATTTCACCAGACATTTTGCAGCAGCTGGAAGTTTTTGCAGGAGATATACGTGATCCATATGGGGTCAAGAAAGCCATGACAGGATGCAATCTGGTTTTTCATTTGGCTGCACTAGTTGCAATTCCTTATTCTTACCACTCGCCAGAGTCTTATGTGGATACGAACATCAAAGGCACATTAAATATATTACAGGCTGCTCGTGAATTAGGTGTAGAAAAGCTTATCCATACTTCCACCAGTGAAGTATATGGCAGTGCCCGTTATGTACCTATAGATGAAAATCATCCTCTCCAGGGACAGTCTCCCTATGCTGCTACTAAAATTGCCGCTGATCAACTGGCATTAGCCTTTTATCGTTCTTTTGGAACACCAGTTGCTATAATCCGCCCCTTTAATACCTATGGACCACGTCAATCGGCTCGTGCCGTTATCCCAACGATTATCACTCAACTCGCCAGCGGACAACGAATAATAAAACTAGGAGCCACCCATCCCACGCGCGACTTTAATTATATCCAGGACACCATCTCGGGATTTTTAGCCGTTGCGGCATGTGATGAAGCCATAGGAGAAATTATTAATATCGGCAGTAATTATGAAATTGCGGTAGGAAGTCTGGCGAAAATAATTATAGATCTTATGCAGGTAGATGCAATAATTGACAAAGATGCAGAGCGCCTGCGGCCGGAAAAAAGTGAAGTAGAGCGCCTGTGGGCAGATAATAGAAAAGCTAAAAGACTCCTGGGCTGGCAGCCAGCTTATGGAGGTATAGATGGCTTAAAACGAGGGCTGGAAGAAACCATACACTGGTTCTGCAATCCTGATAATTTAAAAAATTATCGAACTGATGTGTATAATCTATGATAAAAAAATTCAAGGCTGATGAAATTATGCAAGTGTTGGACTCACTTTTGCCAACTCATTACCGTCCGTTAGCCTTGCATGAACCTTCTTTTGCAGGTAATGAATGGAACTATATTAAACAATGTCTTGATTCAGGTTGGGTATCTTCTGCGGGACAGTATGTGAATGATTTTGAAGAGGGTCTTAAAGCTTTTACCGGTACTAAATATGCGGTTGCGGTTGTGAATGGTACCGCAGCTCTACATTTAAGCCTGCTCGTAGCCGGGGTTAAAGCAGGTGATGAAGTATTGCTGCCAACCCTTACTTTTATTGCTACTCCCAATGCGGTTAAATATATTGGAGCTATTCCTCATTTTGTAGACAGCTGTGAATACAGCTTGGGCTTGGACGGGGCAAAATTGGATCAATATTTGCGAGAGGTAGCCTGGCAAAAACCAGAAGGGTGTTTCAACAAGAATACAGGTCGTCGTATCAAGGCCTAATTGTTATGCATACCTTTGGGCATCCGGTAGACATGGATCTTATACTGCAACTTTGTCAAAAATATAATTTAATCTTAATAGAGGATGCAGCCGAAGCCTTAGGAACATATTATAAAGGAAAGCATGTTGGCCATCATGGTCTTCTCTCTATTATTAGTTTTAACGGTAATAAAATAATAACTACCGGAGGCGGTGGGGCTATACTAACCAATGATAGCGCGATGGCAGTGAAAGCCAGGCATTTAAGTACACAGGCCAAAATTCCGCACCAATGGGAGTTTAACCATGACCAGACAGGATTTAATTACCGTATGCCCAATCTAAATGCTGCCCTGGGTTGTGCCCAGCTTGAACAGTTACCGCATTTTATTAAAAAGAAAAGAAGCCTGGCCCAGCGTTACCAGCAAGCTTTTAAAAGTCTGGAAGGTGTAAAAATATTTCAGGAACCGGACTATGCTACCAGTAATTATTGGCTGAATGTGCTCTTGCTGGATGAAGCATATGCACAGGAACGCGACAATGTGCTTCAATTCACCCACAAAAACGGTATTATGACCCGGCCAGCATGGACACTTATGCATAAACTTCCGATGTATGAGCAATGCCCGCGGATGGATCTCTCTACTGCTGAAAGCCTAGAACGCCGAATCATCAACCTACCCAGCAGTGCTTTTCTAGCATAGTGCTGGACATAATTCGCAGTTTGAATGTATGAGCCGACTCACAATATAGTTCGCTGAACATGGATGTGAAAGGATTATACCCTGAAATTCTTTCGTAGCGGAGACTTAAGTCTCCGCTACAAGTACTGTCAAAAGTAATAAAGATGCACAAGGTTGAATAATTAGACGCAGAACCCGTACCCCAAGGGTACACGAATGTTCAATGCGTTCACAATTAATGTAGCGAAATTTAAGGAAAACGAATGCTATTAATAAACGATAATATTAAAAGAAATACGGAGTATTTCAACGATAATTCTTAATTTTTAATTCTTAATTATTAATTAAAATATACTTAACTTTAGGCTGGTATCCACTGTTATGCATTCGAATAGGGTTTTTGCAGTTATAGTTTAAGCAAGGGTTATGATGGAGGAAGTTTATGAAAAGAAAAATCTGTGTACTTACCGGTACGCGAGCCGAATATGGACTTCTGTATTGGCTGATGAGAGAAATTGCGGCTGATGACGACCTGGAACTACAAATAATTGTTACCGGTACCCATTTATCCCCGGAATATGGGCTTACCTATAAAATTATTGAAAATGACGGCTTAAAGATCAATGAAAAACTGGAAATACTTTTATCCAGTGATACTGCGGTGGGTATGGCTAAATCATTAGGTCTTGCTATCATTGGGCTGGCCGAAGCGCTGGAACGCTTACGCCCGGATATACTGGTGCTGTTAGGAGATCGTTATGAAATACTGGCTGCAGCCCAGGCTGCCATGTTACATCATATTCCTGTCGCCCATATTGCTGGGGGAGAGATTACGGAAGGTGCGGTTGATGAATACATACGTCATGCTGTTACCAAGATGGCACATTTTCATTTTGTTGCCTCGGAGATTTACCGCCAAAGGGTAATCCAACTGGGCGAAGATCCGGAGCGGGTATATAATGTGGGCAGTACCGGCATTGATCACCTAAAAAAACTGCAACTCTTATCCCGGCAAGAATTGGCGCAAGCATTGGACTTTGATCTAACGCCTCCATTTTTCCTGGTTTCCTATCATCCTCCTACCTTGGAAACAGAAGTTGCCGATAGTGCTATGGAACTATTAGCAGCCTTAAATCACTATTCTGATATCAAAATAATTATGACCGGTTCTAATGCTGACATGGGGGGACGACAGATTAGCGCCTTAATGAGGGACTATGCTATTAAAAATCCGGGCCGGGTTTACTATAGTCCTTCCCTGGGACAGTTAAAATATCTGAGCGCAATGCAGCATTGTCAACTGCTCATTGGTAATTCGTCCAGTGGCATTATCGAAGCACCAGTACTAAAAAAAGCGGTGGTAAATATCGGCAGCAGGCAATCCGGCAGATTAAAAGCGACGTGTATTATTGACTGTGAAGCTAGACAAGCGGATATAAAGAGAGCAATAGATTACGCCTTATCGCCGCAATTCCAGGCCAAGCTTCCAGGTACGAAATCATTATACGGGGAAGGGAATAGTGCTGAAAAGATAAAAGAAGTATTAAAAAAGGCTCATTTGAGCGGAATTTTAAGAAAAACATTTTATGACATCTCTTTTGACTAATTACAGCCAGGGTTGGGGTTGTTAATAAGGAGGCTGTAGTCATGAAACACGTTTATATTATTGCCGAGGCCGGTGTGAATCATAATGGTTCGATGGCATTGGCTTATGAATTAATAGATAGTGCTGCCAAAGCCGGCGCTGATGCGGTTAAATTTCAGGCCTTTACTGCTTCAAAATTGGTTAGCAAGTTTGCTCCAAAAGCAGGGTACCAAAAAGAAGCGGGGCCGGCAGGGGAAACCCAATGGCAAATGTTAGAGAAACTACAACTGAATGAATCGCAATTGCAAGAACTTTCCACATACTGTCGTGCTCAAAACATTGAGTTTTTATGTAGCCCGTTCGATCTTGATAGTATAGATGTGCTTTCCCGTTTACAAGTATCATGGCTGAAAATTCCCTCCGGGGAGATCACCAATGCTCCATTACTGGTGAAAGCCGCTTTAACCGGGAAAAAAATCATTTTATCAACCGGGATGTGTAACCTGGGAGAGATTGAAACTGCTCTAGGGTTATTAGCTGTGGGCTATTTAAAACTTTCTCCGGCAGATTTTAAGGATAGTTATGCCTTACTAGCGGGAGAACCGATTCTTAAAGATAAGGTCATCCTGCTGCACTGTACTTCAGAATACCCGGCACCTCTGGAAGAAATTAATCTCAGGACGATGGAAACCCTGAAAAAAGCATTTGGCTTAGCTGTGGGCTATTCCGACCACAGCTTGGGTATTGCAGTTCCCATAGCGGCGGCAGCCCTAGGGGCTAACATTATTGAGAAACATATTACTCTTGACCGGAATTTGCCTGGTCCCGATCATCAATCCTCTCTTGAACCGGGTGAATTCCATTTCATGGTGGAAGCCATTCGGCAGGTAGAGCTTGCTCTGGGTTCTTCACTAAAAACCGTTACACCAGCTGAAACCAATAATCGATTATTAGTGCGAAAAAGCTTGGTGGCATCTAAGCCTATTCAAAAAGGTGAGGTCTTTACGGAAGAAAATTTAGGGGTAAAACGCCCTGGCACCGGTATATCTCCTCTTTATTACTGGCAGATGCTTGGCCAGAAAGCATCTCGGGATTATATTCCCGATGATTTGATATAATGAAGCCAGTTATCATTATCGGCAGTGGGGGTCATGCCCGGGTTTTGTTAGATATACTAATTAGCGAATCACGTCCTATACTGGGTCGCACTGATCTTTATTTAAAGGGAAGTAGTGTTTCTTCTGCTTTTTTTAACATTCCCTTAATTGGTACTGATGAAAACATCTTCGATTATCCTCCTGACTCTATTCATTTGGTCAATGGTCTGGGAATGATACCTGGACCTCAGTTATACCACCGCAGGGAGATTTACCAAAGATTTAAACAGCATGGGTACACCTTCCCAGCTATAGTTCATCCTTCAGCCATATTGGCAGGCAATGTGACTCTCATGGAAGGGGTGCAAATAATGGCCGGTGCCGTGATTCAAACCGGTACTATCATAGGGGAAAACTGTATAATCAATACCCGGGCTGCAGTTGACCACGATGTCGTAGTCGGCAGCCATGTGCATCTCGCCCCCGGATCAACTGTATGCGGTAATGTTACTATTGGTGAAGGTACTTTCGTTGGGGCAGGTTCTACTATTATCCAGGGAATCGAAATAGGTGTAAATTGTATTATCAAGGCAGGATCAATTGTAACCCATAACATCAATTAAACCTTTGGAACTATTGAACTTTATTTACTCTATTTTCATATTATGGATCACGAATTTCTCTTTATAGAAATAAGGTGATTCATGATGTGGAAGCAAACATTGGTTAGACCGGAAATCAGCATTCAAGAGGCCATGGAGGTCATTGATAAATCTACACTGCAAATTGCCCTAGTTGTCAACGAAAAAGGCCAATTGCTGGGAACAGTTACGGATGGCGATATTCGCCGTGCCTTATTAAAACATATAAGTCTGACTGAGCCCGTTGCAAGCATAATGAATCCCCATCCCCGGTACATCACTTGCAATCAGCCTAGAGAAAACGCTCTTCAGTACATGAAAAAATATAAAATAAGTCATATTCCAATTCTAAGCCAGGATAATTGTGTAGTAGGGCTAGAAGTAGCCCAAGATTTTTTTAGTCAACCTCAACACAATAACCTTGTAATACTCATGGCCGGGGGGCTGGGTCGGAGATTAAAACCCCTTACCGAAAACTGTCCTAAACCTTTACTAAAGGTTGGAGGTAAAGTGTTATTAGAAACTATTCTGGAGAATTTTATAGCAGAAGGGTTCAAAAACTTTTATATTTCTGTTAATTATAAAGCCCAAATGATAATGGAATATTTCGGAGATGGTTCTAGCTGGGGAGTATCGATCAAATATCTGCTAGAAAAAAAACCTTTAGGAACAGCCGGAGCTTTAAGTATGCTTCCGTTAAAACCTGATGAACCTCTGATCGTAATGAACGGTGATATTTTAACCAAGATAAACATCGCCAAATTACTTGAATTTCATAATAAAGGTGAAGGTATTGCCACCATTTGTGTCAAGGAACTGCAAAAACAAATTCCCTACGGGATCGTAAGATTTGAAAAAAATCATCTGCAGTACATAGAAGAAAAACCCATTCAACGTTTTTTTATTAATGCCGGCATCTATGTCTTAAACCCTGAGGTTCTGGAATATATACCTTCCGAATCATTCTATGATATTCCTGACTTAATAAAAAATCTAATAAAAGAACAAAAAGTAATAACCGTTTTTCCCATTAGGGAATATTGGATCGATATTGGCCGCCTTGATGAATATGAGCGGGCTAATTATGAATTTAACGGGGTGTTTGCATGATAAATGGCAAGACAATTCTAGGAATTATTCCGGCTCGCGGTGGTTCAAAAGGGCTTCCTCGTAAAAATCTGAGAATGTTCGGGGGCAAACCCCTCATTGCCTGGACAATCGAAGCCGGACTCCAATCCCGTTATATTGACCGGTTGATTTTATCTTCGGAGGATGCAGAAATTATTGCGGTGGCCAGGGCTTGGGGTTGTGAAGTACCTTTTATTCGTCCTGTTGAGCTATCTAAGGATGAAACCCCGGGGATTGAGCCGGTCATTCATGCTATCAAAACTCTGGAAACTTCATATGACTATATCATATTACTTCAGCCCACTTCTCCCTTACGCACCGCAGAGGATATCGATGACTGTATTGCTTATTGTATTCACGCTAATGCTTTGTCTTGCGTTTCAGTATGTGCTGTCCAACAAAGCCCGTATTGGATGTACACTCTTGATCAGCAAAAAAAACTGATTCCATTGTTGCCGACAGAAAAATCTTTTACATGCCGACAAACTCTTCCCTCCGTATATGTTCTTAATGGTGCTATTTATCTAGTTCAAATCCCGTACTTGTTACAAGAGCGGAGTTTTATTAGCGAAAAGACTATTGCTTTTATCATGCCTGCTGAAAGGTCCTTAGATATAGATAGTGATATGGACTTAATCTACGGTAGATTACTCCTTTCCAAGTTAAAACCTAATATCTATGCACATTTTTCAGCTGAGTAAGTACTAATAACAAAATATACCTGAACCCTAATATGATCAATGATATAACTTAAAAATATATTAAGCTCATTGCGACAGAATTTTACCAATAAACCCTTAATATGGAACACATCGCCCTATCATTCCATATTATTCAAGTGAGAAATTAATTCTCAATAAAAACAGAAGGAGGGCGGTTTGTTATGAAGTCGAAAAAAAATGATTGCATTTGTAATTCCAAGAAATCCAAAAATGGTGCCACAGATTGCTGTATTTTTCCTACGCACCCTTTACCCAAAGGAATATTATTAGAATGTGGAACTAATCCTCAAGATGCCATATTTGATCCTGCACAGACAGAGCCGGAAACAATAGTATTAGATAGAGTTTTAGTAGACACTACCTGCCTATGCCGACCAATTGTTAAAATAGAATTTTCCAGCCTTGTATATTTTAATGTTGCCTTAGAAACTCCAGAACGGCAAAGAAGTTTTGAGCTTATATTAACTTTTGAACTAGTCAGAAAATGTAATGGTAATGAAGATATCTTGAGAACCTGGACATTCCAAAGAACAGTCGTGTTCATTCCCAATGAGGGAAAAATTATCGAAGATTGGCAAGAGGAAACCCCATTTTCCGTAACATTCTGTGACAAAGCTTGTCCTGGCTGTTGCACATATGAAATGAGAGTAACTTCAACACGTATCAATGATCCATCTTCTCCCCCTGACTTTGAGGCAGTAAATGTTACAAAAGCTGATATTAGTGCATTGGCTCAGGGAATATGTGGTGCTTCTACTATTTAGTATTTGGTAGTGCCAATACAAGTATGTGCAGATATACGAACACCTGTATCTCGGAAATGCCGAGGTACAGGTGTTCATTTTTACGCTTATGTTCCCGCGGCTGGGCTTCAATCTTAAGGATTAAGCTTTTTTTCGACGGAGTAAGGTATGGTTCCACTGTATTAAAACCGCATATTATTACTTTTCGTAGTGAATTCAAAAGGTACATTTGTCTTAATCAAGTCATAGAATAAAAAAACAATTAGCTTGGTAAAGGAGAGCAGCATGTCATTTTTTGAGAATAATTTGAAACTATTAAAAGATTCATACCCTGATGTATGGGAAAAAATGTGCTCCGTGGGAAAAACGCTAAATCAAGATTTAGTTCAATTAATTACTAATAAAAAGGGTATAGCTAATCTGCAGATAAAGCAGATGGTTATTCATGATAAAAATAATCCCGCTCAGGAAGCAAAAAATCTTATAAAAAGACAAAAAAATATTGAGGAACATTCCGATATTCTTTTCTATGGAATAGGACTGGGCTATGTTATTCAGGCTTTTAACCATGAATACCCCCATAAGCCTTTTTCTATATATGAACCTATTCCAGAAATATTCTATCATTTTTTAGCTCAAATAGATTTGACCAAGTTTCCTCGTCATATATTAAAAAATATCTATATCGAAACCCAACCTGCAGATGTAGAACAATTCTGCAGCACTTATGTTAAAACTATTAGCTATTCAGGAATTATTATTGAGCTTCCTGCTTATGCTAAAATCTTTCCGGAAAAACGTCGACACTTTTTTACGGTATTTGAAAACCATATCAGAGAGCGCAGTGTTTCCATAAATACACTATATAGCTTTGAAAAGCGCTGGACTATAAACAGTACGAAAAATTTAATAGAAGTCTTAAAAAGTCCTAATATTTTGCTGGAGCAAAAAGATCAATTTATTGGGAAACCGGCTATTATGGTAGCCGCGGGACCTTCATTAGAGGATGAACTTGAAAATTTGCAAAAAATTAAAAATGAAGGATTGGCTTATATCTTCTCTTTAGGTACAGCACTTAATAGCTTAATCAAAAATGGTATTTATCCTCATGCTGCCTGTACCTATGATCCTAGTGAAAAAAACCTGGTAATTTGTGAAGAAGTTATAGAAAAAGGTATTGATTCGATTCCTTTGATCTTTGGTAGTACAGTTTATTACGAAACTCTTGCTAAGTACCCTGGTCCGAAAATGCATATGTTAATCAGTCAGGATACCCTGGCCTCTTATTATCTTAAGCCCAGGAACAGCAACCGCAACGAAACCATCCAAGACGCCACTACCATTGCTGTAATAACTCTTCAGTTGTTGGCCAAGATGGGTTTCAGCCCCATTATCCTAGTCGGACAAAATCTGGCTTATCGTGGCAATAAAGTATATGCCGCTGGTGCTACTTTTCATCCGCAGGAGCTTAGTAAGGAAATTCTCGATAACGCCATTTGGATTAAAGATGTATATGGAAATTCCCTGCCCAGCAGCCATACCTTCAACCGCATGCGGCAGCAATTCGAATTCTATTTAAAACATCACCCATCGTTAAATGTAATAAATACAACAAAACAAGGTGCCCATATTGAGGGGACTACTTTTCAAACTCTGGATGACCTAATAAGGAATCAATTGCACGAGCGAGTTGTAGAAGAAGATTGGCTCAAAGCAAGTGCCTGCAGTTATGATTGGGATTATGTAATCAAACAGAAAAAGCTTATGGAAAGTGCTTGTGAAAAAGTATTAGAGTTATTGACTATTTGTAAAGAAAACCTAGATGTAATTAATGAATTGGCAAGTTGTCGTGATCCGGTAAGGATTAACCAGAGCTATGAGCAGTTTAACCAAAGTATGGACGAATTAAGGAAAAATCTATTTTTCAGCACTTTCATTAGTCCTATGAACCGAGTTGAATTGGAGTTCTTGATGCTTGCGGTTCCAACCATCTCTGCAGAAAGAGAACCGATTCGTAAAGCCCAAATGATGGAGGAAAAATTTCGGCCTTTTCTTTTGCATTGTGAAAAGGATATCAAAGCTATAAAACCCCATTTCTATGCCATGAATCAAGCGATTCAATCCCAATATATCCGAGAAAAAGCGGCTTCAATCAGAGCCCTGCTGCTTGAGGGAGATGGGATCCTTACTGATGGTTCAATTTATTATAATGACAGAGGGCAAGCATTTAAAAAATTTAATTACCAAGACGGTATAGGGACCCAGCGCCTATTGGAAAAAGGTATTTCTGTTTTCCTCATAAACTCTGCGGATGATCCGATTATCAAGCAAGCTGCACAACAATTTTTAATCAACACCGATTATGCAAGTTTTAATAAAAATCAGATCATCGAAATGCTTTTTCAAAATGAGGGCCTTGAGCCTGAAGCAATGGCTTGTATAGTCAGAGATCGGAATGATTTGCGATATTTTCAAAAGCTTGGTCTCAGCTTTGCACTGGAGAACAACTACCCGGAGTTTGAAAAGAATGTTGATTGTATACTTGAGGTCAAAGGTGGGCAGGGAGTTATTCAGGCTATCGCAGATTTAATAATAAACGATTAAAAGGATTAGGCAATAAACTAAGCCTGATGCCTTTGTGTAGTTCTTGTAGAAGGAATAGTGCTGCAAGCTATTGCCTGCAGCACTATCTTGCCGGCATGGGCTTTCCTAAAATTAATACTCTCCCTGGAAGTATAACAGCAAATTACCACTATCTGATGTGCCAGTAAACTGATAGTATATGCGAGCATAGCGGACATGGTAATTGGGAGTAAAGAAATGCCAGGTTCTTCCGCTATAATTTACATAATCAGCATCATCTACGAAGTTAGTATCTCCACTAACTGCTGCCATCTGCAGTTTAACATTCATTTGTGCTCCGCTGTTTCCGCTGTATTTTACAGCTAAGGTCCAGGAATTATATCCTAATACATCCCAAATCCCGCCGCTAAGTACCCCTGATGTAGCTCCATTGACATGAGTTAATATGGGACCCGAATCGACGAAATTCCTTGACCATAAATTGACATATAGCGGACTTCCACTAGTATTCTGCACCGTAACCGTTCCACTAACCTCGACAGGTCCACTGACTGCAACACTACCGCTGACGCCGACGACACCGCTAACCTCGACAGGGCCGCTAACTGCGACGCTGCCGCTAACACCGACGACACCACTAACCTCGACAGGTCCGCTAATAGCGACGCTGCCGCTTACGCCGACAACACCACTTACATCGACGGTTCCGCTAATTGTTGATTGAACTTCTAATCGTCCACTGCTGTCGGTCCGAATGGGCCGTGTATTGTTATTACTATCAACACCGAATATTTTAGTACGTAAAGCATCTGCAAAATCTTGAAAAACTTTATAGTTCGGCATTTTGCTCTCTCCTTTCTACATTTCTTAGACTCCGTTAAAGAATCTCGTCTTATATTATGTTGAATAATACCATTTGTTACCCAATAATGGTTATTAATACTGCTGGAGAGAATTACTGGTGGCGGTTCTATTATTAGGGGTTAGCTTTTATAGTTGCGATATACTCAAGCAAATTGCATTTTTCCCTCTTCATTCACGCCATTTTACCAAATTAGGATGGGGATCTAATATGGATTCATATTGTTTGATATTACCAAATATTCCTTTGGGATCTAACTTAATATAACGCTTATATTTTTTTAACCGGTCTTCTTCCCGTGCCCAACCAAAATGTTTAACTCTCAGGGAGGAGTTTTGGAACGGAAGGATTAAGATATTTTCAGGCAATCTGCCACAGTGTTGGGGGGTTTCCCGCCAGCTATAAGGAAAACCTGGCAGGTATCGCAGCAAGAACGGACGATAGTATAAGTGCGCTTGCCAGAACTTATCTTCGCGGTAGTGTTCTTTATCCCAAAAATCATATAAACGAAAGCAGTATACATCAACATCAGCCTGATTAATTAGGTTATTAATTTCTGTAATTATGGCTTCTTCGAACATTTCATCAGCATCAAGAGCTAGAATCCAATCAGGGTTGGTTTTTATAGTTTCTTCCCATTGCTGCCGGCGCAGTAAATACTCGTTATGAAATAAACTTTCTTTTTGTTGAATTAATACTAAGGGGATATCTTTTAAAATTTCCTGACATACTGCTACAGTGTTATCAGTAGATGCATCATCTATAATAACCGCATTATCAATATACTTTCGCGCATGTTCCAAAACTGGCCTTAAATAGCGATTTGCCTCATTGCGCACTACCATCGATAGGGTTAGTTTATTACCGTTTTCCTTACGCGACCAGGAAAAAGGACTAATCTCCTTAGCTTTTACCTGGCGGCAAGACTTTTTAAAATCTTTTACTTCGCCAAGTTCACTTTCACGGTAAATATGAAAAGCAGGCAGGTGGGTATCAACATATAGTTTAAACCCGAGTACAGAGGCTCTTATGCAGAAATGCCTGTCTTCACCCCAATAATCTACATTATTAATTTTGGCAAACCTTACTCCAGAGGCAATGGCCCTGCGTGAAATCAAGGTACATGCTCCCAGTCCGCCAACTTCATAAAGTCCCGGTGTTTGCAGCATATTTAAAAACTTCTGGGATTCTTTGCTGTACATCTCCTGATCAACTATAGGTCCTTCTGCTCCCGAAACAAATTTATATTGCCCGGTCATCCATACCTGAGGTAATTTGTTTTGTCCCGGATTCCATTCGGTCCAGAAAATTTCCGAAACAATATCTACCTTGGCCATTAGCAGTTGCTTAAGGGTGAAAGGATGCAAAATTAAATCTGAATCTATCAGAAATACGTGGGAATAATCATTTTCTAAAGTATATTGCAGAATAAAATCCTTATAGCTTGCTACCTTCCATATCAAGGCGGTAGTCCACCTATGCGTATTTTCATTACACTCGTAGGGCATAAGAGGCGGGTCACTAGCTATTAAGGTATTTGAGCCTGGTACCCGAAAGTTTTTAAGCAAATGGGATGATTGCTCCCATTCGTTGTTATCGAAAAAAATAAAGTCACAGTTTATTCCATTGAGGTCAAGCTCAGACAGGCTTAGCAAAAACTCTTTTAAAATTACTGGTTTTTGCCGCACCACACTGCCTATAAGTATTCGTATATTCATATGATTCCTCCTGAATAACCTATTTGCTTATGTAGAAAATAGCCCCGATTAGAGTGTTTTCAACTTCTTGGCTCTAGTTGGATGTGCTATTAACTGCTTTTTCGTAAGTTGCTATTTTTGTTGGGGTACGATCTGCAGTTGGTTGGTGGGATAAAGTTTTTCTTTTTTATTATATTGTTGTTATTTATAAAAGTGCGGTTAAACATGTCACTGTATCAAATCAAGAACACCAGACTTAATTCTCACATACATTAATATAGACATTTATAGCGAGGAGGGAAAACAAGGTGAGAAGAAAGAAGGTTAGAATCTGGGAATTTAATGGTTTAACAAACAATGACTCCAATCAGTTTTTAAAGCCAGAACAGTTCCAACAGTATGGCTTAGAGAAGGAAAATTTAGCAGAAGTTAGTACAGCAGGTAGCGTTGGGGAGGATAAAAATATAAGTGTTGAGATAAATAAATCCTATATAAAGGATAACCAATCCGAATTGGAGGAAATAGAGAAGGTGAAGCCTGGTCATGAAACCACGGTAATACTTGAACCGTGCCATACTCAGCCTGAAGAAGCTGCCCCAGAAGAATACCCAATGGATAAAGAGCATGAATTGGAAGTAAAAAAAATGATGGAATTACTGGATCATGTTCAAGATTTGGAGAAGAGAATATTACAACTAGAAAATAAAGTTGAGCAACTGCAGGGTATAACTAAAAATTGTAATAATGGCATTATTCCGCTTGATGGTAATATGGTGCCTCCTGGGAATTGCTGTAAGCCATGTTCCATTAAGCTGTATTAATGGTAGCTTGTTTATAAAATCCTTTTTAAGGAACCTTTCTCTAATAAATACCATATATTACATTATCAAAAAATAAGGAGGTATTAGTTTAATGGCTATTATTCAAATATGTGGTGAACAAGTAACCAGCATTAGTGAGACCTATGGGGCAACTGTTACCTGTGAGAATCCCACCTATCCACCTGTTGGCGCCGGCGATGAATGTAAAATGGTAGTTTATAATGTAGCACTTGATACTGCCACCAGTCCGATGACCTTAGCGTTTTCTTATGATGTGCAATTTGAATACTTATATATAAATCAAGGAACGGAATTTGCTGACTATTGTACTGTTAATAACCAATCTGGATCAATAGTTTTACCCAGTGCTGAACTGGAAATCTGTAATTGTGGGCTAACTCCAACTTATGAGGTATCGTATAATTGTAATCCTGGAGCCATCACTACTACACCTACTATGGTACAAGGTTTTGTTAATCTAGCTTTCACAGTGTCAAATCTATGTACTCCTACCCTATTTAGTGTTTCGACTATAGATGTTTATTAATGACCAGGTGTGCTCCCTGAGTATATGGCCCAAAGTGGAAGAAATATTGTACAAGTAAGGACAACAACTGGCTTAGTCGAATGCCCGTGAATAATGATGAACATCGGAAAGCCGTATGAGAAAAACCCGTACGATTTGATGAGGAGAGGCTGGTAACACCAGCCTTTCTACTCTACTAGAAAAGGCTTACGCCTTAGTGAGGGTTAGTTATGGAAGCGTTTCTGCTTAAGTGTCATTATGTGCGAAAGACCTAGCAATTTAGATTGTCTAATTTATAACACTCTCAGCCTATTATTGGTGTTTATATGCTGCTTTTAGCAGTATTTTTTATGCGTATATTTTCATCCTAGGGGTACGGTGTTTGAAAAATGAACTACATGGCGGAGTTTGAAATAAAAAAGCAGTAACGCTGTAAGCAATATGCTTATCTTACCATAATGTATGATAAAAATGGTCAGAAATGGAATTATGCAGGTATTGGGTGATATTATATAGAATTAAGTAAATGTTTTATATAAGTATTGATAAAATGCAACAAATCTTAACCATTATACATTGAGAATATATGTACTTTGCGGGGAAAGGATGAAAATTTTAATGGGGAATAACCGAATGTTGGGGCGTTTAATGTATTGTATGACTTTTTTGAGTATTATTCTGTTGTTTTGGGTGCTCTCGCCAGATCCCTCCCTGGGTACACCGGCCAGCCCCACCGAAAAACCTAAGACCACATCTTCTTTTACTGACCTAGATAGTGCTGACGGTAACTTCGTTTATATAGAATACATAACCAAGCGGGGTTTGATAAAAGGTTTCCCTGACGGCACCTTCCGCCCTAAAGAAGGCATGACCCGGGCTCAGGCGGCTGTAGTTATTGCCAAGGCAGCAGGTCTTGAGACCCCGGCCGTGGATGCGACCCCTTTCAATGACCTGGAAGCCAGCCATTGGGCTGCGCCTTTCATAACGGCTGCTGCCCGAGCCGGATACATAGCGGGATTTCCCGACGGCAGCTTTAGGGCTGATGAGCAGCTTACCCGGGCGCAGGGAATCACCTTGATAATGAACCTTTGTACTCAGCCTGAGAGAGCAGCTTTACCCCAGCTGCAAGATGTAAGTCCCGACCATTGGGCAGCTCCTGCTATAGCTACTGCCCTGGCCCTGGAAATGGTAGGGCGCTCTAGTGATGGCAGCAAAGTATATCCGGATGCTATTATGACTCGTGGCAGTATGGCCCGCGCCTTATCCATACTGCTTACTCGCGACCCCGGACTGTATTCCACCCCACTTAACGGAACCCTGTGCGAAATAAAGGGTGCAGTTACCCTTACGCGCAGTGGCAAGACATGGAGTGTCAGCCAGGATACAGTCATTATGGAGGGAGATACTATCCAGACTGGTTCCAATGGCCAGGCTCGAATAACTTATCCCGATGGCAGCGGTACACTGCTTGGGAAAAATACCCAGGTAACAGTCAAGACCGCCCAGGGCAGAAACTATACCAAAAAAGATGGAAGTCCTGGAACTGCAGTTGACTATCTGAAATTGGATCTGCAGAAAGGTATGCTATTAGGTGCCCTGGCTACCAGGGAACAGTCAAATGCAGAGGAAACTGCAGGTTGGTATAAAAACCGGGTGGCGGCTCTGGACAGCTTCAATTACCTGGCTGCCAATCCGACTAGCAACCTGAAGTGGTATCAAACTGCGCAAAGCAAAAAAGTAAAAGTAGAAGTGGACATGCCCTGGGGCGTAGCTGCCATCAGAGGGACCTTTATCATGGTGACGATCAATCCGGATGGTTCCTGTCGGGTAAGCTGCCTGACCGGGAATGCTGAGGTCACCGGAAACAGTGGCAGCCCTGTAGCGATAGGCGGAGGCCAGAGTACGGGGATAGGTAGCGAGGGAGGACCGGCCAGTTCGCCATCAGGCATGAGTGAAGAAGACAAACGGCAGTTTGCTCAGAGCGATATCCAGGCCTGGGTGGTAGATACAGCCCTGCAGATAGATCTTAACCAGGAAGTCAAGCCGGTAACAATAATCGTGGGTATCCCTGACCCTGAAAGTAGCCAAATAGAGGAAAATGCACAGCCGACCCAGGAACAACTGATCGCCGCGGTAGTTGAAGCAATCGTAAACGCACTTCAGAACAGCGGAATAGAACTGCAGCCAGGAGTAAGGGAAAACCTTGTTCAGGAACTGACGGATTTGGGCTTACCGACCCCTGATATTCCAGAACCAACTGCTACTAAATCACCAAGTCGTGGCGGGTCAGATGATGATCGCGGGGGGAATACCGGGGCCTCACTCAGCCAGTTAAGTGTAAGTGCCGGCACATTATCACCAGCTTTTGCTCCCTCAGTGACCAACTACAGTGTGACCGTGGACAATGCCGTAACCAGTATTACTGTTGCAGCTGTTGCTGCATCCAGTTCCGCCCGGATAACTATCAATGACACAGAATTCACTGGTAATACCGCAAGCGAAGCTATTGAACTGCAAGAAGGGGCAAACACGGTGGTCATTAAAGTGATAGCCGGAAATATCACCACCACTTATACCCTTACGATAAACCGGGAATCTTCTGAACCCGCGGTAAGTTACGGTGCTATCACCGAGGTTGATCTCAATGAAGGGATAATTTACGGAACAACTAACGGACGGGGTGATGTAGTCACCGGCGGCGGGGTGTTTATTAAAAACCTTACCTTAGACAAATGGATAATGCCCTTATATGATCTGGAAGGTAATTACGCCGGCAAGAAATATGTGCATAACCGCAGTGATGCCTGTCTCCTGGGCTTTATGCCGGAAAGTACTACAGATGATTTGTTGGAATGGGAGCTGGACTTGAGCGGTCTAAAATTACCTAATAGTTATGATTACCGTCTCTATTTGCGGGTAAATCTGCTAAACCAGGGAGTTCAGGAAGACCAGGATATAGTTGAGGCCAGCACCGATCCCCTTACCAATGTGGATAGCGCTCAAAGCGAAATTTCTTGGGATGATGAACCTTATTATAATAAAATCTGGATTGAACTTATTATAAGGGACCAGAACGGTGAGCCCATAAAAGATCTCGAGGCAGACCAGTTCTTGGCTGTAATAAATGGAAAACCAGTGAGTATGGCTCAGGCTCCATTTTTTGGTTTTGAAATACCTTTACTTGATGGTGTAATACCTGGTGATGAATATTGGGTAAACCTGGCAGGAAGCGGCAGCCAGGTGATTTCCAGCCTGAAAGTAGGCGGGGTGGAGATATTAGATGAACTGGTTACAATTGACTTTGGGGAATCAGCTGTTGTGGAAGGATACGTTTATGTTAAAGACAGCTCAGGCGAAGAAAAACCCTTGAGCGGGGTAGAGGTAAGTGCAGCGCTGGACTACGAATATCCCCAAGAAGCGGTAAGTACTGCCATTACAGATGATGAGGGTAAATACTCCCTGAATGTACCTTTCAATAATTGGTATCGAATAAAGTACGACTGGCCTGGGTACAGTGCTCCTTACCAGCAAGTATATCTGGAAGGCTCAGGTACTCAGGAAATGGACGAAGTTATCATGTTACGGGATGATACCAGGCCAACCGCTGTTCTTAGTTTTCCCTGTGACTATGGTATCTTGCTGCGGGCAGTTGACGGTCCCCTGTCAGATGAAAGCTGGTATAGTATTAATAATCTGATTAGGGATAATCCTGACTACTGGAACAGTGACCAGGATTACCGCGATGACTTGTTTATTGAATATATTAGCCTCGATGGCACTGAGATGTTGCTAACTAATTGGTATGTTGAATTGTTCATAGAACCTGCTAAATTGGAGAGGGATTTCATAATACCAACCTGGCTCTTGACTGACCGGGCGGGCAATAGGGCTTTAGCCCCCATAACCGTAAGCAAACAGTATTACGGCTGGCTGGAAATAGGCGACCTGGCAGGTATTTGCGGCGATTCCCCAGTGTCCAACTTGTCGCTGGCGGTGGATTATGGTTATGATTATGATGAAGAAACTTATGTAATACCTTATGTGGCCTACTGTGATGAAACAGGGCAGGTTACGGTAAGAAGCTACCAGTATGATGATGAGGTTGAAGATTGGAATTGGGTAGAAATAGGCAATCCCCAGTTTACCGCTAGTGAAATCCGGTTGGCTGTGATTGATGGTACGCCTTATTTGGCATATGTTGATAAAGAGGATAGTAAAGTTAATATCAGAATATATGATTATGATATATGGGATGAATTTAGCGATACTGGCACCGGCAGCCAGGCCGAAAAACTGCAGCTGTTATTCACTGACTACCAATGTTATCCAGTTGCGGTATTTGCCGATAATGTGTCCGGTTATGTCTATGGAGCAGCGCGGGAGTACGATTGGGAAGGATGGAGGCCGTTATTGTTAGATTCTGACGAGGAAGAATGCTACTTCTACCAGGGAGAGCCTATTCAAGGCCTGGCAGCAGCTTCGTTGGTATTCGAATACGGTGATGGCGGCTATGATTTGTGTTACTGTATTGCCTACATAAGTTCCAAGGAACTTTTTGTAGCAAATAATGAAGCAGAATATGTAGAAGAACCAGAACCAGGCTATAGCCGCTGGACAATCGTAGGTGGGACTTCAGTAGCGAGCAAGGTGAATCCAGCCGGCGGGGTTTCCCTGGGCATATACCGTGCTTGTCACCTGGTGGCTTACCTGGACGACAATGGGATTCGGGTAAAGCATCTGAACATCGATGGCGAAAATATGACTTGGTCAGATTTGGCTTCACCAGGAGTTGATTCGGCTTGTGGCCCGGTTAGACTATTTGTCTATCGTTCCATACCTTACCTGTGCTTTGCTGATGAGAACAGCCGCTTGACCTTGATGAAGTTCAATGGATTTGAATGGGAGACTATGGAATCCATCATGCCCGCTCCGGAAATAGACCCGGCTGAAGTAGAATTAGTGGTGGATGATTATGGCGTACCTTATGTTCTTTACCGGGATTCGGCCGGAAAGGCCCATGTTGTGCAATATATGGCTGCCGGCAGTGACAATGTGAATATTGAAAGTACTAGCGTGGCAGTAGATGTTTATTATTCTGTGTATGATGAAGACATAGTAGTAGTAAAGGAAGTAGTGGATGTTCCGGCCGTTAAAACCGTCCTGGATTTGCTTAATGCTATTAAGGCTGAAGATGATTCCAGGCAAACCTACCGGGTGCTGGATGGATACGGTAATGAAATGTTTTTGCACGATAGTATAGATTGGGACTCCTATTTAGAGGTTACAGCAGAAAATGGGCGGAATTACAAGAGTTACCGGATTACACCACTTGCCAACTAAGTTCTGGATAATAATCTATAAAACCAGGGGATAGGTGGATTCGGTTAAAGATCTGACCTATGATTCCTATTTTATTGCTCCGTGAAAAAAATATTCAGGAAAGCAAATTTGAGAAAGGTTGAAAGTCATAGTCAGTGACAGATCAGATTAGTCATTAAGCTCTCACGACAGAGTTGTCCGTGCCCCCTTTGGGGGCAATCTATGATTTTATAGTGCTTAGAAAAGCTGCTACCCCATTTAGGTCTTTTTCTCGGTAAATATGATAACAGGGATAGTGAGTATCTGCGAATAATTCGAATCCAAGGGCGACAGCTCGTATACAAAAGAAACGGTCTTCTCCCTGAAAAGATAGATTATAAATTTCTTGAAAACTTATTCCTGCCAACAACGCTTTTCGGGAAATAAGAGTACATGCACCCAACCCGCCAACTTTATAAACGCCAGGCTGGCGCAATTGTTTAAGAAAAATCAGGGAACGGTGCCTTATCTCGTTCTCATCTAACTTCTCTCCGCGTTCTGCCTGGTATAACTTATATTCATCCATTAACCACACATTAGGTAATTCCTGAGTATTGGGCCAGCGCGTCCAGAAAACCTCGGAAATAATATCACGATTACAGGAGATAAGATGTAATAAGGTTTTAGGGTGTAAAAGCAAGTCTGAATCAACAAGCAGTAAATAATCATATTGCTCCCTAAGCGCATGTTGTAGTAGTAAATCTTTGTGATTGGCTACACGGGACACCAGCCGGTTGTTCCAGTAATGATTAATTTCATTACATATATAAGGTTCCTGGTCGGGCGATACATCAAAAACCCAGGTTTTAGAATGCAAAGGACGAAAATTTCTAAGTAGTTTGGAGGAAGCCTTTTCATCATTATCATCTATAAAGGCATAATCAATGGTTAAATCTTTGCGATACAAGTCCCGAAGAGAAAGTAAAAACTGTTCTAAAATAACTTTTTTTTGCCGTACCGGGCTACCTATGAGTACCTTTGTCATATTTTACTCCTCTTTTTTTATATCTTATTTAAAATTGGGTGATCAGGTATATACTTTGTTACCAGTCCTTTAATATTAAGTAAAAGAGTATTAATAACACCTATTACTTGCTGGATACATTCGGGCTGAACAACTTTTTGCTCCTTAAGCAACTGCAGATATTCCCAGCTTTTCAGCCGTTTTCCCATCTTCGCATAGGTTTGTGCAGTTACTAGCAAGTTAGTCCAATTATATAGCCCCTGGTTTTGTAATAGAATTTCCACGGGAATATTGACTGCTTCGTGTAGTTTTACTAAGTGTTCAATAGCTTCTCTACTACTTTGCGGGATCTTAGCGGCTTGTAACAATATCTGAATAGCCTTTTCATATTTATGTTGCTTTACGTATATAGTACCTAAGGAAAGGAGGGCCTTATAGTGTCCTGTTCCAGGGCTTGATAGATATTTCCACCAAGCTGCATCACCCATTTGCAGACACTTAAGCAGTAAGGTTTCACTGCTTTTTAGCTGTCCGGTTATCCCCAGAGCGATTCCCTGCAGGTAGAAAAGATCTGTATAATCAGGAAAGGCCTTTTGACCCTCTTCGGCTACCATAATAGCCTGGGTATATTCACCTATATTGATAAGGGATAGGGTATAGTAATAATAAGCTGCACTTTCAGTTATTAAGTCATATTTAAAGTAAGATTTAAAATAGTCTGCTGCTTTAAACCATTCTTGAGCATAGAAGGCCTCACGTCCCAATAAGTAATACCTCATAGGATTGTTATCAGGCCACTCCCGTAAAATTACTTCTTCTAATATCTTGCGCTTATTGATGATTTTCTCTATAGGTGCCTGAAAATGTAAGTGTATTATTTCTAGATCGGGAATAGGTTCTAGGTCAGGATTAAGTTCTACTTCCAGGAGTTGCTGAGCCAGGGCTCCCTGGTAGCGAGCACCACGGCGGAAAAGACGGAAGCTCCCACTAAGCTGATAATTATGAGTGGGTTGGTTCTGATCTAAAGGGGTAGTAATCTTGAACAGATAAGCTGGGCAATAGGAATGCTTCACAGCGTTTATAACAGGCATTATACTTGTTTCGGGCAGGACTTCGTCCGCATCCAATACTAATATCCATTCTCCCCGTGCCTGATTTAAGGCATAATTACGAACTGAAGAATAATTATATTCCCATGGGATGGAATGAACCTCAGCTCCCAATTCAAATGCAATTTCCCTACTGTCATCAGTTGAACCTGTATCTACATATATCACCTGGGAAGCAATTTCATTTACACTTTTTATACAGGTACCCAGAGTTGCAGCCTCGTTATTCCCGATGATTATAACACTTAAGGGAGGATAATCTTTTACAACCGCGTGCTTGGTTGCCATATCCAGGATAACTTCTGGTGGTTGGCTAACAAATGAAGTTTCTGTCGGATACCATGGAGGTGCCGGCGGTAATTCTAAATATTCCTTAATGATGTCTTGCGCTTTACTATAGTGCCCGCACATAAAATAGCTCAAACCGGTAAGCAGTACCAGATCATTAAAGTCAGGATAGATTCCGCGGTAGTATTGTAGATAATTCAGTGCCTGCCTGAATCTTCTTGTTTCCAATAAAATAGTTATAATTCTTTTTATCATTATAGGACCATAACCTTGGCCAGGATGGGTTAAGGGAGCTGCTTTTAAGAATTGGGCCAGGGCTTCTTCTTTTCGCCCTAGGCGCAGGTATTCTGTACCCAGGTTATAATAGTAAAAGCCATCCCGTTCCTTTTCCGGGATTTGTTCTAATATTTTCAGATTTCTTTGGATTTTAGCTGGTATGTTTACTAATTGGGGATTATAGCCAAAATGCAAAACTTCAATATTACTATGCATGATTTTTCTCGGATCACCATTTTTGGTGATAGATGGCAGTATCTGTTCGTGAATGCGACCGGTATAACGATAAGCTTTTTTATTGCGGAATAAACGTAAGCTGGAAACCTTCAATTCCATTCCCTTATCTGTAGTGTTAATAATCTGAATAAAAAAAGCTTCGGGGCTTTCTAAATTAATCAATCTTTTTAATTCAGACCGGCTGTCATGGCAAAGTTCTTCATCACAATCGAGAACAAGCACCCAATCCCCGCTAGCATGTTCCAATGATAAATTACGTGCCTTACTAAAGTCATCTTCCCATACGGCATTTATAACTTTAGCTCCTAGAGAAGCAGCAATTTTCGGTGTAGCATCTATTGAACCGGTGTCAACAACTATTATCTCATTGGCAATCCCGGCAACGCTATTTATACAGCGTTCAATATTCCCCGCTTCGTTTTTAGCAATAATACATAAGCTTAAACGTTTAACTTCCATGCTTCCTCCTGTTTACTATCGTTTCCCAATGAATATTCTTCAAGGGAATCGTCAAGGTTTATGGCTAAGCCTGTTTTTGCTGTCTGCTTATTATATGTTTGTCTTAATCGCTTAGCTTGACGATTAATGCTGCCTAATCGAATTAGTTCACTTTTTAATTCTTGATTAGCTTCAGGGAATTTGCACCCTGCAACCAATAGTTTCATAGATTGCTTAGTTATAGCTTCGTAAATAAGGCAAGGAATAACCGGATTATCTGGTTGTGTAACCATAGCTTTTAAAAAATATTCTATTGCCTGCTCATAGCATCCTAACCGAGCGCAAGCTACACCCAGCTTATAGTAATCTAATGTATCTATCCCTTGGGAAGATAGGCTTCTTTCTAATAAAGTCCTCGCTTCCTGGTAGTAGCCCCGTGCAAAAGCAGCCCGGCCTAATTTAGCATAAGCTTCTTTGTTTTCACCAGCAAAATATCGGCTAACAATATCCAGTGCTAAACCTATATCTCCAAGTTTATAGATAATTAAGGCGATTTCGGTTATTAAGGTGTTATAGTTTTTATTCTTATTGCCTAAAGTATCTTGGGAAAATAAGATATTATCTATCCATAAACATACATTTACGACCAGGGGATTATCATGGTTCATCTTTTCCAGGAACACCCGGACACTTTGACGAGGAAATTCTAGCCATTGCGAGATGCAGTAATAGATGATTAAGTCTCCATTTAACTGTATATTAGGTCCAAGAGATGCAAACAGGCTTTGAATCTCTTTATATCTACCCAAATATAACTGACTATGTACCCATGCCGGATACAGTTCTTGATTTAGCCCTATATGTTCTATTGTCTGCCGGCATTCCTCATATGCTTCTATGGCTAGAAGGAAGTATATCAAGCTGGTGCTGCTGATGGTATTTTTCTCATAAAGGCTATTAATAAGTATTTTTTTATCAATGCCTGTGTTTATTAATATACAAGCCAGACTTTTTAGTACTGGAAGAACTGGATTTTCCAAGGCTATATTATTAAAGTAATGTAATGCCTCTTCAGTGTTACCTAAATAAGCGGAAATAGCGGAAAGATACCAATAGATTTTATAATTTTCTATCCTATCATTATCATTATCAGACCACTCTTTAAAATGTGTTTTTAAGGAAGCACATTTAGTGAAGTTTGTCTTACTTTCGTGTAATAGCCCTATTTCAAAATAAATCTGTCCCCGAATATAAAAAAGCTCTCTGCAATCGGGATAAAAGGATAAGCCTTGTTCTGCCTTTAGTAGTGCTTGAGAAAATTCCCCCATAATATATAGGCAGCGGCAATATTTATAGTATAGTGAAAGTGTATGGATATCCCCAGGATTGGTTAGGCTTAGACTTTGCTCAAAATAAGGGAAAGCCTGTTCATAATCACCCCTGCTATAAAATTGCAAGGCCAAATCATAGTACCGGGAAAAATCATCCAATGCAATTATTCTCCTCCTGCTTCCAATAACCCACAAAGTTCAATTTTGGTGCTACTGCAAAAAAGTAATAAATACGCATTAGGCTGAATAATTAGACGCGGAACTCGCGGAAATGTAAGAAAATAAACATCGTTTAGGCTTTTTTGCTGCAGATACTATTAATATATGCGACAGCCTGGGTTATGGTTACTTAGCAGGGTCCTGAATAATATAGAGTTGTATAAGGTAGGGAACGTAAATTTCCCGACTTTGTTCTTTATTCCACGTATAATTTAATATGAAGAAACCAATATTAATAAAATGGAGCTATTTGTGGATAAAGATAAAAAGATAAAAATTATCGTGTGGATATTATTTATAGTCATCTGGGCGGGGTTAAACTATTATATAGGCGCCCGCATCTGGCAAATTTTTGGCCATTTTATCCCTGATTACCAGTACGGGTACTGGGGTGGCCTTGCTTTTTTGGCTGTTTCCTATATCATCGGCAGGCTGCAAAATGTTTTTTATTGGGGGAAGGTGAGCAAAGGGCTTTACTGGATTGGGTCTTACTGGTTAGCTGCTTTTTTTATATTCTCTTAATCTTGTTAGTTTCTGATGTTATAAAATGTTTAGATAATTGGTTTGGATTTATACCGGCAGTCTTGAAAGCAAACCAAGTCATAGTTGCTTTAATTGTTGGTGCAATCATCGTAATATTGCTTATTTATGGCAGTTGCAAAGCTAATAAGCCCGTATTGCGGCAATACCGTATTAATATTGCCAAACCAGCTGCTAATCTGAAGCAGCTGCATATAATGATGATATCTGACTTGCATCTGGGCCATATTGTAAATAATCGGCGTTTAGAAGCGCTGGTTAAACAGGTTAACCAGAGACAGCCTGACCTGATTTTATTATTAGGTGATGTTATTGAAGAAGATGTAAGACCTTTTCTCGAACAAGGCATGTTAGCCAATCTTAAAAAGCTTACACCCAGGTTGGGGACATTTGCCGTATTAGGAAACCATGAGTATACCGGGGGACAGTACCAACAGATTGTTGCTTGTCTAAAAGAGGCGGGTATTACAGTGTTATGTGATCAATGGCAGCTGATTAGTGACAGCTTTTACCTGGTGGGAAGAGATGACCGGTTTCGGCGGCAACGGCTTAGTTTAGAGCAGGTAATGGCAGGTATTGACCACAAGTTACCTATAATACTAATGGATCATAATCCGGCAGATCTTAAAGGGGCACGTACTAACCAAGTCGATTTACAGCTATCCGGGCATACCCACCGGGGACAATTCTGGCCGATTCAATTGATTACGGGAAGGATTTTTGAAATTGACTGGGGTTATTTGAACAAAGATGGGTTACAGCTGATTGTCTCTTCTGGTTTTGGCACCTGGGGACCTCCCATTCGGATTGGCAGTACTCCTGAGATAGTAGAAATATTTATCTCCTTCGGGGAGCCGGTAATTAATGAATTGCCGTTTACTGATGTTATAACTGATAATAATAATGTAAAACCCTGGCCTGCAATGGCAGACCAGGGCCATTAGATGTCTTATTTCCTCTTATTAGGCGATTCCGATACCAATAGCACCTGGGCCCGAATGAGCTCCTACCACTGCGCCTACCATGCTTTTATATATAGTACCGTGGAAATTTAGTTTTTCTCTTAGTTGGGCAATTAAGAAATCAGCATCTTCTTCACAAAGAGCATGCTGTACGCAGATAATTGTATCTTCGGCATATTTAATGCGTTTTACTGCTTCATCAACCATATGCTGTAAAGCTTTTTTGCGGCAACGTGCCGGCTTAATAGGGTGAACTACCCCACCAATAAATTCACATACGGGTTTAATATTAATTAATTTTCCTAACCAGGCGGCTGCTCCGCCTATCCTGCCACCTGCTCGCATATAGGTAAGCTCATTAACCGAAAAAAGAGTTACGACACCTGGAATAATATCTTTAATTCGTTTTACCAGTTCCTCAGTCAGCATCTGCCCCTGTTCAATAATCTGCGCTATTTTTATTTCCAGGGCAGCCTGACCACAGGCACAGGTATTTGATTCAATAACTTCTATTCTGACATCGGGGTGATTTTTGGTAAAGGCTTCAGCTGCCATAGTGGCAGATTGAAAACTGGATGATAATTGTTGAGCAATAGTAGTGACTAATATTTCCCGATATCCCTCAGTGTATTTTTCGGCAAAAGCCTGGGTCCAGTCAATTACTGATGGAATAGATGTTTTGGGAATTTGAGTAGGGTCATCTTTCATACGTTCGTAAAATTCTTCACTGCTAATATTGATATGTTCCTGGAAATCCTGATCGCCGCCAAAGTTGATGTGGAAGGCTACTTCTCTTATGTTATACTTTCTGAGTATTTCCCGGGGTATGCCCCCTGAGGAGTCGACAATTTGGGCTATTTTATGTGTCATAGTATCTGCTCCTATAAAAAATTATTTACTATGATGTAAATATTAGTATTATTGCCTAATTTAGATAAAATTATATCCCATAGAATAATATGACATGACAACGTTCACAAAAACGTAAGTTTATCTGCCCCCAAAAATAATTAGCATGTTACTCATAGTTTCAGTTTCATCAGTGTCTATCCTATTACTTCGATTCGGAGCCGCATAATACACCTTTAAATGCTAATCTATCTTCTTCCCTCCTTAATTTACTCATCTCCAAATAAATAAACGTTGCAGTTAAAATAACTGAAAGTATATCAGCAATAGGAGCTGTTCTCCAAACTCCTTCAATACCCCAAAATCGCGGTAAAATTAAAAGGCATGGGATAAGGAACAGGACTTGTCGTGATAAACTAAGGATAGCTGCCTGGAATGCCTTACCCACGGCTTGAAAATAGTTGGAGCTAATAATCTGAAACCCCACAAGGGGAATCATAGCCAGATAAGTCAGCATAGCATGAACAGTTAAAGAGGTAAGTTTGGCTTCACCGCTACTAAATAGTCCCACCAGCTGTTGTGGCCAAATATGGATGGCCAGATATCCGGCCAAAACTATAAATGTACCCGCCCAAACTGCATTTTTCCAAGTTTCTCTTACCCGTGCGTATTGCTGGGCGCCATAATTGAAGCCGATTATGGGCTGTGCACCTTGAGCCAGCCCCAGAACTGGCATAAATAATAAGGTAGCAATACTTACCACTATACCAAAAGCCGAAAGGGCGATATCCCCACCATATGCCAGGAGGGTTTTATTGAGTATAAGGTTTTGCACACTGTTTGCTACCTGCAACGCGAATGGAGCAAAACCAATGGCCATGATACTAGTAAGAATAGGCCAGGAAGGTAGGAGGTTTTTTACTCGGATCTTAACCAAGCTCCTTCCAGTGAAGTAATAGCTTAATACCCAGATAGCAGAAATTAGCTGTGCGAGTATAGTTGCAAATGCCGATCCTTTCATACCCCAGCCAAATATAAAAATAAAAACATAGTTTAATATAATATTGCATGTTGCCCCCAGTAACTGCGTGTACATAGCCATTTTAGGGTTACCTTCGGCGCGAATGAAGTTATTTGCTCCTGCACTAATAGAACCGAAAGCGGATCCGAGCATAATAATACTAGTGAAGTCCCGGGCATAAGGAAGAACTTCTGGACTAGCTCCAAAAGCTATTAAAATTGGCTCTGTAAAAAGCAGGAAAGCAATGGAACATAAAGCAGGCAGCAGAACTAGCATAATCATACCGTTTCCCGCTATTTTTTCAGCTTCTTCCATCTTTCCTTCTCCCAGCCGGATAGATATTAAAGCAGTAGCACCAACTCCGATTAAAACTGAAACAGCCAGCAGTATAATCATTATCGGAAAGGCAACGGTAGTAGCAGCAATAGCCAGTGAACCTATTCCCCGGCCGACAAATATACGGTCGATAACATTATAAAGAGAATTAACTATCATTCCTACAATTGCAGGTACAGAAAAACTCCAGAGCAGTCTTCGAATATTGCCATCAAGCATTTCTTCTGATCGTTCCATACTATATCCCTTCTTTTGCGGAACTGTACACAAGCCGTTCCCTACATAATATAACAATATATTGTGGGTTGCCGCGTCTAATAATTATTAACTGAATATATAATTATTATTTATCTCTATTTGTGCTAGTAAATAATCATATTACAAAGTAATTTTCGATATTTAATTATACATTAAATCTATTAAACCAGTCTTAATATTTTTATTAACGCGACCCCTATTTTGAATTCTCTCCTGCGCATAAATAGATAAGAAAAGCAAAGGAGGTAAGATTATGAAGAAAACCCTGACATTGATTTTGGCACTACTGCTGGTTTGCGTATTTACAACCACAGCACTGGCCGGAACAGATAAGGGCAAGGCCTGGGGGAAAGATAACCCTAAAAAGGTTGTGGAGACCCAGAAAAATAACTCCCCTGGCAAAGAAAAAGGATGGCAACAAAACAGTAAAAAAGTAGAAAAGGTATTTAAAAAATCTCTGCAGGAAAAGCTGAAAAAATCACTGCTAGACCAGTACCGGGCTGAGAAACAAAAGAAAAATAAGGCAAGAACTTGGAAGTTTAGCGATATCTACCAGCACTGGGCAGCTCAGTGTATTGATGAGATGGCAGCTATTGGGCTTTTAAAAGGTTATCCTGATGGAACCTTTAAACCTGACCAAAAATTGACTCAAGCTGAAGCCCTGTCCCTGGTAATGCGTGTAATCGCTGATGCTGCTGATGTAACCATCGAAGATGCAGATGAAGATGATTTATCTGCTATACCAGAATGGGTACGGAATGATTGCCGTAAAGCTGCTTATAAAGGCATTATCAAATTGAATCGTTTTCATGCCGGCGTCCAGGCTTCCCGTGCAGAAACCGCGGTAATGATAGCCAAAGCCCTGGGACTGGAGCCGGTGGACACCAGCAATATGCCTTTTAAAGATGGCATATTAATTTCTAAGGAGGATGTTGGCTATATCCTGGCTCTCTATGAAGAGGGTATCCTCTCCGGTGATCCTAATGGAAACTTTAACCCAAATAGTGCTATTACCAGAGCTCAGATGGCTAGCATGCTGCAACGATTACTGGACAAGGGAGAAATTGATTCTATAACTTTGCCGGCAACAGCCATTGTAGAGCAGGGAAAATCAATCACTTTAGAGGCTATTGTTAAATACAGTGATGGGTCAACCGATAATAATGTTGAATGGGAAAGCAGTGATACAACTTTAGCTACTGTTAATGATGACGGAGTAGTTACCGCAGCTGATGATAAGACAGGGGTTGTTACCATTAAGGCTACAGCTAGCCGAGGTAGTTCAACTATGTCAGCATCCTGTAAAGTGACTATTGTAGAAAAAAACGAAATAATAACGGGAGTATTGGAAGAGACTGGGGAAGTAGGAAGCCATGATGGCAAAGTATTTCAAGAATACACGCTGGAGGCAGATGGGGAAAGAATTAGCCTGGATAAGGATAAGGTAAAATCCATTACCCTGCAAAAGAAAGGTTCTGAGGCGGTTACCTTAACCCCAAACAGCGATAATAATCTGTGGTTCAACGTCCAGCACGAGACTGGGGAATACACTTTAACTGTAGTTGATAAAGATGACAAAGTTTATGAAGCTGTAATAGACTGGGTAGCACCTTTCGAAGTAGCAGCCATTGCTACTGGTAACAGCGGAGAAAAGGATGGTAACAAATATGTAGAATTCCGACTGGGTGATCTTAATTTGTCCAGCTTTGACTACATGTTCCAGATAAAACCTAACGGTGAGGCTGTTGAACTTACTGCCAATAGTGATACTAACCTGTGGTTTAAGACAAATAACCAGGTTAAGGGAACCCATGTCTTTCTCGTAAGGAAAAACGATGTCTGGTATTATGCTAAAATTAGCATTTAACTCCTAATATATTTCCTGGTGAGCCCGGCCTTCCTTTATACAGGAGGCGGGCTTTTTTTTGCACTCAGCATGGGCGCCATACCTCCACAAGTACTACTTCCCGAGTCAGAATAAATAAAAACAATAATTAAAAATCCGTGCGGGAAAATGAGTATTTCGTTTGGCATACTCTTTGCAATTCTATATATACAAAGCAATGCAAAACAAAAGGGAGGGTCGTAAGTGCAAGGTAAGAGTATAAAAGAGATCCAAGTTGGTGATACTGCTTCTTTTACCAAAACCATTTCTGAGAGTGATGTTTATTCATTTGCAGGTATTACCGGCGATATGAATCCTATGCATGTTAATGAGTGTTATGCAAAAGGGACTAAGTTCGGTAAAAGAATCGCTCACGGAATTCTTGTAATTGGTCTAATATCTAATGTATTAGGGAACCAGCTCCCAGGGCCAGGTGGAATCTATGTTAAACAATCATATACTTTTCTTAATCCCACATTTATTGGAGATACGATAACGGCTAATGTGGAGGTGATTGATAAGGACGAAAGTAAAAATAGGGTTTGGCTGCGTACCTACTGTGTAAACCAAGATGGAATTTTAGTCGTAGATGGTAAAGCTGAACTTATGGCTCCATTGGGTAGTGAAATTAAAATCAAGCCCCATGGTATGAAAAAAGTAATGTAGATATTTGGTATAATAAGCCCGGCCTTCGCTAATTAGAGGACGGGCTGAATTTTAGCTTTCTTATTCTCCTTTAATTGCCACATCAGAGCTATGAAGGTGACCACGTTTTAGGGAAGCAAGTATTCCCAATATTGCTAATATGGTAAAGACTACGAATGACACCTGCATACAATTAAGTAAAATATCAGGATTGACTTCAGTTAGGGTAACCTGACCGATGAACAGGGCAATTAGCATAGTAGCAATGGACATACTTATGGCCTGGCCCACCAGTCTCATGGTTCCAAGGGTTGAAGAGGCTATGCCATATAATGGGGGTGGAACTGAGCCCATGATGGCATTGTTATTAGGTGAGGCAAAAAGGGCAAATCCTAGCCCAGCCAGGATAAGGTTAGCTACCAGTAGGAAGGGAGAAGTTGTTGTGCTTATGAAGGTGAAGAAAAACAGGCTTAAAGTAGAGCACCCCATACCAAGTGAGGCTACCAGCCGGGGCTCCATACGGTCAGACAAGGTGCCTGCATAAGGAGATAATATTGCCATAACCAAAGGTTGAGCCAGAAGGATAAAGCCGGCGGTTTGTGAATCATAACCCCGGATAACCTGGAAATAAATGGATAATAAGAAGGTTATGGCAAAGGTTGCGCTATAGTTTATCATAGCTGCTAGATTAGAAAAGGCAAAAGTAATGTTTTGCTTGAATAAGCGTACCTGTAAAATGGGATACTCTATTTTTAATTCCCAATAAACATATAAGGCCAGTAGTCCTAAACCCAGTAAAACTAGATAGCGTGCTCCGATAAAATCGGCAATAGCAGATAGTCCGTAAAGAAAAGCTAATATTCCTGCCATATAGAGCACACTGCCAAAGATGTCAAATTTCTCCCCGCGAGCACTAGCCCACTCCCCACGGAGCCCAAAATGTATGCCGGCAATTGCTCCCAATCCCAATAGGGTAGTGAAGTAAAATATACTGCGCCAACCTAGATAATGATTCATTATCCCCCCCAGCACAGGGCCAACTGATAGCCCCAGGTAGGTGACAGCAACGCTAAAGCCCAGTGCCCGGCCTCGTTTTTCGGGAGGATAAACTGAGGTTAAAATAGCCATCCCCGTACTGAAAATCATGGCTGCCCCTATACCTTGTAGTAAGCGTAAAGTAATGACTATTTCCATGGAAGAGGCCAGGGTGGCAATGAGGGAAAACAAGGTATAAAAAATAGTACCTGTTAAGTACATGCGACGCCTACCAATTATATCAGAAAGGCGTCCTAATGGTAAAAGGAATGCTGCTGAGGCTAATAAATAGCTGGTAATAGCCCAGCTAGTTAATACTGCACTACTGCCATATTCTTGCCCCATGGTAGGTAGTGCCAGGTTAATAGAACTACCCATAAAGGTAGTCATAAATGAAGTGGCCATAACGGTGAATAGGGTTCTTCTCTCATTGCTTGTATTTTCCATAATTATTACTCCGTTATTATAATTCTTTATTACGCTAAAATATATTTCCAAGCTAGACTAAAGAATATTAGGGTAAAGATAAGCTTAAAGAAAAGCGGGTTTATCTTACGGCTGACAAAGACCCCGAATTGTGCTCCAATTATTGCTCCTAGCGCCAATAATAACCCAACAGGCAGGTTAACAAAACCTTGCTGTAATTTAATAATACCTCCTAGGGCCATATAAGGAAATATGGCTAATAGGGAAGTACCTGCGGCTTCATATGGTTTGGCAGCAAAATACCATAGTAAAAAGGGAACTAATATAAAACCACCGCTTATTCCTAAAATTCCTGCCAAACTTCCTGTTAATAGCCCTAATATTAAGAGCTTAATTGCTTCATATTTGATCCGTTTGGGCAGGGGACTATCAAATTCGCTATTTTGGTGCCATTGTCGGTATGCTTCACTTCCCATACGAAAAGCCATAGCTAAAAATAGCAACCCCATAAGGAGCAGCAATATACTAACATTATCTGCCAGGTAATACTTGAATACGTATGACCCTAGTAAAACCCCGATAATTCCACCGGTACTAATCGTAAGCGCCCTTTTTACCTTTATGTTGCCACTACGAAAATGGCCAAATGCTCCGGATAAAGTAGAGAAAATTCCGGCAAAGAGTGAAGTGCCAATTGCGATAACGGGATTAAAACCGAGAATAAACTGGTTAGCCGGAATCATAATAATACCACCGCTAATTCCTAATAATGCTCCTAGAACACCAGTAAAGAGTCCAATTACTATAGCCAGTATATATATAGACACTATCTATTTACTCCTAAATTAAATACAATTTTTTATTCTATTATACTAGTATACCAGCATAAACATAAGAATGCTCAATATAACTTACTATAAAACCGTTTTGGATTAAAACAAATTATGCTTTTTCCTTTGAATTATTCAATAGTGAGTTATGATTATTTTATAAACTGTACCGCATATATGAAAGGGGTCAGGTATGGGCACTATCTTTAAAATTGCTAGTTATAATATTCAGCACGGGCAGGGAATGGAAGGCCATTTTGACCTTAGCCGGACTGCTAAGGTGCTCATAGAAATTAATCCCGATGTAGTATTGGTGCAGGAGGCGGACTGCCGGAGGCCTAAAACCGGGCTGACTTGCCAGCCCGGATTGCTGGCTAAAGAACTTAATATGGAATATGCCTACGGAGAAGTAAGACGTTATCGACCAGGTTCTTATGGCAATGCTATATTATCACGTTTTCCGATTATAGCAAAAAAGAATCACCTATTACCTAGTGAAACTGATCAACGCTGCTGTCTAGAAGTTATAATTAAAGCACCTATGCTGAAATTCACCGTTTTTAACCTGCACTTGGGCTTGAACTCGGCAGAGCGTTACTGGCATTTAAATGAAATAATATTGCCTCTGGTGCAAGCTATTAATCATCCGGTTATACTTGGTGGTGATTTTAATGTTGGGCCAGATTCGGCTGAAATTTCTTTAATAAAAGAATTTATGCTGGATTCTTTTCAGGCTAATTCTGGGAATTGTTTTTTTACATTTCCATCTGCTAACCCTTATCACCGGATAGATTATATTTTTTTAAATAAACATTGGCAGCTTCATGATTATAAAATCATTAACCAAACCCTGGCTTCAGACCACTTACCCATAATGTGTAGCGTTAGTGCTAAATACCAAAGTAAACCTTGTAGTGGGGTAAATTAGTATTTACAGTTTTTATAACTATGCTATAATAAAATAAAAAAATAAAATGTCAGGCACAGAAACTGTGCTCGGCTCCTTTTGTGGGCAACGGAAATAAGTATCCGTGGGACTTCATTTAATTAATGAAGTCCCTTTTTTACTATTAGGAGGAATTATTGGTGGATATAAGGGCAAAAGCAGCTTGGTTGTCGGTTTTTAGTAATACTTTTTTGGTGCTTAGCAAGCTAGTAATAGGTATTTTAATTGGTTCGGTTAGTGTTATATCAGAGGCTATTCATTCTGCCAACGATCTGTTGGCTTCATTTATTGCGCTGTTTGCTGTAAAAACATCTACACGGCCGCCTGATCGGGAGCATCCTTATGGCCATGGGAAAATAGAAAATATATCCGGTACAATTGAGGCGCTTTTAATTTTTGTTGCTGCTGGCATGATTATTAAAGAAGCTATAGATAAAATTGTTAGTGGCGGCGAAGTAATGGATTTGGGTTGGGGTATGACAGTAATGGGTTTTTCAGCATTATTGAATTTCCTGGTATCCAATTTTTTATTAAAAGTGGGAAGGGAGAATAATTCCGTAGCCCTGGAAGCAGATGGTATGCATTTGCGTACTGATGTGTTAACTTCGCTGGGGGTATTTTTCGGATTGTTACTAATTAAAATTACTGGTTATCAGATATTTGACCCTATAGCAGCTATTCTGGTAGCCTGCTTAATATTAAAGGCAGCTTATGATTTGACTAGAAAAGCCTTTATGCCTTTGCTGGATTCTTCATTAGATGAGGAAGATATTGCTTTGACCGAAAGTATTCTTAAAGAATATAAGGATAATTATATTGAATACCACAAACTACGAACCCGAAAAGCAGGACGGGATTCTCATATTGATTTTCATCTGGTACTTAATCCAGATAAAAGTATTCAGGAAGCACATGACCTTTGTGAAGAAATTGAAGCAAGAATTAATGCGCAAATTCCCTATTCTCATGTTTTAATCCATATAGAACCATCTAAGAAGGATTCAAAACAAAATAGTTAGCGTGATTTTTGGAGAAATTAAAAAATTATTTACAAATTAGTGGGAAGAGATAAATATCTTCCCACTCAATACAATAATAAAAAACCATAATATTATTTTTTATTCTAGGTCTTATTAATTTTTTTAGTTTTTTATTCTGGAGCTTGTATAGCTTCGGCTGGACAAGCCTCGGCACAAGTACCGCAATCAGTACACATCTCGGGATTAATTTCGTATTTCTCCTCACCTTCTGAGATGGCCCCAACTGGACACTCATCTGCACAGGTACCACAGGCTAGGCATTCATCAGTAATAATGTGTGCCACTTTATTATCCCCCCTTCTTTTATCTTAATTTTTAATTGTTAACCCGTTCGAAAATATAACTAGCAAGAACTGTGCCACATTATCTATATAGCGCTGCTTTATTTCGATTTTTTTAATAAAAAATACTTATTAATGTTTCTATAATAAGTTTTCTATCCGTTAATTATTGACTTTAAATAATAAACGCTCTTTTTCTCATAAGCCCTTTTTCAGTACTGAATATGGCATAAAACTTGCTTTATAAATTGATTAGCAGTAATCGGTTTGATTGGAGGATATCATGATGAAGAGATGCGGAATCATCTATAATAACCGAAGACGGGATGTTGAGGCTTTCAAGAACCTTACGGTTAAGAAGCTAACAAAAGAAGGTATTGAGGTATGGTGCGAGACCGACGAATGTGCTAAAGATAATACCGATTTAATAATAATCTTAGGAGGCGACGGAACCATCCTAAGGGGATTTAGAGAATATATGAAGCTAGAAGTGCCTTTTGTTTGTGTCAATTTCGGCAAAGTGGGGTTCTTATCTAGTGTTGAACCTGGGGCATTTATCAGATATCTTCCTAGACTTTTAAATCAAGATTATTATATTGAAGAAAGATCTGTATTACAGTTCAGTATTATAGATAACAACAAAGCCAACAAAAGTTACTATGCGTTGAACGAAATAGTTATACGGTCTAATAAACCAGTTATTTCACGCCTGTCAGTCTATATTAATGGTTTCCTTTGCATGGATGTCGAAGGGGATGGGCTCATTTGTGCTACATCAACGGGCTCTACTGCTTATTCTTTGTCTGCCGGGGGGCCAATCGTGGATTATCATATAAATGGCATAGTCATTACCCCCATATGTTCAAGAGGTAATGTAAAACCGTGTATTGTAGCACCGGACCGAAATTTGCAAATCTTTATTAATGACTATAGGACAGACTATATAATAGTAGCTGATGGTATTACAAGCTCTAACCTTAGCTATCAAAACCAGATAAAACTAAGCATATCGCCAATAGTAGGCAAATTCGTATACTTAGAGAAGGAGCACTATTACAAAAAATTATCTTCCATAATTAAATAAAGAATTACCGGGCAAAAAGTTTTTATATGTATATAAGCGAATAGGCGAAGGTAAGTATCATGCTTTACCTTCGCCTATATCTTCTATATCCCCTATATTAAATGGACTATTTGTCACATCCCATAAGGTAATCATTAATAGCTTGGGCTGCTTTTTTAGCTCCCGCGATTGCTTGAACTACCGTAGCGGCCCCAGTTACTACGTCACCCGCTGCAAATATCCCTGGTTTACTTGTCCTTCCGTTCTCGTCAATTATAATATTTCCATTTTTACTGGTCTCTAAGTCGGTCAAACCATAGGCAAACATATTATTCGGCCCTTGTCCAATCGCAATTACTACCGAATCAATCGCGATTTCGTGTTCCGAACCAGGAATAGGAACAGGTCTTCTCCGGCCGGAAGCATCAGGTTCCCCAAGCTCAAAGCTTCGGCAGATAATGCTGCTTACATATCCTTTTTCATTCCCTTTAAATTCTATCGGGCTAGTTAACCAGGTAAATTTAACTCCTTCATCGAGAGCTTGTTTTAATTCTTCCTTACTGGCTGGCATCTCTGCTTCTGATCTACGATAAATTATATTGGTTTCTTTAACTCCCAGCCGCAATGCCGTTCTTGCACAATCCATCGCTACGTTACCGCCGCCAATTATTGCTATTTTTTCTCCTACATGAAGTTGCGGCGTTTTATTATTCTGCCAGCTTAAGTTTGCCCTCATTAAAAACTCATTAGATGTATAAACACCATTCAGGGTTTCGCCGGGAATTTCCATAAACCAGGGTATTCCAGCCCCAGTACCAACGAAAACAGCATCATAACCAGCGTCGAACAACTCATTTACGGTTTGTGTCTTGCCTATCATTACATTAGTTTTAATCTCTACACCTAGGTTACGTATATAGTCAACTTCCTTTTGGATGATAGCATTGGGTAGCCGGTATTCTGGTATTCCGTAGAGCATTACTCCTCCTGGAGCATGCAAGGCCTCAAATATAGTGACCTTATGTCCCATCAGCGCCAGGTCATTGGCAACTGCTAATCCAGCAGGCCCCGAACCAATTATGGCAACTTTTTTCCCGCTTGGCTTTATTTCCGGTTTACTAGGACTTCCGTTTTTCAATTCCCAATCTGCTACAAACCTTTGCAGGGCCCCAATAGCTACCGGCTGATTCTTTTTCCCTTGGATACAATTCTTTTCACATAATTCGTCCTGAGGACATACCCGGCCGCAAATACCCGGAAGACAATTTTTTTCCCTGATTTTGTCTAACGCTTTTTGATACTCTTTTTCCTTAATAAGATTAATAAAACCAGGTATATCTACCCCGGCAGGGCAGCCTTCTATACATTTGGGTTTTTTACATTGCAAACATCTTAATGCTTCCAACAGTGCCTGTTCTTCATTAAAACCAAGGGCGACTTCGTCATAATTGTGAATCCGAGTCTGAGGATCTAACATAGGCATTTCTTGTCGGGGTATTTTTTTCGTTTCTTTTACTTCTGACATTTACAACCACCTCCGGAAATATGTTCTTCGGCCTTGAATGCGTTCATTCTTTGCTCGGCTATGTCCCAATCCACCAGATGACCGTCAAATTCCGGACCGTCAACGCATGCAAACTTTATTTTGCCGCCTACCGAAACTCTGCATGTTCCGCATAAGCCAACACCATCAAGGATAGGCACATGCATATTTACCCTGGTGGGTATATTATATGAGCGGGTAATCTCACATACATCCCTCATCATGGCAATTGAACCTATAGCCATTACTAAGTCAAATTTCGCATCCTTTTCCAAAGTCTGTTTGAGCAAGTCTCTGGCAAGTCCCTTCTGACCTTCAGAGCCGTCTTCGGTGAAGATATGGATTTCGTCACTTACTTCCTTCATTTCCTGATGGAAAATTATATGTTCTTTAGTATCTGCACCAATAATTGAAACCACTTCATTTCCTATTTCCTTAAGCGCCCTGGTTATGGGATAAACGGAAGCAATTTGTACCCCGCTAGCTATACAAATTACTTTTCCGAATTTAGCAATATCCGATCCATTTCCTAATGGGCCAGCTAAATCCAGAATTTTATCACCTGGTTCTAGACTATCCAGATGAATAGTTGAATTTCCGTCCTCTTCTAAAACCAAAGTTATGGTTCCTTCATTCCTATCAAAATCTACAATATTAAGGTGTATTCTTGCACTGTTTTCGTTTGCGCGTAAAATAACAAATTCTCCGGGTTGAGCTTTCTTAGCTATAT